>Ga0208767_1003866_pt1 | contig 10698 bp, 7 predicted proteins | sample VirMetDEL_Mar_21_FD_184514 | JGI IMG/M metagenome (GOLD analysis project Ga0208767, IMG submission 184514) | Aqueous microbial communities from the Delaware River and Bay under freshwater to marine salinity gradient to study organic matter... | ecosystem: Environmental > Aquatic > Marine >... | reverse complement strand
TTACTACGGCTGATGCCTAGTTTACGTCTTCTGTTTATGTTTGCGTATAGTCCTTGTTTCATCGTTTCATTAACATCTCCATCATGCGGTCTAGTTTATGGCTGATCTCTTTAACACTACTCTCAAGTCCCGTCATACGGTTCTCAACAGCGGTGTCTCGTTCACGTTGTGTAGCCAGTTCTACTTCAATCTTTGTCAAACGTCTCTCATCATTCTCCAATCGATCTGTTAGTTTTTTAATCATCCACCCGATAACACCAAGAACGATAGCAAGGGCAGAGTCGAGAAAGTGTGAGACAGATTCAGTCATCCGATTACATTGCTGCGATTATAAACGCTAGTAGTTCGTTGTATCTAACACTCATTTGAGTGACTTCAGTATAACCGGGCGTTTCTTCGTAGTTAACTAGACGTTGTCCGTTTTCATCTATCTTCTCCCACCAAGTATCTTTACCTAGCATTGAGTAACGGAAAGCATCCAATCCTTCGCTTTCAAAAGCTGCCTGTAATTCTTGTGCAATAATACCGACATGGATGCGCGCGTCGTTACCTTTCTTAACAACAGCATCTTTCATGCGATACTTCTTAATAAGACCTTTACACTTAGCAGCTACCTTTTTCTCTGCGTCGTTTAAATCTTCTATATCTTGCTTGAGGTTTTGGTCGGAACCGTTAAATGTACCATTGCTCCAAACATCGTCCCACCTAGCACCTGTTAAGCCTAAATCTTGACTTCCATTAGTAGCGGGGTAAAAAGCACCTGTAGCAGTAGTTGTGCTACCAGTATTTGAATTTGCAAATCTAAAAGCCGACTGATCGTTATTACCAAAAGCTATCTGAAAAAACTCATTTAAACCCACATTTGACTGAAGGTCTAGGTTTACTGAACTCGTTAAAGCAGAAGCGGTATTGGCAATCATTTGTAATAGCGAGCTTATGCCTGTAGCACTTGTATTTCTTATAAACGCAGCTACACTGCCAGCAGCATTGTCTGCTTGAAAGTTTGCTATATTCGCCTTAGCTGTACCTCCATTTACATTTAACTTGTAAGTAGAAGAACCTACTGAACCTATGCCTACTGTATCTTGTGCCGCATTTGTGCTTATAAGATTAGCATCGGTATCACCTTCCACACGAAAGTCTACATCAGCACCGCCATCGTTAACCGCAACTTCACTAGCAGCTACTTTAAAAGTAGTATCGCTGTCACTGATCTTAGCAGATGTAACAGCATTAGCAGCTATCTGAGCCGTACCAACACCGTCGTTTGCTATGCTCAATGTACCACTTGATGTAATAGGTCCACCTGTCAATCCTGTACCACTGTCTACTGACGTGACTGTACCACCTGCACCCGCTCCTGATAACTCACTGTATTTAGCTAAACGTTCACCAGAACCCGCTGTGCCTGAACCATTATGTACGTGCAACGTTTGGTTGGTTGTATCTACAGTTACTTCACCTAAAGCTCCTGCGAATGAGGTGTGATCTGTAGCTGATCCTTTTCTAAGTTTTACTTCTATGTTTGGCATGATTATATGTGGTTACTAGATTGATCCAAAGTCTAATGTTGTTGATAATTTGTCAGAGTCTACTGATCCATTGGTAAGTCCTACCTTAGCTGTATTTAAAGCTACCGCACTGTTGTTAGCTACTTCCGTGTCGAAGTCTGAGATAGTACTGGCAGTCTGTGTACCCGTGTGGTTAGCTCTATTCTTTAGGTTAGCATCACTATCATTAGCAGTAGCACCATCCGCTACGTTTAACAACGCCTGAGTCTGTGCTACGCTTAACTCTAGTATATCCGAAGAACTGCCTGTATTGTTACCAAGTATCGTATTGGCTGGTATCTCTTCTATCTTAGCAAACGTAACGGAGTCATCAGCTATCGACGCTAACGATCCAACAGGAGTACCACCAGCAGTAGAACCGTCGTGTACAAACAAGTCCTTGGTATCAGTTGTATATACTAGCTCTCCCTCTGCTCCTACAAAGGTAGCGTTTTCGGATGCAAGTCCTTGTCTGATTTGTACTTGAATACTCATTTATGCAATTCCTCCGTAGCTATAAGATGCGGTTACTGGATCACCCACTATACTACCGTAATCATAATCAGTAGGTATTTCTACTTGTGTTTTAAAACCTCTTTCTACGATTATAACTTCAGTAAGATTACCGGGTGGTGTTGTAAATCGTAACGTAGACGCTCCTCCTATAAGAGTATAATCTTCAGGGTCTACAACAACTCCATCAATGGTTACTAAATAAGCGGTGGAAGTAAGACTGTTTGTTTGAAACGTTAAAGAGAAATCAGTACTCGATCCATCTCCTGTGAATTTATTAAAATCAGGAGCTGCTCCTGTACCCGATACAGCGGAAGATATGTTACTATCTACATAAGTCTTGTTAGCTGCGTCAGTGGTGTCCGTAGGTGTTCCTAATCCAGTAATCCTATTACCACCCATAGCTAGAGCACCCGTCATCGAATCCCCTGCTTTATCTACCTTTAGTGCGTCAGCTGTATCTACGTAGTTCTTAGTGGCAGCGTCTTGTGGGTCTGTCGGATCAGCTAGGTCAACGAGCTTATTACCTTTAGCTGTAAAATTATTGCTACCTTGTTTCTTCTGCAACGACGCATCATTTAGTTCGCTGATCTCTTCGTTCAGATAACGGTTGTGCAAGTAAGCCCGATCCAGTTCTGATTCCGTTAATACCGATCCGTTCTCAAAGTCTACAAGGTCTACTCCGGGTTGACTCTTACGACGTACCCGAACAATCTGTCCAGCAGTAGCACCGCTGTTAAGTACGATCTTAGTGGATGGGGAGGTGACGATAGTGTAGTCAGTGGTCAGTGTTTTCTGTACACCGTCTATTTCAACTATTACGTGTTCGTCCTCTAAATATGGAAAAGTGAAAGCAAAGTCAGTCTGTGCTGCTGTTGCTGGGTAGTCTACGTAGGTCGTTGGCATGATATTATATTATTACTTATTGAGCGAGGAGTTCAAGCACATCTTCTGTTCTTCCTGCTTTCTTAGATATTTTAACTTCTCGTTGTAATTGTTTAATTTCAGGAAACTCATTTAACATTTCTTGTTTAGCTTTAGCTCTATATCTATTTATTATTCTACCTAAGTATTTAACTCTAGGACTTGGTAACCCTGAAAAAGATTTATCATCTAATGCTTGATATTGTTTATTTTTTATAAGTTTAGCAAGAGCCTGACGCAATGTCATACCGTTAATTCTAACTTGTGAATGTAACTCCATCCATCTGTCGTGTGCCGATCTGCCGTTACTTTGCTCGTATTCGGTTAGTTCAATCAACCCATCAAGTTTAGTACTTGGTGTTGTAAAACCGTGACCTACTCTTGCAATTTCAAACAAAACTTCATCGTTAGCTTTACCACCCCACATGATAGGATTTAAAGGATTAACAATACCTGCCACACCTTCAAAGTATTCTTGCACAACAGGCTCCCCTAATATGTTTCTTTTCACATCTAAAGCTTCAGATACACCGGGTATTCTTTTTTGCAACATATCCCAAAAACCTCTCGTCTCTTTCATCTCCATATCACCCGCAATCGATTGGCCTTGGTTGAATATGTTAGGTATAAAACCCGCAGTAACACTACCTGCATATTCTGTCAGAGTTGTGCCTTCAGGATTAAAAACAACGTCCATAAACTTATCAATACCAGAAAGATATGATTTATTCGTAGCGTTTCTAGCTAACGTAACTCCCATAGCAGCGAATACTCGACCTAAGTTATCTGTGCTTATACTAGCTAGTTTATTATCTTCCAATAGATCAACCATATCTGCATAAATACCAATCATAGAAGCTATAGGATCAAGTCGTTGATAACTAATCCATTTATCTCCTACTTTAATACTGTACGGCATATTACCAGCAGCTTGCCAAGCTTGACGCTGTTTATAATCTTTCGGTCCTCCTCCGTTGATACGGTCTTTGAAAGCAAAAACCCCCGCCATCAACGCTGTATTCATTATCACTCCTGTAGCCATTTTACCTCTAGCTTCTGCTCTTTTTAAATAATCAGGAGTACCGTCAGGCTTCACAGCTTTTAATTGCTCAATAAAACTAAGTCTTGCATTTTCAGTAGCAGGTAAACCTCTTTGCCACAAATCATCAACTCTTTTTCTGTACTCTTTACTTACTCCGTACTTTACCACATTAGCACCTATAACAGCAGGATTACCTACACGACTAAATGCAAACTTCAATATGTTAGTAGGAGTACGCACAAACGGAGCTACGATGAAACCAAGATACGGAACTGATCCAACAACATTTTGTACCCCCCGACCAATCTTACCCAGCTCGCCTGAAAAAGTAACTTCTTCTGCACTTTTAACACTTGGGTCAATCCAGTCGCGAGTCAGTGCATCTAAAGCATTGTAGTCATCTAAACCTTCTTCAATTAAACCGCTGCGTCGAGCTATCTCCAACTTCTCTGACCTAGTCTGTTCGACGTAATCATAAATTGCTTTTTCTCTGTCAGCAGGTGTATTGAATTTTTCGTTTTTAAAAGTTTCGTTAGCTTCTTTAATTAAATTAGCCTCACTGAAGTTTCTGTTTGATCGAGTAACTAGAGCATTAAGACTGTCAGTAACATAAGTGCCTAACTCTTCAGGATCAGTAATACCTAATTCGTTTATCGCTTTATTTATTAACTGTGACTTAGCCCTCGATCTATACTCATAAAACTTATACATCTGATCGACTGAGGTATTAAACCGATTCGGAAACCTAATTAAGTTACCCATGAAGTCTATAAAGCCTTTAACGGAATCGCTTTCAATTTGTTTCCCCATCACCTCTTCAACATTACGTGCAGTGATAGAACCCACACTTCCAGCTGATTGTTCAGCAAAAGCTGACCGAGCGTCGCCTATATAATGGTCACCTGACTTCCACGCTTTTAACATAAAACGTAACAGGTCGCTCATTTCTGATGTAGTACTCCAAGAATGAATAGCAGCTCTTCTTTGATTAGGGTTACCCGATAAAAAGCCTCCTACATTTCTCTCAAACTGTTTCATCATTGCTGATAAACCTGTACCCATAGCATTGATGGTTAAAGTACGTGGCCCCCACATTAAAGAGTTTTTGTAGTACTCCTCAACCATTTTTGTCAGCTTACCGCCCTCTGTGCCTCGATTGATTTTATTGAGGTTAATCATAGCATTCCAAACATCGTCACCAGCTTTATCTTTAGCTAACAAAATGTTTTCAACAATTTCATCGATAGTCATAGACCCACGCTTATTCAAGTAGTCCTGACGTAGTTTCTGATTAGCTATCTCATTAGGACTTAATCCCATACGGACACCCATCTGTCTTGATTTTAAACCTCTACCAAAACCACTGGCTAATCCTGAAGCGTTAGCTTGTATGTGTAGTTGTTGCTCCAATAAACCTCTCAATCGTGCCTCTAAAGTCTCAGCTTCCTCTACTGGCATTTTCTTTCCATCAGCTTTAAACTTCTCAGCAGTTCTTATTATTTCTTTGCCATTTTCCGTAAGTAATGTTTCAAGAGCTTTCATTCTAGAAGCAACACGAAATAATGTAGTCCTGTCTTTTTCTGATTGTTTTAATAAACCATTTACCATCTGACCATCACTACCAAAAGCGTCTGCAAATTCATTTACTGCACCTTCATCTAGATTATCCTTAGTCATCTTAGCTAACTCTTTAGGTTTACTTTTAATTATCTTTTCCGTCAATGCGTCCATTAACCCCGTCAAATCATCAATATACATACCGTCAGGTAGTTCAGAGACGGATCGGGCTAAACCTGTTAACGATTGTCTTCCTCCTACAGTTAGTTTTGATACATCTATTTTACTTAACAATCTATCAACAACATCACCACTAGGTTTGAACTCAGGTAATTCTGCGAACATACCATCAGGTCTTAATGAGCTTTGTCTTTGAATTGTTACGTTCCTTTGTTGTAAAAAGTCATTGAATATCTTCTGTCTTTGGTCGATTCCAAGTTTAGACTTTAAAGATATAAACATATCCTTGAAGAACATCGCTACTTCATGTGCTATCTTTTGTAGTCTTGTTTTAGGAGCAGCTTCTAGTTCGTCTGATTTTTTAAACCAAGCGTCAGTCATCTCTTCAGCAAAGTATTCGTCGATGTCTTTAAAGCGATAATTTCTACTATTAAAACCACCGGGCTTTGCCTCTAAGAATTTACGTAGTTCGTCAGGAAGTTCTCTCTTTAACAAACTAGCTGGGTCAACTCCTTCTTCAAATTCAATACCAAAACTTTTTATATAATTATCACGTTCTCTTTGAAACTCTTTAGTAAGTTTTGTTAGGTCTTCTTCAGGAAGATAACGACTAAGACTATGCCACAATTCGTGTATAGCTGTTCTTTTTATTCGTCCTTCATCGATAGCAGACTGCCTTATCTTTAAAAGATTACTTCCAAACACATAACGACCATCGCCCGGTATATCATTAGCAAAAGATGGCTTAGCAACATCCTCAAACAGTCTTTCACCCATGACCGTCATAAATTTACGTATGTCTTCTATATCAGTACGGTCAGCTTTTTTAAACGTTTCTAATTTAGACCAAGCGTCCTTTATGTTTTCAACGCCTCTAGGTTGTAAGTCTAAACGTCCTGCTTGATCGTAGCTTTTGAAGGGAGGTATGCGATCTTCCAATACTTCCTCTAAGTCCCAAGTCTGTATATCTACATCCAAGTCTTCTAACTTTTCCTGTAATTCAGGTTGCTCTTCAAAAGACTTTCTAGCTTTTAATCTATCAAGCTTTTCTTCGTTACGTTTTAAATCAGCAGTAAACTTTTTAACACGATCTTGTCGTAAACCTTTCATCCATTCATCGATAGGTTCACCTTTAGCTTCTTTCTTTAGAATCTCATCTAAATCTTTTTGTTCATCCGCTATTGCTTTTTTATCTATTTCAATATCACGTATTAAACTGACTTCGTCGTCGATGGCTCTAAAGTCTGGCAGATCAGCAACGTCTAAATCTCTTGTATCATCCTGCCACTTCATCATTGCAGTGGTTGTCGCGTCTGCTTTATTAGCTCCCTTCTGGAGTTCAGTGGCTCTATTCTTAATAGCGTTTACACCTGCTAAAAAAGGTTTAGCAACGCCTACCATACCCGCCTCTAGTAATACACCTTCGATGACATTCTTTAAACGCCCTACTAATTCGTTGTCGTCAGGATTAGCCTCTAAATATTCAGTTACTGGATTCTGTAGTTCAGGAAATTGTTGTATAAGATTAGATAGTCTTTGTTCTTGTCCGTCAAATGCCACAAAGTCAGAAGCCATTGAAGCTGTAAAGAAGCCTTTAGTATTAAGATCAGATATATAACCAGTCTTTTTCCCTTTTGTTAAAGTTGTTGCGATTTTACCTGCTTTAGTAGCTTTACCTGCTAAACTTATACCCTTGCTAATTACACCAAATGGAACAGCAAACTGAGCAATACTTTCTATCAACTGTCCGGGTAACGTCTCTGACCTTCCGAATAAACGTTGTTCGTCCCAATCAGGAAGCATATCAAAAGAGAGGAAATCACCTAAGTTATAAACACCGTGAGCTAACCCTTCTAAACCTCGTACTGGAGCAGCAAACGCATCCAACACATAATCAGTAACACCTAGTTCTTTGTCCTCTACAGGATTAAATTCAAATTCTTCAAACTTCATCTTTTTTCGTAAAGTGCTTTTTGTTGTGTTATAAAATCCTTAATTAAAGGATCAGGATCGGCATTGTTATCATATTCAATTGACGTGCCGTATAAAGCATTAAATAGATCGTAAACATCAGAAGCGTCTTGATCTTCTCCCGACCCTAAGCGTCTTATACGATCCTTACTGAGCATTGGGTAAATCTTTGACAATTCTTGTAACGCCTCTTTATCCGCAATGCCAACCTCAGTGCCTTCAATGTTTACGCTTCCTTTCCTTATATTATTAACACTATAAAAATCAGCACCTTTAGAAGCTATGGCGTAAAGGAACACTTCTCTACGTGCTTTGTTTTTTTCTGCATCACTTAGTGCTGTGTTTCTTACTTTACTCAGGCTTTCCTGTATAGCAGTGGTTCTACGACCTGCGGGAAGAAATCTATTTTTAGCTTCTCCTAAGTCTTTTGCTATCTTTTCTGCCTCCTTACGGTTTCCTTCTTTTATCGCTGTCTCTAAATCGAAATACGTAGTTCTGTTGTAATAATCCGAAGGAGCGTCTGCTAAAGCAACAGAAGGATCAATATAAGAAGTACTCTCTGGAATAGCCTTTATTTGTGTTCGTGCTTCGTCCTTGGACTTTCTTACGTTAAGTATGTCTTGTAGTTCCCGTGTGTACTGATTACTGATAACTTCATTAAAACGCCTGAAATCCTTTAGTTGTCGCGATCTCTTGGCGTTTTTAACTTCGTTACCGTCTGCGTCTATATAATTACCACTAGAGAGTTCTTCGGATTTCTTTAAACTTTTATTCGTGTACTTCCTTATTAAGGATTCAGCTATAGTTTTATATTCAGGACGTTGTTTGTATATGAATCCTTCTGTTTCGACACTTTCTGTTGCTAATGCATAATCGGGAGAGATTAATAAAGAGTCAGCTTCGGTTCTAAGTATTGAAGGAAGTCCACCGTCGATCTGCCTTTCTGCTGAGAAAAGAGCCATTCCGTTTTCTTCGGGAGTCACTAATTGAGCACCCGTATATGCTTTATTTAATGTATCAAAAATTTGTGCTTGTGCGTAAGGGTTTCGTGTAGCGGCTGCACGTTCGTTAGCTACTGCTGTATATTGCTCTTGTGATGTTATCTCCGTCCCATCTTCTAACGTGTAAGTGTTTCCTTGAGATAAAGCGTATTCCACTTGTCCTGCTTCAGCTGCTATATCTATTAAAAACTCAGCAGCATCTATTTTAGCTTTACTTTCGGCTTTGTCAGCTAAACTTTTAACTCTCTCTCTTATCTCGGCAATTTCCGAGGTATATGCTCCAAATAAATCTGTTACAGCTTCTCCATCTTCTAAAGTTCGCTGCCCGACTGGTAAATAGTTTGCAGCGTACTCTAACCACTCATCAGCAGCTTCTTCATCTCCACCACTCGCGTGTCGTACAGCTACATCCTCAATAAGTTTAATTAATTCTGCGGGTCTAAATGTAGCTTGGTTTTTCTCCCACCATTCATCAATTTCACCGTAAGTATCAGGACTAGAAGATGCGTTATACAAGGCAGACTCACCGTGTAACAGAACATTTTGATTAGCTTGCTTGTTTTTAATCGTGTCGTACTGTAAGCTCGCTCTTTGATTTGTACCTCTAATAGACACATCAAATCCTTGCTTAACTGTAGGATCGGTTATTTCAAAATCCTCCACCATCCCTTTATAAACACGATCAATAACAGATTGCGTTGGTTCTAAGGAATTAGATTTTTGTAGCTCAACATTTAACCTCGATTGATACTCGTCGTGATACCTCGCACCTGCTGCCTCTCTCACGGCTTCCTGATTCCAAGGGTTTCCTAAGAATGGTAAATTGTTTTTCCTAACCTCAGTCCCGTACTTTTCTTTATTTTCTTTTACCTTCCTCTGAAAATCCTCAAAATTTAGCTTATTTAAATCTTCTATAGCTTCCTGCTCACGTATATCCCCTATTTCTTTTGCGACCGAAAGACCTTGTACAGTTAATCCTAAAGCTTGTGACAACTTACCTATACCCGTTTCTTGCCAAGGTATAGCTTGTTGTACTTGTACTGGAGTTGTCCCGAAAGATGTTGGTATAGTGGGGGATAACTGTTGCACTGCTCCTAGTAATCCTGTAACAGGTTCTCTGCCTTTCGTTGCCATAACTATTCTGAAAATGTTTTGTATGCCATAGCAGCTCTAACTCCTGTATCCAAAGCACTAAGGAATGGATCAGGCTTCTGTAAAGGTTTGTTAATCCGAACCATATTCTGAGTGTACGCAAAGCCCATCTCTTCCTGTTGCAACTGTCGACCTACATCAATTCGTTCTTGTTGTCTAGCTGCTACTTCTCTAAACCTACCATATTGTGACAATAAATCCTGTTCATCTGCTTCTGTTATTCCCACCTGCTCAGAGCGTCTTGCTGTCTGTGTTGCCATTGCTGCACGATTTTGTAAAGCAGCTAATTCGGCTCTTCTTGCTGCCTCTTCTTGTTGTTGTTGTGCTGCTAAGTTAGAGGCTGTGTATTGTTTTAAAGTCTGTTGTCTTTGTAATTCAGAGGCTCTAGCTTGCATGGTTTTTTGCATCTTGTACGCTTGACGTTGAGCTGCAAATTGCAACCCTCCTTGTACGCCTATTGCTGTAGCCATTAATCCTGGATTACACATATCAATTACTTCCTCTCTAATATAAATGACATATACCCGTCGTACTGGCAATCGCTAAACTCTGCACCCAACCACTGCAACCACCTGTAACTCAACGTGTTAGTCTCCATTACGATGTTTGTTAAATAGTCAAAACCGATCATCATCTCGTCTACCCACTGCTTTGAATGTTTAAGAAAGTACTTCTTAGCGGTGGCCAATCTTCGTGTTCCCAACAACCAAACAACACCAACGTTCTCGTGAGGAGTGACACCGAAGCTGCAATACAAACCATCGTTACCTCGCAGTGAATAACACTTACTGCTTGTTTCAAACGATAG
>Ga0208767_1003864_pt1 | contig 10700 bp, 8 predicted proteins | sample VirMetDEL_Mar_21_FD_184514 | JGI IMG/M metagenome (GOLD analysis project Ga0208767, IMG submission 184514) | Aqueous microbial communities from the Delaware River and Bay under freshwater to marine salinity gradient to study organic matter... | ecosystem: Environmental > Aquatic > Marine >... | reverse complement strand
GGGTCGTTTGTCCTTGCATTGAAAAACATTGTACCCGAATCGTCATTGTAAAAGTCAGTAAACGCAGTACCATCTATGTAGCAAACATCAGCACTTCTTACTTTTGTTGCCGTAGTATAAGAATCAGCATCTCTTGTTCTGTCAGCACTTGACTTTGCACTTGAAACATCAGCGCTTCGTGTAACAGTTGAACCACTTGTAGCAATGTAGGAAGTTGGTTGGCTTTGTTCTTCTAGTTGCGCACCCCAAATAAATACAGTATCACCACTTCCTATATAAGAAGTTGAATTGCTTTTTTCCATATACACATAAATAAATGTAGAAGTAGTAGCCAAATTTCCCGTTATTGAACATCTGTACCAATCATTATCAACGTTCTCAATGGTTGCACTTATTCCCGAATTTTTTGTAATTGTTCCATTTGCTAAATTAACATCAGCATTTGCTATTGTTCCACCTGAAAACATATTTAAAACAACAGTCCCTAAAGTTCCTCTCTTTAAAAATATAGAATAGGTAGCTTGTCCACTTGAAGAAGTAGTAAATGATTTTACAACCCTATGTTGCCCATTGGTTGCATCATCGGTTAATCTTGTGGCAGTAGTTTCGCCATCAGGTGCGCTTGCGTTATTTGCGGTAACCGTAACATTAGTATCAGTCCATCCGCTAAAATTTTCTGAATTTGTTACTAAATTCGTACTAGCACCTTCCAACAATAGCCCTGCTTCTACCCATTGCCCATTAATATATTTGTGGTCGGTTCTTGCTACGTTAGTTGATGCCGTAGATAGTACCCCACTTGCGTTAAAGAACGTTGCCGAACTTGCTCTACTATCAAAGGAACGTTCCGTTGGGAAGTAGCTTGTAGGTTGTGAACCTGCTTCTATTTGTGCACCCCATACATATAAACCTTTTGTTGTATCTCCTGCATAGCTTGTAGTTCCATCGTCTTTGGCAATACTAAAGCTTGCCCTTGTATTATTATCGTTACTTACAACGTAACATCTGTACCACCCGTTTCCATAATCTTCTATACCTAAAGAATCAGGAATAGTAAAATTACTAAAAGCAGTAACCGTACCATTTGTTAAATCAAAGATACCTTGAACATTTGTGCCATTTAAAATCAATGATAAGGCTATATGGTCACGTTCTCCTGCTTTGGCAAAAATAGAAAAAGTATATTGTTGATTTGATAGTGCATCTACTTGAAAAGCGTGCGCACCCGTATCTGATGTTTCAATAATTCTGTCAGCTGAAGCCGTACCATCAGGCGCAATTATATTGTTTCTTTCTACTGTTACCCTAAAAGGTTCTAAATCAGGGTCAGAAACATAAGGAAGTGAAAAATCTTCACTACTTAAAATCAAGTTTTCAGCACTTCCTTCTAGTAACAAGCCTGCTTCTGTTAGTACATCATCAACATATACATACGTATCAGAACGAGCCACATCAACCGAAGCCGTTTGGATTAGTCCATCACTACCTAAAAAGGTTGCAACACTATCTCTATCGTCAAAGGTTGGTATCGTAGGAATGTAGCTTGTAGGGAATGAACCTGCTTCTAGTTGCGCACCCCAAGCGTAAACCGTTGCAGTCTGTTGATTATTTCCTGAACTTCGTAGATTTAAAGGTCTTGATGCCGTAGAAGTTGATACTGTTTCGGTAACTACACATTTTTGCCATTCTGTTGTAAGCGTAAAAGAAGTAAAGGTAGTGCCGTCTGCGTGTCTTATATTAATTATTTCACCACCACTATCTCCTTTTAGATAAATCTGTGATGTATAAGTATTTCCTAATGTAACCGATACACCGTTAGAAGTTAATTGTGAACGGTCTGAACTTGTAGTGCCACCTGCATCAAAAAAAATCTTGTCAGCCGAAGCCGTTCCATCAGGTGCGATTGCTTGATTAACTGTAACTACTGCGCCAGTACCTGCTCCTGCGCTTGCACCAGTCCAATCAACAGAAAAATCTTCACTACTTGTAACTAAATTCGTTCTACTTTCTTCTATCAATAATCCTTCATGAACCCCTGCCGTTGAATAGTTTGGTCTAGCTTGTCCTGCCGTAGCTTCTCGAACAAGCCCATTCGCATCGGTATACGTACCTACTGAAGCCCTTGAAAAGGTAGCGCCCACACTAGCTAAGTGCGAAGTCATATCCGCAGGCGTTGGTTGCGAATCAAACTGAAGATTTAGCGATGGTCTAACGCTTGGGAAATTGCTCATAAGATAAATAGGTAAAGACATTTTAATCTAATATATCAACAAGTAGTAATTTAACTGTTCTTTCTGCACCTTCATTAGATGCACCTTTGACACGAACCTTGTTCACGTCTTTGAATACATCAGCAGGAAGGGAATGTTTACCATCCGCTACTGATACAGAAAACTTAGTTCCGTAGGTATCATAGATGTCGAACCAAGTTCCATCGATTTCAGCTTGAAGATCGAATGAAGTGTTGGTGTATGTACCTTCTAAAACGAGAGAACCCATTTCGTAATTGATGTTTCTCCCGATCAATTCAACTGCTCCACTTACAGAAGCACCGTTTGCGATTGTTGCCGTTCTAATTTGTGCCATAATGTTAGTTTTTTACGTTTGTTTACAATTTACGAATTTTCTACATCTTTAGAAACTTCCGCCTTGTACGCTTGAATAATTCTTTCAATCATAGCGTGAGTTTCGTAGTTGGTATTTAATTTTCTAAGATCTTGTTGGAGTTTCTCCAATAGTTCTGTGTTTGTCATATTATGTTGGTTTTGTGAATGTTTGTACTGTTGAACCTTCATATTTCAATAATAAATCTCCATTTGAAGCTAGTTCAAAATCCCACGATCCGATACTCAATGTGTCAAGTGTTGCCGTTGCGTTTCCATCTTTGAACTCGATTTTCTTATTACCACCCGAGTTATATACCCTAAATCCATCATTCCCTATATCGGTATAAGTATACGTATCGTCATACACCGTAACCGACAAATTAGATACGTTTATTTTACCGTGTACCTCAAATTGAGAAAGCCCACCGCTCGAAGCTAAGGCCTGCACTTGTATTGTGTTAAAAGTAGCCGTATCAGGTACAAAAATAGTTTCATCAACCGAACCACTTACTGCGCTTGCATCAAACTCATCTCGGTTTAATTCTTGTATTTGATTGCCGAAATAAGTTATCGAGAATCCAACCGCTCGTTCACTTAGTGCTTCGTTGTCATACTCTGGTGCTTCGTAATCAAATTGCACCCTTACCCATTTTCCGGTAACATTGTAAGTACGTGAAAGCGTTACAATCGGACTGTCTTGCGCTACATTAGAGTTTAATGTACCTACTGCCGTGTCCATATTCGTATCGGAGTTGGTAGGCGTTGCGCTTGTAAGAGTTGCCGTTGTCGAACTAGACGAAGCCGAAGCCGTGCTAGTATCTACTACCTCCGTACCAAAAGCAAAATCCCCAATAGCAATAATTGCTTCGTCATCATTCGATATAACTATCTTTTTATCGAGTGAACTATCAATAACTAACTCTCCTGCCGTTAGCTTAAAATCTTCGGCTTGTACATCTAAATTCGTACCATCAAACTCAACATACTTCGTTCCGTTACCAACCTTGAAGGTATTACTTGTTAATTGAGCAAGCGTAGTACCTCCATCCTTTAGGAATAGTCCGCTACTCGTTGCTAGAATGTGGCCACCCGAATTATCCCCTGCAAAGAAACCAAAGGTTTCCGAACTTAATCCCGAATAACCGTTTAAATCTCCAAAGGCCACCCTTGTATTTGCTTCGTCTTGTAAGTCGTTAAATTCCGTTATATTGGTCTGTAATCTCATTATTAGATTATCTTCCGACCTATCCACATTTCTGTACATTATAGCCTGCCTATTCGCATCCGAAGTATTACCGTATGCAATAATTAAATCGCCCTGCTCTAATTGTGTAATATCTCCTGCATCAATAGTAACTACAATATCGTTGCCTGATACGCTTGTAACCGTACCCCGAACCGACTTTACAATAGAGCCAGTTCCGCCACTTTCTAAATCATTGTTTATATCAGTAACCTGACATATCCAAAGGTCATTCGCTTTAAAGGCATTTCCTGCCGTACCCGTAACATTTTCTACCGTAATTGTTTCTGCTCCTACGTTTACGCTTGAAACTCTACCCTGCGCTATGCTTAATATCTCGCTACCGCCTATCGTGCTAATTTGCTTGGCTATAAACTCATATACCCTAAGCGAACCACGTACCCTTAACTCTTGTAATTCTGCCGAACCATCTGCTTGTATTTGCCAATTAGTTCCCGACCAACCACTACTAAAGCCATCATCCAACACATTGTTTTGAGTAGTTAGAACACCCTGAACATTAAGCGTACTATTTAGGTCGGTTGCTCCGTTTGCCGTTAAGGCATTAAATGTAACATTATCACCAGTACCTAATGCTTGCTCATCGCCATCGGGGAATAATTGCCCTTTCTCTACTTTATTGTCTTGTAAGGATTCAATCTCTAAATGATTCTCTATTACATCGCTTTGTAAATCCCTTATTTCATCTTCTACCACTAAACCGTCAACCGTAAGCCCTGCGAAAGTTGGCGAATCACCGGTTCCGAGTCCTAAAGAAGTGCGCGCGGTATCTCCAGACTCCGCTACAATATCACCGCTCCCATCGCCTACTAAGAATGTTCCATCGGTGATCGTGAGGCCAGATATATCCTCCAATAATTCATTTTGTGCTTGTACATCCGTTCCAATGGCTAGCCCTAAATTGGTCCGCGCCGTTGCTACATCATCAACATCCGACAAGTCATTCGATATTTGTAAATACCGAGAATCGGCGAAATCAACGCTTATCCCTTCAACGTTTGCGTTTGTACCTCCACCCGATCCACCGGTTCCGGCCGAGTTTTGTGCATTTATGATCGTAGTAAATGTATCGCTTCCGGTTTCTATATCTATTTCGAAAAAGTCCGCATCCCATCGGTTGCCTCTCCCTCTTTGCGTACCTCCTAAGAAAAAGAAGTATTTGCTATCGTGAGATAAAACTTGATACGCCTCAAACTCTCCGTATAACTCGGCTCTTAAATTACGCCTTGCCGTTCGTTGAACATTGAGAACCTCTTTGAGCCATATTTCAAAGAAATTGGAGTTGCTCGAACCTCCCACAAAATCCCATTGGCTTGTCGGAGTATCGGCCGTACTTACATCGGTAACTAATAACGCCGAACGAGAGTAATCCAATGGTCCATCTCCGAAATACACTTCGGGATAAGATAAAAGAGTTGAGTAATTACCGGTTTGCTCTAATTCGTATGAAATCGAATCACCGTTAGCCGTTGTCGGATCTTTAAGTAAAACGAGAGTATCTTGCCAAAAATTAGTTGGAGAGGCATACTCTGCATACTCTGAAAAGCCAAACAATGTTCGCGCCGGCATGATTGCACCCATTGCGTAAAACTCAATATCGCCATCAGCATCGGCCGGAACTTCCGTTGTTATAATGTTGAAGTCATACCACCAAACGGTTGAATCAAAAGCCAATGGAGTTGTCGTTACCATTTGCTCTCTATTACTAACCCTATAAATGTTGTGAGAACTCGCAGTTTTTGAGCCTAGAGATACCGGAGTTCCATCTGGTTCTTCCGATAATTGATAGTATAAAGTATTTGATCCGGTTTCTACCGTACCCGAAACATCAATTAAATAGTATTCGGTATCAGCATCCGTTCCGGTTGTTAAATCCTCATCAACTCGAATGACATCCCCATGAGCAAAGTCATTACTAACAATCCGAATTTTATTATTGGCCGTATCAATTTCCGCCGGAGTAATTGCTGATTGGCTTGTCGTTATATCTGAATACTCTTGCCAATCTCCCGAGTCATTATTCCAATAGTATTGTCCGGCTTTTAAGAGATACGATGCTTGAGGTAAATTTGCCATTCCTTCATAATAAGAACGACCTAACACCGCGTAATTCCTTCCGGATAATTCGACAATCTCATCTCCGGCCGATTGAAACGGAGCGCTATATTTGGCAACCGGTAATCCCGGATCGGTTGTACTGGTTATCCTTGAGGCATTGACTAGGGTTTGTGTTGTACCGCTTCTATGCTCAAATACAATACTCGCTTTTTTAATAGCCGGATTGATTTTGTTACCACTAAACGGAAGTACATACAAATCCGTTGAGTCCACCGAAATGGTTAAATCCTCCGTTGAGGAAGCCGGAGAATTCGGCGCGCCGGCCGAATCATACGAATATCTCTTTACGCTTGTAGGATTGTCGAGTGCCGATATATGGAATAAATGCCAAGCGTTATTCGACTGCCTTAGTATTAAATTGTAGTTTCGGCATATCCTATCAATTACATCGTATTGCGAGATAGTTGTATCGCCCTGCTCTGTACTTGAGCCGTAATTACGAAATGCGTAAGTATCATTATATACATTATTGAGAAAATCATCGCTTGTATCGGATTGATTGTTCTCCACCCAATTCGTGTAAGTGTATATATCTAGTCCAAAGCCCAACTCATTTAATGCGCCGGCTAGAGTAACAATTATCTTTTCATCATTCTCCTCTAATGGATATTCAACGCCTTTTAAATAGGATAAGTCTTTAGCTATTATTCTGCCGGGAAAGGGATAACCTCCCTCATCATATTCGAGTAAATCATTGAGTACTTTCCCCTGCCACACCACCGAACCATCGACTTTCTTTTGGAGAATGTATTGATCCTCATCGCCGGCAAATATCTCCTCTAACAAGTCCAACTCATCCTGCCCTTGTACATGGAACGACATTGTTAATTGAGAGCTTTGTACCGGATTATCGAAAGGATTACGAGGATTTATCTTGTTATAGGTATGCTCAAAATAATTATCCGCGCCCTCTAGTTGTTCGCTTGCTCCGGAGTACCCATTTTTTAGTAATTCTATCCGATAGCTTACATCCGAACTCCCGGAAAGCTCGTTTGCAACAATGTATTTATATAATCCGTAACTCATCGACCTATCACTTGATTGGCTCTTTCTAGGCTTAACACTAGGTCGCTTCCTTTGACTCTAAAATCTCCGCTTAATTGCATATTGTTATTATTGATTGATCCCACTACCGATCCGGCACTTGCTACCGCTCCGCTTGTGATGGAGGATGTTTTACCAAATCCAAGCGCTCCGAATAATCCGCCGGTTATACTGCCTCCAGTTCCTCCGGTTAGTAGTAACTGAATCCCCAACTGGATGGCTGAACTCAATAATAGCTTTCCTATATTTTTAAGTACATCTTGCAACTTCTCTCCTTGAACAACAATGTTGGCCATACCTTGTCCGAATGATGAGGTAAAATTGTTGGCTAAAGCATTTGCAAAAGCTATCCCACCGCTCACATTATCGATTGAACCTTTGAATACATCAATCTCGGCTTTTACCGCATTGATGGCCACTTGTAAGAGTTGGTATTGCGCCGGATCGCTAACCATAGATTGAATCATTTGCAACTCCCTCATTCGTTGGGTTAATTGCAAAACTGAACCGGCTTGCGATATAAATAAATCTCCTCCGGGATCAAAATCAAAGCCCTCAACAACCTTTGCTAGTTCGGCCGATAAAGCATCTAAATCTAAATCTAAAACAATATCTTCTCCGATAGTGATAGGAATACCCGGCGCAAAAGCGCGAGCCGTATCAAGAACCTCTCCGGTAACATCCTTGAATGACTTACTTAATCCATCGAGTTGTTTTTGTAAGGCATTTACTACCGGTATATAAGCCTCATTATCATTGGCTAATGTTCTGTATTGATTAATTAAATTAGAGAGCGTTAGGGCTTGATTTTTAGCTTCATCCTCCGCGCCCTTAATGCCGGCCGTAAGTTTATCCGTAGCTTGCGCCGTTTTAACTTGTTGATCTTGTATTACTCTTCCGAGTTGCACCTCTGTTCGTGTGCTACTATTAAGACCATTCTTTGCATTAGTTAAATCGGTAATTTTCTTCTCTAATTCCTCAACAGTTAAAGCATCCTCTCCATATAATTTGATAAGTTCCTTTAACGCCGGAATGCTCCTTAAAGCCTCCTCTTTTTCTTGTCTTTGAGCATCCGTTAGTTTTAAAATAATAGGTAACGGACCAGAAACAGAGGTGTTATATTTATCTCTTATTCTTTCAGCTTCTTTTAATGCCTTTGTATTATTTAAAATCTCCTGAGTATAGGCTATCTCATTATCAATCGCTTGCTCGGTTGTTTGTTGGTTGAGAGATTCATACGCTTGAGCAACTTCTCTCAATGCTTCCGCTTGCTTGCTAATTCCTTCGCTTGCTTCCTCTCCTGCTTTGCCGGTATCTCTACTCCTTCGAGAGAATACAATCGCCAAACTTGAAACAACAGAGAAAACCGTAATCAATGCACCTGGTCCGGTAAATGCACCTTTAATAAGTTGCTTTAATGCCATTCCGGTTGATCCGGCTTCCTTCTTTAATGATTGGAATGATAATAAGAGAGGCTCGATGTTGTTAGCCACCCCAAGAATACCGAACGGCGCATCTTGAACAACTCGGTTAAAGTTTACAACCGCCATACTGGTGGAACTAAATCCTCCACCCATTGCATTAACTGCATCCTCCGCGCCAATCATATCGCCTTTTAATGTGCGGAGTTCTTTTATTTTCGCGCCAATAGCGAATCGGGCTTGAGCCGTTCTTGCGTTGATATATGCTTGCTCAAGTCCTTCAATAGCGGAATCAACCTCTAGGATTGTGTTATTAGTCCGCTTTAGTACTGTATTGGCCGTTTGAATCGATCCGGTAAATGATGAAATACTCCCCTTAGCTTGATTCAATCCTCGAGCCAATGGAGAAACATCCGCTCCTAATCGTACATTTAAATCAGCTAAGGAAGCCATCTCGATTCATCCTTCGCATCAACCTATGAAGTTTCCACTTCTCGTCGTGCGATATTGTAGTTTTCTTTTTATCCGTTTCTAATGGTAGCATCTTTTCCGGCCTTAGTTTCTTTCTAGCTTTACCCTCTAAATCCGAGTACACCGAAATTAAATAAGCATTATGCCTCATTAAATTCCATTCGTGCATCCGTTGGTCGTTTAAACCTTTGAGCGTTGCCGAAACTTCCTTCCAAGATAGTTCCCAAAATTCTTGCCGAGAAACACCTGCTTGTTTGCAGAGGGAAAAGAGTTCTTGCCACTCTAATGGTTTCCCGGCTCGCTCTCCCCCTCACTTGGAGAGAGTACCTTGAATACGCTATTTAAGTCGGTTTGTGATAGTTCATCTATCCAATCGCCTACCTTTAATTCGTCAAAATCAACCTCCTGGCCTTTGTATTGCGCGCCGGCCACCAATGCACTCCATATCAAATCCCTCAAGTGAGATGGTTTTACTTTATCATTCGCTAATGACTCGGTATAACCTACAAGAGAGAGATCGTACTTATCGCAATAGATAGCCGTTTGATTTGTTCCGAATTTGAGAAGTCGTTTTTTACCGCCGATTTTGAGCGTTAGTTCCTGCTTCATGTTAGCTTATTTCTATCTGCTCAAGTTCGCCATCTCCAACAAAAGTACCGCTTATGGTAGCGACATCTTCGTTAGGAGCGCCGATAGAAACAGAAGTCATATAAGCATCGCCTTTAAAAGCAGATCCTACATTAGGTAGAAATCTTACATTTACTTTAGTACGATTTATTAGGTAAGTAGCTAATTGATTGACGTTCCCTCCGCTATAATCAAAAGTAGCTAATCCATCAACATCAATACTCCAAGACTTTTGTCCCGCTATAACTTCCGCCCATCCGGCAGAGCCTTTGGTTGAAGCATCTGGAGTATCCATTTCTATATTTAGAGTTGCATCAGTAGTTGAGGCTATTGCAGAGCCGGCACTATTTACTAACACAAGTGTTCCGTTAATTGCCATTTTTCTAGTATTAAGTTGTTAATTGTTGTTAAATATACGAAAATTTGTCGAATTACTTTTCCTCAATCTTATGTCGGAATCGTATTTCCCTAATCCAATAGGTGTAGGTTTCCGTAAATTCTTTTCGGAATATGTCATTATCCACTACCGTATAAACGACATCGAAATTACTCATATCAAATACATCCGATCGCGTTCGTAAGGTTTGTTTAATAGTGTTTACAATCGCATTGATATATGTCCGAGTACCCGAATCTAAAGCGTATCTGTCCACCACCGATAGAGAGAAGGTTGCCTCATCCATAAACTCGGATTTTGTGCTTGAGTCCGTCAGCGTAGTATCTCCGAATTGTACGTGAGGATAAGTCGCGTTCTCCGGCGCTTCGTCATACACATTGACCGCGAGCGCATCGGTTAGGAGCGTGTAATACGCTTGTTGTAATTCTGTTGTTGAATCTTTAGCCATTTTGCACAAGTTTAATTTCAAAGTCTATCGTCATCGGGAGCTCTTGTCCACCTTTACTTTTACCCATAAAAATTAAATCCGTTTCTTCTTGTATAGCTATGGGAGCGACAAAATCAACCGAAGTCGTACCCTTTGCTGAATCAATATCTGTGATAACTCTCAAGGCATCAAATGGTGCAGTTGTATTCAAAACCCCATTCCTTTGCATAAAAATAATTTCAGCTTCAAGTGTTGCTTGTACTGAATAAGCTATTCTATTTATTAAAGCAGTATAACCACTAGGAACAGTATAGCATCCTATTTG
>Ga0208767_1003862_pt1 | contig 10701 bp, 4 predicted proteins | sample VirMetDEL_Mar_21_FD_184514 | JGI IMG/M metagenome (GOLD analysis project Ga0208767, IMG submission 184514) | Aqueous microbial communities from the Delaware River and Bay under freshwater to marine salinity gradient to study organic matter... | ecosystem: Environmental > Aquatic > Marine >... | reverse complement strand
CTTAACAATATCAAATATTGTTAATGGGTCATACACTGGTTATGATTTAGATGCTGGTGATTTTAAAATAGGAGGTGCCACAGAAACTTCGTCAGGGGTTTTTGCCGGTGGAAATATAGATGCTAGTATTACACAAGTTCAATTTACAAACAACGGTGTTGCTGGTGATCCAGCCAATACGGTTAATGTAGCAATAACTATGCCACAATTTACCGTACCTGTTACATCAACAACATACTATATAGATATTGACGATGAGTTAGGGCAAAAAAGAGTATCATCAAATAGAAGTTTATGCTGTAGAGTGCACTATCCATTTTTCAACAATCACGTTATTACAATTGCAACTATGACGCCGCACGGCGCTACAGTAACTAGAACTCAAGAAGATAGTGGTTCTTCATCTGGAACAACTAAACAAAGATATCAAAGTAGTGATTTAGTTGATGGAATGATGAGTCAAGTTGTACAATTAACATTTACAGCAAATAGTGGTTATTACTACGACGGTCTTGCTAGATCACAACAAAACGTAAATCAAACTGGTTATAACTACACGCCTTATTATAATTCATTAGAAGGTAGCCATGCTTATGACGCAGATGGTAGGCTTACTAGTTTTTCTTATATACTTGAATATACTCCACCTGCTAACGCACCTTTAAATCCAGATCCTTCTAGCTTATGTAGACTGTTTCATCAGTTTAATATTCATTTTAAACTTGTTCAAGTGCCTGTGGTTCCTAGCAATCAAATAGTTTCTGTAAACTTTTCACCTTCAGCACCGCACACTCCTAGTTCTTTACCTGTAAGTGTTTCTGGTACTGTTGGCGCTCAATACACAGTGCAAGTTTCTTTACAACAAGGTTTAGAAAGCAATAGCATTGCTGGTAGTGACGGTTACTATAATTTTACAAGTAATGAGTTTCAAACAAGCTCAACAAATAGTGGCACGCAAACCATAACTGCTGAAGGTACTAATAGACACAATATTACAATACCTCTTAACTCTGGTGCTAAAAAAAGGTATGATATTATTATAGCTGGTGCTGGATCGCCTTCAACAACATTAGCCACAGGTGTTCCAGATGCTCATGGCGAAGCAAAGATAATACAAGAAGGTGTTTCTACTTTAACTATACAGACACACACTTTTGGAAGTGGAGAGTTTAGTGGTATGGTAAATACAACTGTTACTAGACCCACAAACTCTTTCACAGAGCCAACAACAATAACAACAACAGGTGGAAATTCTAATGTTTCTGGAACAGTGCTTACGCTTGATGAAAAAACTACTGGCATACAGGTTGGTATGATAGCAACTGGCGTTGGTATACCACACAACACAACCGTAACAAACGTTGAAGGAGACACTTTTATTACTATAAGCCAAAGCGCTGCGGTTACAGATGGTAGAACGCTTAACTTCACACTTAACGATGGTAACGCAAAGGCTTTTGAATTTACACTGTCACCATCAGGCGATACTGTTTTAAGTATAGACGGTACTGGAGGTAGTAGACAGCCAACTGCAGATGATTTTTCTACAAACAACACTGTTAAGGTTACAACGCATCCAACAACCGCTAATACTCAAAACGCTGGTAGCTTGTTTTTATCATCTACTGTTGGTGTTTTACCCGGTATGACATTTGTTCTTGGTTCTACAACACACACAGTGAGCAGTGTTACTAACGCAACAACTTTAGCTATAACACCTAATTTAGGCGCTAACATAGCTGCTAGTTTTGGTATATTGTTCGAAAGACAAAATGCACCAGATGTTAAAGTTGTACACGTAGAAGCTTATAAAGACCAAACGTCTATTAAAATTAGAGGTTTGTTTGGTATAACTTCAATACCACAAGACGATACCGTTAACATTTATTTAGATAACTTTATACACGCAGAATAATGCCAACAATAACACTAACATTTAATAAGCCTTTAAACGTGTCTTGCCAAGTAGGAGACACAGCGTATACAGTGCCAACATCAGTAAACTCTGGTTTTGTTGTTAATAGTCAAGCTGTAACTGAAATAGGTACTATAACTAGAATACAAAACCCTACGTCTAACTCGCCTGTTTTAACAGTAGATACATTATTACCGGGTACTTATAGTGGTATGAGTTTTTTTGTGTTTTTTAGCAAAAATAATAAGGCAAACCTTAGCAGTGTATTAGGTTATTATGCAGATATAAAATTTAAAAATAGTTCAACAACAGAAGCTGAAATATTTAGTATTGGCGCCGATGTGTTTGAAAGCAGTAAATAAACGTTAAAAAGTGTAACTATAATATATACTTAAATTATATATTATGGACAATAAGTTAATTTCTAGAAAAGAAATAGTTGAACTTGAAAAACTATTATTGGAAACTGACGACGAAAGAGTTGTAAGTAACGGCGGTGAAATAATGCACTGCGAAGAGTTTCCATTAAAACATTCGTTTGCAGATGGTATATATATCAGGCAAATGGATATGAAAAAAAACAGCGTAGTTATAGGAGCTATACATAATCACTTGCATGTTTGGTTTTTACTAACTGGTAAATTAACTGTAACTACGGAATCAGACCAACAAGATTACCTAGCACCTTGCTATGTAGTTTCACAACCGGGAGCGAAAAGAGTTATATATGCGCATGAAGATAGTATCTTTATAAACATACACAAAAACCCGACAAACACACAAGATATAAACGAATTAGAAAAAGAAATAGTTTCTAAAAATTACAAAGAATATGAACAATATATTAATAAAAATAAATAGATCATGGCATTTGCAGTAGTAGGAACAGTTGTTGCTGTAGCGGCTGGTATTAAAGCCGTATCTGGTATTGCTAAAAGCATAACAGGTACTATACAAGCTAAAAAAGCGGCTAAAGACCAAAAGAAAGCTCAAGAAGCTCTTGAAAAAAACAAAGCTTTATATGCTAGTTTAGATACTAGTAATCCGTATTTAAATATGGAAAACGCTATGGAAGACTTAACTGTTAATCAACAAGAAGCTGAGTTTACAAAACAACAACAAGAACAACAGAGAGCTAATATTATGGAACAAATGAGAGGGGCTGCTGGTAGTTCTGGTATAGCTGGTTTAGCACAAACGCTAGCTAATCAAGGTTCTTTAGACGCTCAAAAAGCTGCTATATCAATAGGTAAGCAAGAGCAAGCAAATCAATTAGCAGAGGCAAAAGAAGAGTCTAGATTACAAGGTTTAGAAAGAGAAGGTGAGTTAATAAGTAGACAAGCAGAGTTTGGAAAAGTATCTAGCTTAATGGGTATGTCCGCTGATGAGGTTGCGGCTGCAAGACAAAGAAAAGAGGCTGCTGTTGAAATGGCTTTTGGTGGTGTTGAAGATGTGGCGGAAGCTGGTATGGATTACGCTGGAGGTCGATACAAGATTAAAGGTGGTGAGGGAACTTTAGGTGGAGTTTAATAAATAAAAAATATGGCAACAAAAGGAAAAGCACCTGCTAGCAGGTCATTAAATTACAGTTTATCACCTGATATAATGAACAGGGTTAAGGGATCGTTAGATTCAGGTTCAACTATTCAGTCTATTGAAAAAGGTATAGATGGCATTACGGACACGGCTGATAAATTCGCTGACAAAGCTATTAAGAAAAAAGAAAAAATAGACAATGCTGATGCTCTTTATGAGGTTGGCATGGAGCAGTTTGGTTCCAGAGCTTCTTGGTCCACACCAGAAACTTATGATCAATTTTTAGCAATAGAAGAAGAACAAAGGTTAGAATACCAAAGACTTGTGGCTAATGGTGATAAAAAAGGAGCCGCAAAAGCTCTTAGAATGCAAAAACAAAGAGCAGTACAACAACAAACTTGGAAGGGTGTTTTTGAAGGGTTAAAAGATATAGAATTATTAGATTTAGATGAAAACACAGCCCATATAATTGGTAAAATGACTTCACAAAGTGGTGATGATTTTAAAGTTATTTATGAAGATGGTGAAATGAAAATGCAGTTTAGAGGTCTTAACGATGAGATTGTAAAAATGCGTGGAACAGAATTTGACAAGTTAATAGCAAGAAATAGAAAACCAATAAAAGAACAAGAGGCAATAGCTGCTTTGACAAAAACATTAGAAGAAGAAAAAACTAGGTTAAAGCCATTTAGTTTTTCCAACACTATTGCTAACAACAAAAAGGTTATTACCAAAGACAATATTTACTCAATGATGAAGGGTGATTTAGGTATTACTGAAGGCGGTAGCTTTTTAAATTCAGCCGCTAGCCACCCTGATTTTAATAGAATTAGTAAAACTAAATTTGATTTAAAATTTGAACCTGGGTCGTCATTAGCTAGTGCTGATGCTGATGGTGATGGCGATATATCTGGTGATGAATTTTTGACTTTAACAGATAATGATAAAAACGCTGTAATAGAGTTGATGCAGAAGCCAGAAAACTTTGACATTGCAAAATATTATTTAGCTGAGTTTATAACTCTTACCCAGATGAATCATTTAAATAAATACGATCCTATATTACCAGGTACTAGTGGAAAAAGATTTAGCGAAGCACTTACCGCAGACGAACAAGAAACATTTAATAACGTAACATCAAATTAAAAATAGCGATTAATGAACGAAGAATTAGAAAAGTTTATTATAACTATGATTAAGCAAGGATCTTCTGAAGAGGAGATCAGGCAAATGATTAGTAATTATAAAGAAAAATATCCTGAGAAAACGGTTGTACAACAACCAGTACCAGAGTATACTTCAGACGAGTTTGATGCCAGCGCTGTTTATGATAGTGAAAAAGAAAAAGAACAAGAAGGTGGTCCTAGAATAAATATTCCACCAAGACCCGGTTTTACCCCTAAAAAAGAGTATGAACCAGGTCCAGAAGGTTATTTAGACAGATTAGCAGACGAAACTAGAAAAATATCTAGTGAGGAAACAGAAGATGTTAATAACATGTACAATAGCGCTAGTAGTTATTACAATGAAGTTAAAGAGGCTTTAGGGTTGCGAGAGGATATGTCTGACGAAGAGGTTAAAAAATACTTAGAAAATCTAAATAAAACAAGCGATTACTATAACGGCCTTGACGCAGATGAGGGGCTTGCGGGTCAAGTAGCCCGAGATTATCAAGCGCACGAAGCGGAACTTAAAAGATTAAAAGGAGTTGGTGGTTACAAAGGTATTGGTCAAGTTAAAGTACCAGAAGACGTAAGCATGATGGGTACTCTTGAATTAAACTATGTTCAGGACATGGCTCTTAGAATGTATTTTGAGGACAATCCAGTTCAAAAAAGCTCTTATGATGCTATAACCGATGAAGAAGAAAAGCTTCAGATGAAAGGAGTTATTTTAAACGATCCAGAGTTTGAAGAATATATAAATAGAGCAAATGAAGAGATAAATGGTAGTGAAGAAAAGTTAGAAGAAAAAAGATCAACGGTAGAATCACAATTCAAAGCTGGTAAAGAACAAAACAAATTTGCGGATAGAATAGATAAAAAACTTGAAAAAGATTTTGGAAAAGTAGCTATTTACGAAAAGAAACAAGAGAGAAATCTTACTGATATTGCTATAAAAAGAGCGGATAAAAAGAAAGAAGAGAACGAAAAGTTATACGCGCAGTTTAACATTGTACATGATGATGTTAAGGAAATAGATAAAGAGATAAAAAAATTAACTGATTATTTTAACAATACTGATATTGAGCAGATTATTAAAGACGCTCAAGGTGCAGAATATAATAGTCAAGAAGAAATAGACAAGGCGCAGAAAGAAGTAAATGATAAGATATACGAATACAGATCTAATGCTGCTAGATATAATTTTTTAGCTAAAGAAGGTCAAAAGTATATGAAGCTGCAAGACAGCTTGTTCAAAAAACTTGAAAAAGGTGGTATTGAAGAATCTGAACTTGTTCAGATTGCAGAACAGGTTGATAGAGGTAGAGGTTTTGTAACAGCTTGGTTGGCAAACTTAGCTAACGCTACTATAGATTTGGTACAAGGTCTTGGTGATTCTGCTGATATGGTTTTTCAAATTCCAGATGAAATAATAAATAAAATAGACGACCCTGTATTAAGAAGTTATGCAGCTGCAAGTTATAGAAACAGCACTCCTATAGGCTGGGTTTTTGGAGACAAAGAAGAAACAAAAGAAATAGGTGGTAGAACTGTAACAACAACTTCTAGCGCTTGGACAAGATTTGGAGATAGATTAGATAAGTGGCAAGAAGATAATATAACTAACCAGGTTAGAAGACCAGTTCAATTTGGTGAAATAGGTAGTTTTGGAGATGCTGTAGAGTGGTCAGCAAATTTATTTGCACAACAAATACCAAACCTAGCATTAATGGCTGTTTCTGGCGGTGCGTCTTTATATGTTATGGGAGCTTCTGCTACTGGTAATAAATACAGACAGCTACAAGATGAAAAAGAAGAGTATTTAAGAAGTGGAGGTTTGTATGGGCAAAATTTAAGTTTTGGAACTATGTTTGCCAACGCTACCTTTAGTGGTACTATGGAAGCATTGTCTGAAAGAGTTACACTTGGTGCGGTAGGAAAAACAGCTCAGTCGTTAACTAAAAAAGCTGGTAAAGATGTTACCAAACTTGGTTACGAACAATATCTAAAGAAAAACATATTTACATTTAACAACATGAAAAGCTCGGGTGCTGAGTTTTTTGAAGAAGGTTTTTCTGAAAGTTTAGCCAGCATGGGTAGTAATCTTGCTGATATAATGTCAGGTAATAAAGATGTTAACATATATGATGGTGTTGGTGAGTCTTTTGTTAGTGGAGGTCTTATTAGTGGTGGTTTACAAGGTTTAAGGTTAGCGCCAAGATTGATGGCTCCTTTTAAAACAGCTGATAACAACCAAAGACTTGGTGAGATAGCAACTAGAATGGAAAATGTAGCTTCGTCTATTGCTAACCTTGGTGCTAAAGAAGGTTCTGGAGTTACAGTTAGAAGAGCTAGATTAGAACAAGAGCAGGCAGAGCTTCTTGAAGAGGCTAATACTTTAATAGAACAAGACATTAAAAGAGTTAACTTACTTACTCCTAAAGAAAAAAATGATCTTATAAAAATAGAAAAAGCTAACTATCAAGCTAGACTACAGGCAGAAAATATAATGTCTGATCCAGAGTTAACTACAGAGCAACAAACGGAAGAAATAGAAGCTTTACAAAAACAAGTTGATAAAAGAAACTCTGAGAAAAAAACAATATTAGATAAATACCCTGAGAATGTAGTGAACGAAAACTACAAACAAGAAATGGAGTCTATGAAAGCTTACGAGCAAGCGGTTAAAGATCAGGGTGGAGTACCATTTGTAACAAGAGAGGTTGACTCAAAAGGAATGGCAGATGATATTTCTCAAACAGAATACGAGAGATCTTTTGACAGTGTTAAAGAGGTTGAAGTTACAAACCAAGGTATAAGAGAAGGTGCGCTAGCAATAATTAATGACCCTAATTCAACTCCAGAGGAAATAGCCGATGCTAGGGAAATGCTTGAAGATGCTGATAGTGAAATAAATACTGTTGAAAGCGCTGTAAACTTTATATCTAAAGAAGCTCAAAACTACGGTAGTATGAGACCTGTTTTCAACAAAGACGGGAGTCTAAATCGTATTGAAATGACCATCAATAAAGAAACAGCTCTTGAAGAGGGTATGTTCAACACGGCATCTCACGAGTTTGTTCATGGTGCTTTTTATAACACGTTAAAACAAGATCCTGCTGCAAGAGAAAAACTTGGTGGTGCTGTTATAGATATACTTTCTGATGACAGCGTTTTTATGGACAAAGAAAGCGTTGATTTATTTAACAAAAGAGTTAAAGGTTACAAAACAGCCAAGCGAGGTGAAGAAATGATGGCTATTGCAATGGAAATGTTCCGCGGTGGTAAAATAAAATTTAACGACTCTTTCTTTACAAAAGTTAAAGGAGTGTTTAGACGTTTTGCACAAAACTATTTAGGGCGTGATATTAAACTTGACACTGTAGAAGATATTAAAAACTTCATGAGAGATTACGATGTGTCAGTTAAAAATAATAAACCCAACAGAGCTATAGCTAAAATGATTGCTAAAGGAGCTGAAGGCGACATGTTTAAAGACGCTAAAACTCCAGATGATGTAAAAGCTGAAATGAATTTTTCTAAAAATGTTGATCAAGTTTTAAAACAAGATCCATTAGTTAAAAAAGATTTTGATCAATATGTTCAAAACGACGACGGTTCTAAAAAATATAACTCTCAAGACGAGTTTTTAGGTTCAATTGACTCTTGGGACGCGATGAACTTTATTGAAAATACACCTAGGTTAGATGGGTTAATTGCTGCTGGTATAAATCTTGATCCTGAAGCAATGAAAGATTTTGTTAGAAACGTAAAAGAAAAGTTAAGTAAAAGACTAAGATCTAATTTTAATCCTGCGGTTAATGAAAGTTTATTTGGTTGGTTAACCGGTGTGTCTGGTGGAGCTGGAAAATCAATTATATTTAGAGCAAAAGGTGATGTGTTAGCAGAAATGAATAGGGCCACACCGGAAGAAGGTATAACATCCCTTGATAAAACTTACGGTGACTATGGTGATTTAAGTGAAACACTACAGTCAGAGTCTGATGCTTACATGGAGCGTTTAGAAAATATGGATTTATCGCCTGGTGCTAAACAAGCTATTGAAGAAATAGTAAGGGGCTTGGTTGTTGATAATGTTTTAGAAATATCCGATCAAGGTAAAAAAAGAATAAAAGAAGTTGTAGCAAACTACAAGGGTAAATTTGATGGTAATTTTTACAAAGACTTTAAAAAGTTAGTTAGCGAAGTAGCTAAAATAGAAAAAGACGGTAAAGCAAAAAGACCAACAAAAGAAAGTGATGTAACTCCTTTAGGTCCTTTGTATGGCGTTTTAGAAGTTATAGCCGGTGAATTTGGTGTTGAGCCAGCTAGAATACTAGCTAATCAAGATTTAGATGATACTATGAGAGTGCAAGCTCAAGAACTTATTCTTAGTAAAAGTTTAAATGAAGACGGTACATTTAACCCAGCATTGTTTGATTTATTGCCAGAGGGTGAGGATAGAACTGGTAGAGCCACTGGTATAGCTCAAGGTGCTCTTGGTAAATATTACGAAAAAGGCAGTAGAATATCAATGGCTGGTCAAGACCAAAGTGGCACCGGTGTTGGCAAGCCTAGACAAGACAAGGTAAAAGAAGTAGACCCTACTGACTGGTTAGATACTTTTGGAATAAATCCAGATGGTACGTTCAGAACGGGCACAAAAGCAGATGGTGCTATAAGACAATTAATACTTAACCTAAGCGCTTTATCAGCAAGTCAAAACGTGAGGCTTGAAGGTTTGGAAAAAGGTACTTTAAGTGAAAAACTTGCGGCAAAAATAAGTGATGGTAAATCAGAATTAAGTTATAGTAAAAAAATAGAAGCTGATCCGGTTGATCCAATAGACGTCGTATTGGAAGAAGTTCTTGCTAATTACGGAAGTCCAGAAGGTATTACTATTGAAAGAGCAAACAGTATAATACAAAAAGCTTATGGCTTAAAAAAATTAACTAAAAAAGCTAAAAAAGAAGCAGCGGCTTTAAAAGCAGATATAGAGTTATTTATGGAAGGGCAGGCTGTTGGAGCAATTGAACTACCACCAATTGAAGAGTTTATTGTTGCTAGATTAGATCAAAGACAAGTAGAGCTTAGTCTTAAAAAAGCATTTGGCATTAAGGGTAATATAAGCGATGTATACACACAAAAAGATGAAAACGGTAATTACTCAGGGGTAAGTAGATTAAGAAAAGTTGCGCAGGACACGCCTGGCGAATTGGTTGAAAGCGGTATTTCACAGCTTGACGCTGGTAGAATAGTTATGCAAGACTCGTTTAAATTATCTTTTTCTGGAGCAGGAAAAATTTCAGATGGTAGAAATATACCACAGAAAGATGGGGATTTAAATGTTATAGACAACCCAACCAACAACGCTGATGGCACTCCCGCTTTAGTTAAAAACAAAAAGGGCGAAATGGTTAAGCCTGGTAATCGTAGCAAGTCAGTTATGACAGCTTCTGATCATCTTGCTTTAATGAATAATACTGATAGCAAAAACATAGTAAAAGACCCAGAAACTAACACGTGGATAAAACAAGAGGGTAACACTGTTAAGGTATATGCTAAAAACGAAAAAGGAAAATACGAGTGGATAGCTGTTGAAACAACTCAATTAAAAGAAAAAACAGAAGCCGTTATAAAAGATAGAGATGGCGCTAAAAGAGAAGAACAATCTCAAGAAGCTAGGATTTTAGCTAAAACAATATTAGATAACGCTTGGAAGAAGGTTCAAAGGGGTGAAATGTCAATAAAAGAATTTGGCGCTTTAATAACAACTTTGGGCGCGGGTATGGACTCTGCTCTTAGAAAGTCTGCACCAGCTAGAGGTATTGTAAAAAATGTAGATAAAATTATTGCTTGGGCAAAGAAAAACGGTAAGTCAATCGCCGATGTTCTTAGATTTGAACACTCTGTATCAAAAGCGGATATAAATAAACGAATAGCAGAATCTTATAAGAAAAATGGAGAGCTTGATATAGATTTTGTTTTTGAGGGTTATGAGGTAAATGTTATACCAGCTGCGTGGGATGATGCTATGACAGCTGCTGGATTACAAACAATAACAAGTATTCTTGGTAACAGAATGTT
>Ga0208767_1003861_pt1 | contig 10703 bp, 13 predicted proteins | sample VirMetDEL_Mar_21_FD_184514 | JGI IMG/M metagenome (GOLD analysis project Ga0208767, IMG submission 184514) | Aqueous microbial communities from the Delaware River and Bay under freshwater to marine salinity gradient to study organic matter... | ecosystem: Environmental > Aquatic > Marine >... | reverse complement strand
CAACATTCAAACAGCAGTTGTTAGATGGCGATCATGATATATCCAACGATACAATCAAACTCGCTCTCTATACAGATTCAGCTTCATTGGATGCAAACACATCAGCTTATGCAGCGACAAACGAAGTCGGTGACTCAGGCACATACGCAGCAGGCGGTGGCACTCTAGCAGGAGCAAACGTCAGCTTAACCAAAACTAACGCAACAGCATCAACAGCTTTTGTAGACTTTGATGATTTATCATTTACAAGTGCAACAATCTCAGCTCAAGCAGCTTTGATTTACAACACTTCATCAGCGAATACAAATGCTTCAATCGCAGTGTTAGACTTTGGTGGCGTAAAGACATCCACAAACGGAACATTTACAATTCAATTTCCAACAAACGATGCAAGTAGTGCTATTTTAAGGATTTCCTAATCCTAGGGAGTCCTTACCATGGCAAATATTACTGGTTGGGGAAGAGGCACCTGGGGTGAAGGTGCTTGGAGTGAAGGATTATCTGTTGAACTAACAGGTATTCAATCCAATACAACTTTAGGAACTGCTCAATCAGGTGTTGGCCCAGATGTTGCCATTACTGGCAATTTAATTTCATCAAACATTGGCACGGTTACTGTTATTGAGGGAACAGGTGTTGATGCTCCAGTTACAACTGTATTAGCAAATACAGCAGTCGGAACAGTTTCTCTTTCTACCGATCAAATAATTTCTGTTACAGGTTTACAAGCGAACTCTGCTGTCGCTACTCCTGATATTGCAGCAGGTGGAAATATCACAGTTAACGCTCCTGCCGACCAAATGGATTTCGCCATTGGTTCAGTTATTGCGGAAGCTGAATCAATAATTCCTATATCTGCGGGAGTTGAAATTACTTCAACATTAGGAACAACAACAATTGAATCTGCTTACAGTTTAACAGGTTCTCAATCTAATACTTCGGTAGGAACAACAACAATTGAATCTGCTTACACCCCTACAGGAGAGCAAATAGACACCGAAATTGGTACTCCGACTTTTATTGGTAATGCTTTAGTAGAGCCTACCGCAGTGACCATGCAGTTTGCTGATGGAACAGCAACAGCTATCGCTAATGCAGTGGCTGAAGTAACAGGTCTTTCAATGGCCTTTACTGATGGAACAGCAACAGCTACTGGAACTGCTGTGGTCATACCAACAGGCTTAAATGCTACTGTTTCTTTAGGTAATATGAGATCAACCCCATGGGCGAATGTAGTAACAGGTGCAAGTAATACTTGGATAGAAGTAGCAGCTTAGAAATAGAGTGAAAAAAATAATCGTAGGTCTTCAGACTTTTGTTCACGATGGTAGTATTACTACCTATGACATAATTAATAAAGATTTTAAATATTTAAAATTTGAAAGATTAACTGGAAAAAAACACGAATATCACAATGATCTAACTTCTTGGATAAAGTATTTAAATCATTTAGGCTATTCTTTAGACGATGTTTTACAGATAGTTCTGGTAAATACGGATAGAATTTTTGAAAAATTAATGGGTCAAGAAATTCCAAAATTTAATGAAATAGTTCTAATTGATCATCATTTAGCACATCATTATAGCACCAACTATTTTAATTCTATAGTGTTCGATGAACGAGGTAGCCAAGAGGATATATTAAGTGTTTTTAAAAAAAACCAACTAAAACAAAAATTGAAAATATTTAGTACGGAGAGTTTAGCAACTACCTTAAAATATTTGTGGTATATTTGGTTTATTAAAAAAGAAGAAGTTGCCTCTATTCCAGAACATTCCGAAAATTGGGCAGGGCATTGTATGGCCTTATCTGCTTTTGGAAAAGATTATTCAGATAAAATAGGGCCTATACCACATGATCAACATTTAAAATTATTAAAAGAATTTATTTCTAAGTTTCCAGAATTAAGTCATTTAGAAAATTGTAACAATTATGTAACTTCTCTACATTTTTATTGGTATAAAAAAATAAGAAATTTTTTAAAAAGACATTTTAATGCAAACGACAAAATTTGTGCGAGTGGAGGGGTTACAGAAAACATAGTAATAAATACTCTCTTAAAAAAAGATTTTCCTAAATATGAACCCATTCCTCACTGTGGGGATGAGGGAGCTTCAATAGGAGCTTTACTCTATGGATTAAAGTTTTTTAATGTTAAAAAAGCTAGTTTAAACATCAACAATCTTTATCAATATGATGAAAATTTTGGGTATGCTAGTTTAGAAACAATAAAAAAAATTGCTAAACTTTTGTGTGATGGAAAATTAATAATGTGGGGGCAAGGATGGGGGGAAGTAGGTCCGAGAGCCTTGGGATTTAGATCAATTTTAATGAATCCTTGCACACTCAATGCAAAACAAATTATTAATGATAAGGTAAAAAAGAGAATATGGTTTCGCCCCTATGGAGCTAGTGTTCCTATTGACTCTTATAAAAATTACTTTGATTTAGATTATGAAAGTCCTTGGATGTTATATCAAGCAAAAGTAAAAGATCCTGTAAAATTTAAAAATATAACTCATGCCGATGGGACATGTAGAATTCAAACTGTAGATAATAAGAAAAATCCAACCTTTTTAAGATTATTAAAAGAATTTGAAAAGATATCAGGATATCCCGTGCTAATTAATACCTCTCTTAATATACCAGGGAAACCTATTGTAGGGACAAAAAAACAAGCTATTTTTATGTTTGACAACTCGCAAGCAGATGTATTAGTTATAGGGGATCAGATATACACAAAATAGTTGTTTTGTGTGTTAAAAAAGATATATTTTAAAGAGGCTTAAAACATGGCAAGTACATATTCAGATAGACTCAAACTCGAACTCATGGAAACAGGGGCTAACGCCAATACATGGGGGAATAATACCAATACAAATTTACAAACAGTTGATGCTTTTACAGCAGGATTTTTATCTAAATCTGTTGCAGGTTCAGCAAACGTCACTTTAACATCTAATAACGCTGATCCAACTGCTGAAGCCTCTAATAAAGTAATTGAATTTACAGGAACTCTTACAGGAAATATTTATGTATTTATTCCTGCTGTAGAAAATAACTATATTTTTTTTAATAATACCTCTGGTGCTTTCAGTTTAACCGTAGCACCCACTGGACATGCTGCTAATGGAGTTGAAATTGTACAAGGTGCTCACACTGTTCAATATTGCACAGGCGATACTGTTGTTGATCTTTTTGCAAATTCTTTAGGAAATCTTTCTGTAAAAAATAATGTAAATGTTGTAGGAACAGTTAATGCAACATCCTATGTTGGAGATGGCTCTGGTTTAGATAATGTTGATCCCTTTGAAGCTAATACATCAATGATTTTTAATCAAGCATCTGCTCCAACAGGTTGGACAAAACAAACAGGTGCAGCTTTAGCAAATACAGCGATGTCAATCGTAACAGGAACAGGTGGAGGCACAGGCGGTTCAACATCTTACTTTTCATCATTTCTAGCAACAACTGATAAATCAGCACCCGCACAACCTACTACAGGTTCTGTAACTGGTACAGTGGGAGGACATACTTTATCCACACCAGAAATATCTTCTCATACTCACGATATAAGACCCTGGGTCGGTGGTGGCTCAACAGGTCCTAATTTTATTCATTATCGTGCTAATAGTGATCCAGGCCCAGTTCCACCTGTAATGAACGCAACAAACACAGGGGGTGGTGGTTCACACGCACACCCATTTTCTGGTTCGTTAGGAAGTGCATCAACTGATGTAACTATTCCAGCTGCTGATGTTCAGTATGCAAATGTTATTGTTGCTAATAAAGACTAGGTGTTTTTATCTCTTCAAAAAGAATATGAAAATATTACTTTAGACAAAACTAAAGTAACACATATAAAAAGTTTTTTTAAATTATCTGAAGAATTAAATTTTAATAAATTAGTTTTTTTCCTCGATAGACTAGAGCACCACATGTTATGTTTAGATCATGGTAAAGTTAAACTTGAAAAGTTTAATACCTTTAGTGAAGGAAAAGAATTTTGTAATTTAGTTTCTTCATTATTAGAAAATAAAGGATTTCAAACTATTGATGCTTGCATATTTTCATCTTTGACTAAGTCGGGTATATCAATTAATCACGCTGATAAAGAATCAGTGTTTTTATTTAATGTGTTTGGTTCCGTTATATATAATATTTATGAGGAAAGATCACACACTTCTTTTTTGTTAAATCCTGGTGATTTTTTATTGGTACCAAAAAGTGTTGTTCATGCAGCCATTCCTTTAGAACCAAGAATTGTTGTTTCGGTAGGAGTCTTTGATTAAATGAGTGTACTAGATAAAAGTAATATTAAAATTTATCATTTTGGACCAATGGTAAAACGATATAAATTAAATAATGAATTTTGCAAAGAAATGTTAAATAGAGGTTTAAGCACAAAAATTTCACATCAAGAAGAATTAGCAGGAATTATTGAACAGAAAGATCAATTTGGTCAATATAGATATACAGAGGAGGATATTAATTATTTTTCAAGAAACATGACAGAAATTTTAAGTGATTATAGGTTTTCTCAAAATTTAATATTTGAACAAGAAGATAATATTCAAGATATACCTCAATATAAATTAAATTCGCTGTGGATTAATATAATGGGTCCTGGTGATTTTAATCCCCCACACATTCACTCCGGAGATTTATCTTTCGTCTTATACTTAAAAGTGCCTAAAGAATTAAAAGAAGAAAATGAAAGATATGTTGGTCGATCTGAAGGGCCAGGTAATATTTTGCTACAATTTGGTGAAAATTTAACATGGGCAGTTAGTAATAAATCAGTTTTTCCAGAAGAAAATATGATGTTAGTTTTTTCATCTAGTCTAAGACATTCTGTTTATCCGTATAAAAGTAATGTTGAAAGAATCTCTTTGTCAGGAAACTTTGAAGTAATTAACAAAAAAAATGGGAGTTATTATTAATGCCAATATTTGACCCAGATGGTAAATGTCCTTTACTTAATAAGAAGTGTATAAAACATCAATGTATTTGGTATAATATGCTTCAAGGAACTCACCCACAATCGGGAGCTAATGTCCAAGAATGGGGATGTTCTATTGCTTGGATTCCTTTACTTTTAGTGGAAAATGGAAGACAAACAGTAGGGGTACAAGCAGCCACAGAATCTTTTAGAAATGAAATGGTAAAGTCACAAAATGCTATGAATAAGTTGTTGCAAGAGAACGATTCAGCTAAAAATTTAGCAATGAATGCGGCTACTATATTTGAAATGATAGGCAATCATCAAAAAGCTATAGAAACTAAAGATGAAAAACTTGAAAATAAAACTATTAGACAATTGAGTAACAATAAGATAAAAGTTAAGAAAGGAAAAAAAGATGGCAACGACAGTAAATAATACAACTGCAAATCAAAGAATAACCATAATTTTTGATGCTGATTTAAATCCAAACAATCAAAATGATGGTCCAAGATTTGGCACAGGCAATACAGAATCAGATGTCATGATTGATAATAAGTCTTACTTTAACATTCGCTCCCATACTGAAATTGATGCTAATGTTCATGCATTACAGTGGAACGCTACTACAAATACAGGTGAGTTAGAATACACAGATAATAGAGAAAATGAATCTTTATCCTCTCTTCCTCAGTGGGCAACTAATGTAGTTATTAGATGTGAAGCTCAAGATGTTTGGAAAACTAGCTACGATGCAAATGTTGCAGAACAACAAGCGACTTGGTCTGCCTCTAATCCTAATCCAGATCCTGATGTTGATATTTTTGTTGCTAACAACACACAAGCTACAAGTGTAGCTGACACAGCCAGAGCAAATTATCTGACTGCACACAGTATTACTTACTAAGTTTTCTGTGTATAATTAAATGAAAGAATATATTTTAGAGATAAAAAAAATAATTCCTCAAGAACTCTGTAAAAAAATTATTTTATATTTTGATAATAACTATGATGATGCTGCAACTGTTGGAAATAGTGTAAATAAAAATATTAGAAATTGTTTAACTCGATCTTTGTTTGACACTAAATCTTTCGGGCAAAAAATTTGTTTAAACGCAGTGAAAGAAAAAATATTTCATTGTGTAGATCACTACAAAAATAAACACAACATACATATTGATAAAATATCTCAATTAGACATTCTTAGATATGATGCTAATGAACATAAAGCAGGTTATAATTTTCATAAAGACTTTGGTTACAAATGTTCAGAAAGACATTTATCTATTTCTATTTGTTTAAATAATGAGTATGAAGGAGGAGAGTTTGTTTTTGACCTTCCGTCAGGACACTATAACGTACCACAAAATGTAGGAGATGCAGTTATTTTTCCTTCTAATTTTATGTTTCCTCATCAAGTAAATAAAGTAACTAAAGGCACACGATACGCTTTAATAGGATGGGTAATATAATGAAACCAATTTTTATAAAAGAATTTTTACCAAAAGATATTCTTAATCTAAGTTATTCTTACTCAATTTTTAAATCTATAAATCAAAATAAATTTAAAATTGATTCTCAAACAAGTTCTTTAGTATTTGAGCATAGCGATTATTTAATGGAAACTTTGATGGATATGAGCACTCCTGTAGTTGAGCAAAATGTTGGTAAAAAATTGTGGCCTACCTATTCTTTTTTTAGAATTTATGATAAAGGTTCGGATTTAAAAATACACACAGATAGGCAGTCGTGTGAATACACGGTGGCCTTATGTCTAGGTGCAGATCCCGTAGATAAACCTTATGAAATATTTGTTGGAGAAGAAGATGAAAAATCAGATTATAAATATTATAACAAGGAGGGTGAATACAAAAGATATAGAATAGACTATAAATTTCCCATGATTCCTAATAATGCTGTAATATTTAAAGGAATGGATAAAATTCATTGGAGGGAAATGTGTACTCACGACCATTTCATCACTGTTTTTTTACATTATGTAGATCAAGAAGGACCTTACAAAGAATTTAAATTTGATCAAAGAGAGACAATAGGCTTGAAACTTTAATGATATTTTACACATTTGGTATTCAAAGAACCTGCACTAACTTTGCAAAAGAATTAATTCTAAAAAACTTTCATAGTAAATGGGGAAATATTAATGACTTTGGTCATTGGTCTTGGAAACATTCTCCAGATGCAGAACAAGCTACTGCAAATTTAAGTCACAGCACTCCTTTAGTATTTTGCTATAAAACACCTTTAATGTGGGTGGAAAGCATTATTAGGAATGATGTAGATTTTATCAATCGTTGGGGTTTAGCTAAATATCCTGATTATCATGATGAAGAACTTTTGTGGGAAAATGCTTTATATAAATTTAGTATTCCAATGGCTATTGAAAAATGGATTGAATTTCACAGAGAGTGGATGAAATTTATTCATCGATCAAATTATATTATCATGAATCAAAGAAAGATGTGTGCTCAACCCGGAGCTATTGAAGTTTTATCAAACATTGAATCAAAACTTCAGTTACAAAAAAAGTCCCCTCAATGGACATTATTTAACAATGCAGTCGATTATCGTGTTGGTTTAACAGATAAAGATTTTGATGAAAGAAAAAAGAAATATCTTGAAAATAAAACAACCAAATTGACCCCTAAACAAATACAATATATTAGTAATAAAATACCCCAAGAAATTATAAGTTTCTTTGAGAAGGAGATATAAATGATCAAACCAGAAGAACTAAAAGATAAAAATTTTAAAATATTTTTAGGAATGCCTATGTATGGAGGAATGCTCACCGAGAATACCATGCACGGATTATTACAATTACAACAATGGTCCATGGCCAAAGAGGTAGGAATGCGTATGCAATCCATGGGTAATGAAAGTTTAATTACTCGTGCTCGTAACACCGTTGTTTCTATGATGATGGATGCCACCGATTATGTAGCCACGCACTTGTTGTTTATTGATTCCGATATTGGCTTTCAAGCTGAAAATATACAACGCATGCTTTGTTTTGATAAAGATGTGGTTTGTGGTATTTACCCAAGAAAACATGTTCATTTTGAAAAAATACCTAAAATATTAAAAGATAATCCTAATGCGACTCCTGAAGAATTAGAAGTTAAATCTCTAGGATATAATCTTAATTTTGATGATCCCATGAATGTTAAAATGGAAAATGGTTTTTGTAGGGTACAGGAAGCAGCGACAGGGATGATGCTCGTTAAAAGAGAAGTCTTTCGTACCATGATGAAAAAGTTCCCTGAACGTAAATATGAATCTGATCAAATTATTAATGGCAAGTCTTTTAAATCTGATAATTGTTATGACTTATTCTGTGCGGGTATCTACGAAACAAGTCCAGGGAAGAAAAGATATCTCTCCGAAGATTATTATTTCTCTCGATTATGGCTAGAGTGTGGTGGAGAGATATGGGCAGATATAGCCATGCCTTTGACTCACTTTGGAAATAGAGCTTTTAAAGGTCATGTTGGTTCTTTATTTCAGAAAAAATAAGTAGTATATTGGCTTCATGCCACTTACTAATTTTACGATAAAACCAGGCATTAATAAAGAAGTTACCGATTATACGGGTCAAGGACAATGGGTAGACTCGGATAATGTACGCTTTTTTAATGGCCTTCCTCAAAAAATCAAAGGTTGGGACAAGTTTGTTGAAACCACGATTGTCGGTGTGGTACGAGATCAACATGCTTGGATTGCTTTAGATGGTACAAGATATGATGCCTTTGGCACTGATCGAAAATTATACGTATACGAAGAAGGAGTTATTTCTGACATCACTCCTATTCGAGATACGGAAGCTTTAACCGATCCTTTTACCACGAATGGTACAGCCACTGTTTTAGTCACCGATGCAGGTCATGGCTGTGAACAAGGTAGTTTTGTTACTTTTGATTCTTTCTCTACGATTGACGGACTTGATATGAATCAAGAGTTTGAAGTAACTTCCGTTGTTAATACTTCGGCTTATACAGTGACTCATACATCGACTGCAACAGGTTCAACCGCAGGCGGTGGTGGTTCAGGTAATGCAGAATATCAAATTAACCCTGGCCCAGCTTTCTCAACTCCTGCTTATGGTTGGGGAACCGATGGTTATGGTTTAGGAGGTTGGGGAGAACCTTCCTCTTCTTCGAATGTTACTTTATCTGCTCGTCAGTGGTCACTGGACAATTATGGAGAGGACTTGATTGCAACAGTTTTAAATGGTGGTACTTATATTTGGGATACTTCTGTTGGCGTAGCGACAAGAGCAACTGCGGTAGCGAATGCCCCAACAACTTCACGACTCAGTTTAGTTTCCTCACCAGACAGACATTTAATTTTATTTGGTACCGAAAATACGAGTGGTACCCAAGATGATTTATTACTTCGATTCTCGGATCAAGAAGATATTAACAATTATACTCCTACCGCAGAGAATACAGCAGGTTCACTAAGGATTGCCGACGGATCACGGATCATTGCTGCTGAACGCTCGAGAGGTCAAACATTAGTATGGACAGATACTTCTCTTCACTCTTTACAATTTATTGGTCCACCTTTTACTTTTGGTCTAAGACAACTTGGTCAGAATTGTGGAATTATTGGTCAGCATGCAGGTATTGATTTAAATGGTAATAGCTTTTGGATGTCACAAGATTCTTTCTATTTGTTTGATGGTTCGGTGAAAAAATTACCATGTACCGTGGAACAATTTGTCTTTAACAATATCAATCAAACAGCCTCCGAGAATGCATTTGCAGGACACAATGGTGAATTTAATGAAATTCTTTGGTTTTACGCTAGAACAGGTTCGGATCAAATCAATGCAATTGTTGCTTATAATTACCAAGAAGGGACTTGGTGGACAGGAACTTTAGCTCGTACCTCTTGGATTGATCGAGAAACTTATGACAATCCTATTGGCACACAATACTTATCTGGAACTACTGCAAACAATGAAACAATTTTAGGCTTAACTGCTGGTGCTACACAAATTTATTTACACGAACAAGGTAATGACGCAGACGGACAAGCAATGGATGCTTACTTAAAATCAGGTGCTGTTCAAATAGGACAAGGTGATGATTTCTCTTTTGTCTCCAAATTAATACCTGATGTTCAAAATCAAAGTGGTACACTCAATTTAGATTTTGAATTTTTACGTTATCCGAATGATGCCAATGCAGTCACTAAATCCACAAGCTTTACCTCAGGAACAGAAAAGGTAGATTTACGGGGTAGAGGAAGACAGTTCACAGCGAATATTGTATCCAACACAACAGGCACCGCTTGGCGACTAGGGACAATGCGTTTTGATATCCAACCCGATGGTAGAAGATAATGGCAAAATTAACCCTACAAAGATTCCCTGATCCCACACCTGAGTATCAAGCTCAGAACTTTAATGAATTAATTCGTGTTTTAGAGGCGTTGATTCAACAATTAAACACAACTTATACAGTGGACTCCGAAAACAAATCCGAAGCAGAGGCATGGTACTTTAGTCGATGAGTTGTAATAATGTTAATATAGAACCAACCGTTATTGGTGGGGGAGATGGATCTAATGCTTATGATGCATTTGGAAGACTAAGAGTATCTAACCCCTTTACTATTTTTGATAGTACAAATGTAATGTCAAAGAATGATCTCTTTGATGAAGATTTAACTAATAACGGAACTGTTACTTACACATCAAATAAATCTACAGTTAATTTAAATGTAACCACAGCGA
>Ga0208767_1003860_pt1 | contig 10705 bp, 12 predicted proteins | sample VirMetDEL_Mar_21_FD_184514 | JGI IMG/M metagenome (GOLD analysis project Ga0208767, IMG submission 184514) | Aqueous microbial communities from the Delaware River and Bay under freshwater to marine salinity gradient to study organic matter... | ecosystem: Environmental > Aquatic > Marine >... | reverse complement strand
CCACGTCTGGCGCGTGACGACGTAGTGGATGGCGACGTGGCTCACGCCGTACTTCTCGCCCAGGGCGGCAAGGGTTGCGCCCTTCGCAGCCTGATTCCGGATCGCGCGGACCTGTCGGGCCGTGAGGCGGGCCATGCCGTTCTTCTCGCCTTTGCGGTTCTCGAGCTTCATGCGGTCACCTCGAGGTCCATCCGAGCTCTCACGAACGCCTCCGCTTGCGGAGCGCAGAGAGCGTTTCCGTAGGCGCGGAGTCGTCCCACGCGGGAGGTAATCCCATCAGCCAACGGGAAAGAGCCGGGTTCAATCGGGCGCCATCGGGGACCACTTGGGTCATCACAGTAGACCCAGTCCGAGTCAGACCAGAACGTGCTAGGCCTGCAGGTCCCGCCAGCCGAGACTTCTTCAGCAGGTGCTCGAGGTCCAGAGCCTGCCCCGTGTCCTTGTGATCTCGCGCTGTCGGCGTCGGCCACGAAGTAGAGTCGCTGCCGCCTGTGGGGAGCCCCGACGCCCGCAGCGCAGGTATCAAGGCCGCTGACGGTGTAGCCCTCTCCGTCCAAGTCAGCTTGAACAAGGTCGAACCAAGCGAGGCCATCCTTGCTCGAAACCTGCTCGCCAAAAATCGTGCGAGGGTGTCGTGCTTGAGCGAGCCAAAGAACGGCAGGCCATGCGTGCCGCTCGTCAGCAGTCCCTGCTCTCTTGCCTGCGTCGCTGAAAGGCTGGCACGGGCAGGAGGCTGTCCAGACAGGTCGGCCGTCGGGCCAGCCTGCGGATCGCAAGGCGTGGCTCCAGACTCCGATCCCTGCGAAGAAGTGACACTGTGTGAATCCATCAAGTCCCTCAGGTGCGATATCCCAGATCGAACGCTCGTCCACGACGCCTGGAGCGATGTGCCCCGCGTCGATTAGGTTCCGCAGCCACTGCGCTGCGAACGGGTCGATCTCGTTGTAGAAGGCAGTCATCCCAGCAGCCTTACAAATTCCGGCACGGATTCCCATCAAATAAAGAACGGCACGCGCCTCGCGCTGCCCCTCGAGAAGGAAAGGACCCACGCATCCGCGAAGTCCGGCGAGCGGCCATCCATCCTTGAGCGGATCTTCTCCTTCGGCTCAATGCGGAGCTGCCCGTTCCCGCTGAACTCGTACTGGATCAGGTTGCACTCGCGCCAGATCGTTCGGCGGTACGCTTCGGGCACCGAGGCGAGGCCCTGGTCTAACGCGCAGCGTGCGGCCCAGTAGAGCTCGCTGCGGCGGTTCTGCACCTTGACCTCGGAGCCGATCGTCTCCGTCCAGTCCCCCACGGGCCTCGCTCCGAAGTCCACGCCCTCCACGTTGTAACCCTGCTCGCGGAGCCGATCGACGACACCCGCTCCTAGGCCGATCACGTCGATGTGGACGTTCTGCCAGGGCACGTCGCGCTGCTTCGCGTACTCCGCGATCCGAGCCGCCGTCTCCATCACCGCCGTCTCCATCAGGTCGCGGTTCTGCCAGCTCTGGGCGTCCTCAACGCGACCGTTCCGAGTGAACACGAGCGTGTTCGAGTCCCCCTGCCCTCGAGCGATGTCCGCTCCGATGTGCAGCCCCTCCACGTCCGGGTGCTCGTCCGCTGCGGCCTCGAAGCTCGAGAGCGGGAAGATCAGGAAGTCCCCGCCCACCTTCGGGAACTCGCCCATCACGCGGACCTGATACTGGGCCGACTCCTCGCCCCAGTACTTCCGCTGGTCGTCGATCCAGGCCCGCTCGATGAACGGCACGTCGAACGCGCTGATGCTGTGACGGTGCCAGTTGCCGCGCTGGCTGATCTGGAAGAACTCCCCGTCCGGTCGGTTCGGGTTCCCGAGGACGAGCCAGTAGCAGCGCCCGACGTTCATGTAGCCGCGCATGGCGTTGAAGACCCAGTCCTCGACCGCGCTGGCCTCGTCGATCACGGCGAGCAGGTCGCCGTAGCCGTCTTCAGTGCCGCGTCCCATCAGCGCGTGATGCCCTTGGAGCGTCGTCTCGTCGTTCGTCGAGAGGCCCAGGGCGAACCACTCCGGCGAGAGGTTCCACTGCTGCGTGAGCGGCCCAGGGCCAGGGAGCTCGCGGCTCGAGGTCTCGTAGGCCGATCGTATCTTCCGCCACAGGAGCCGGACCTGCCCGCCCGTGCCTGCCGTCGTGATCACTCGAGCGTTCCTCCTCGAGGCCATGAACCACAGGATCAGCTCGCTCGCCAGGGTGCTCTTGCCCGCGCCGTTGCAGGTGTACGCGACCACCTGCCGGAAGCCCTCCGGGTTCGCGAGGTCTTCCGCGATCTCGGCCTGCTTGCTCCAGGGCTCGAAGCCGCGCACGTCGCGCATGAAGCCCACGGGGTCGTGGACGTACTTCGAGAAGGGGGCTGGCTGGGGCCGCGTGTCCACGGTCCCAAGGCGCTCGCGGAGCTTACTGCTCGCTGAGGCCCAGGGCCCCGGCGCAAACCTCTCGGTCCGTCCGGCCCAGAATCCGACGGGCTGCATCCTTGTCCACCTCCTCCTCGATGATGTCGGCCATCCGGAACATGAGCTGGATGAACTCCTCAGGGGAGATCGACCGAGCCGCCGTCATCGCCGTCTGCCAGTAGCGGTTCTGGCTCTTGTTCATCAGGTCTGCCGCGTTGCCCAGGGCCGTCAGGGCACGGGACTCCTCAACGCCCTTCATCACGAAGCCACGCAGGCTATCAAGCTCGCGCAGCGTGGCGTCGTGGTCCGTGTGGACAAGCTCGAGCACGCGCATCACGCGCTTCTTCACGTCCTCGCGGAACTCCGGGGAGTCCCGATCCTCGAGGAGCTCGTTGAGCCGCGCGAGCGTGTATTCCTGCACCGCGATCGTGCGGCGCGGGTCCAGCAGCGCAGGGTCCTCGAGGCGGTCCCCGATGTCCGCGTCCAGCTTCGCCAGGGCCTTGCTGTGTCGGCCATGACGGAAGCTCGGCGCGTTGATCCCAGAGAGCGACTTGCCTCCGTGATTGTTGCAGCGGCCATTCGCCATCGCAGGCTTCGCGCAGATACCGCCTGCGCGAGTCTTCGCTCCACAGATCCCCAGCGGCGTTGACCCGTCGTCTTCGCCGCTTCGATTCATGGGGCTGTTCCCCTCGAGCGTCATTCGGCGCTCGCTGTCGGTTGGATGTGCAGGTGCTCGATCGACTGGATGACACCTCGTGGGATCACGTTCACGTTGCCGAAGTGGCCCTCCCTCGAGGCGTCCATCGTCGCGGCCACCACGATGAAGTCGTCCTCCGCGCTCACGATCTGCCCCACCGTCACCATCTCCGCAGGCCGCAGCTCGTCGATCTCCTCGCGGCTGATCCACGGCGCCTCGACGCCCACGATGTCGGTCCAGCGGACGATGACCCACAGCGGGGCGCTCATCGGATGTTCTCCCACCATCCGATGACGCCCATCCCCACCAGGGTCAGGGCCAGAGCGCCGATTGCGATGAGGATGATCTCCATCAGAGGGGGAGGCCCGTCCTGCCGTTGATCGCGATCTCGCCGCCAGGGCAGTCGATCTCGTGCGTCACGCCCACCTGATTCCCCGCGCTGTCCGGCGCGAGCAGCACCTTGAGCTTCACTCCACGCGAGCGACAGTTGCGGAACCGAATCACCTTCGTCTTCGTGCCGTTGAGGTTGCCATAGTCCTTGTCGATCGTGATGAACGGAAGGGCGTGCTCCCGCGCGATGAACGCGCAGTCCTCGAACACGACCTCATCCACGGAGCGGATCGACGCGATCGAGCGGTCCCCTGCCGTGAAGTCGAAGAGGCAGTTCTTCAGGAACACCTCCCGCATCATGTTCTGGCCGTCCAAGGGCGCGTTGCCCTGCGAAGGAGTCACGACGAGCCCGCCTGTGCTCCGCTTGCCGTCCTGCCGAGGCACGTTCCAGTCGCAGACGAAGCTCGAGTTCTCAATGCAAATCCAGCCAGGGAACTCGGAGGTCCCTGGGCTGAAGTACGTCAGATTGAAGCTCGGGCGCGTGCCGCCTTGAGCGCAGTCCACGAAGTGCGAGTCGTTGACGAGGTGCTGAGGCTCCGCCTCATAGGGCATATTATCCGCGTCGTACTGCTGATACGCCTCAGGCCGATGCGCCCACTGGGCGCCCTGGCTCCCGACGCGAACGAAGGTGCAGCGATCAAGTCGCGTCCCCGCGCTGTTCGAGACGTAGAGGCCATGCTCCTGCGGGATCTCGAGGAAGTCGCAGTCGCGGAACGCACGCTCGGGCGCGTTGTATTCCCGCGTCCCCCACTTGAGCTGCGAGGCATCGAGGCCGGGAGCCACGCCGATGTTGTGCCACTCGTAGCTACCGCCGCGACGCTCAAGCTGCCCTCGGTGCATATTCGAGGACCACTGCGCGTACCCCTTCGGAACGACGGAACTCTTGTCCTTCCAAACGAGGTCCTCTCCCGTCTGCCAGTCGTTCGCGCGGATGTCGCCCAGGGTGCCCACGTCTTCGCGCGGCCCTCGGCTCTGCTTAAGCGCAGGGACGCGGACGAGCTTGTTCGTCAGCGCATCGTTGTCGATGCACTCGAGCGCGTTGAACTCTCCAGGCTCCGGCGGCTCAGGCGGCTCGGGTGTCTCGATCACATACTCGAGCTCGTCGCTCCACGGTGACGCGAAAGGCACGCCGAGCTCGTTGTAGCCGTAGCCCCTGATCTTGTAGATCCAGCGGCTCTCCACAGCCGCATCGCTCTCGCTGATCTGGTCGCGCCACATATCGACCGCGTCCTTCGTCAGGTTCTTCCAGCCCTCACCATCAGGCTTGAACGCTGGCTTGCGGAAGACCTGCACGCCAGGAGTCTCAGGAGGCAGCGGAGTGTTCCACGTCAGCGCCACGAGACGATCGCGGCCCTGGACGCTGAAGCCTTCGGGCAGGACGGGTCGCGGCAAGGGCTCAGGCGGCTCCGGATCTTCGGGAAGGATGGGCTGCGCCAGCGCGGCTTCGATGCGAGACACGCGGCGGTCGAGGTCTTGGAGGTTGGGATCGTTCATAGGTCTACGCGGTGAAGGTAACGATGCCCGAGTCTCGGATGTCGTCGCCGCCGATGGAATCTGCGAAGTCGTGGATGATGTAAACGCCGGGAGCGTGCTCCCGAACATAGAGCGGCAGCTCGAAGGCTGCGGCGTGAACGCTCGCCTCGTCAGACGCGAAAATTGTGGCGAACGGATTGTCGAGGCGCTCGAGGGCTTTCGGGAAGCCGGACTCCTCGACGAACTTGCAGAGCACTTGAGAATCCGCCTGCTCGTCCGGCCAGCGAGCGGGGAGCGTGACGACGCCCTGGTGCATGAGAGCCCCACCTCGACACGGGAAGGGCTGCGTGCCGAAGGGCATCAGGCCCTCGACCGGGAGCGACTCGCGGCTATGCGCCATCATCACAGGCGGCGGCGCGATCGCCGTCAGCGCCAGCCTGCGCCGCGACTCCGAGGGCATACGGCGGAAGGCGAACTCCTTGATGTGCCAGTACGCCATGCCATGCACGCTGCCAAGCTCCTCGGTCACGGTCTCCGACATCTTCATCAGCAGGGTCGGGATATCCGCGCATCGGTGTCCCCCGATGATGGCGAACATCCGGCCCATCAGGTTTCGCGGACGGTGAAGTGCAAGAAGCCCGCATTGATCAGAAGGGCGATCAGGTCACGCTGCTCCTCGAGCGTGTGGAGCGCCACGGTCACGCGGATGTCGTGGTCCTCGATGTCGAGGTCCCGCGTATCGTCGTGGAAGCTCATTCGTCCTTCCCCCTGGCGTACATGATCGCCGTGGCGATCAGAGCCATCAGGCACGCAGCGATGCCGAAGACGAAGCCCGTCCAGAAGTCACTCACCATTCCACTGCCTCCAATTGCGGCGTCCAAACTCAGCGATGAGGGCGGCGTCTGCCAGCCCGTGGTCCTTCTTGCGACGGATCTCAATGTCCGGCCACAGGTCGAGCGCCGCTGCCGTCGCGGATGTCTTCGTCGCCTTGCCTCGAGGGCGACCGCGCAGCATCTCCTTCTGCCACTCCATCGGTCGGACCAGTTGGATCGGCAGCTCGAGCGCAGCGACTAGGCCGCGCCAGATACCGAAGCCCATGCCGAATCGGAACGAGCTCGCAACCCCGTCGTGCGGCATCGCGTTGACCTGCTCGATGATCACTTGGGCGGGGAGCTCAGAGTCGTCCTCGGCCTTCGCGGCCAGCAGCGCGTCCCGCATCGCGTGCAGGTTGTATTCGGACTTGCCCTTCGAGCCCTCCACCTTCGCGATGATCGGCGTGAGCGACTGGTATCGGATCAAGCCGTAAGCGTCGAGCGAGACGATGGCCCCGTAGAGGCCAGGGTCGATGCCGATGAACCTCACCACGTCACCGCCCGCTGGCCCGAGCGCCCGCAGAGGTAGAGAGCGCGGCGGCACCTCGTCATCCCGACGTAGAACGTGCGGATCACTGAGTCCTTCGACGGCCCGGGCGTCATCCACTCCTTCATTCCGGAGCTGGAGAGATCGGGGAACAGGAACACGTCGTCGGCCTCACCCCCCTTCGTGCTGTGAATGGTTCCGATGATCACGCTCGGTCTTCGGGTAAGGGCTTGACCGCCTCGGCGGCGAACAATCTCGAGCGCGTACTTCCACGATGCCGCCTTCGAGGCGAGGAGGCGCGGCTCGATCCACGCCAGGGGGTCCTCCGAATGGACCGCCGCGAGGAGCCCCTCCGTGTCCGCGCCGAACAGGTACTCGAGTTCCTCATCGCTCACCGGGTCGTGGATCCGGTTCTCGATCTTGCGGTTCTCGGACGTGATGCCCAGGCGCGATCTGAAGCCACGCTCCCCGAGGCTGTTCGCCTTGAGGTGCTCGCTCCATGCCGCGATGTCTTCGATGCCCCACTGCCTTGCATCATTCCCGAAGTGCGTGGCGCTTGGCAAGAGATAAGCCGCGAGCCTTCGGCCAGCGCCGCGCAGCGGGTTCCAGCCGCCATGCTTCCGGCGGTACGGATTGTGGAACGGGATGCCCGCGTTCTTCAGCACCTTGATCGTCGGCTTGAGTTGGTAGGCGCAGGTCGCGAGAACCATCATCGACCGCTCGTCCTCCATCCGAGCCTCAGCGGCGCCCACGAGCTCCATCGGGAATCCGGAGGTGACCGTGCTCGCCCGGACCACCTTCCCCTCCACGTCGCGGGGCTTGTAGTTCACGGGGTAGCGGCTGGAACACATCTCGATCCAGCGAGTCGCCACCTCGTGGACGGCTGAGGGGATCCGGTAGGACTGCTCGAGGTGGTAGTTGTTCTCGGGGGGGATCGAGGCGTCGAGGAACGCCTTGGGGCTGGCTCCCCGCCACTCGTAGATCGCCTGGTCCCCGTCGCCAGCGAGGACGACGTACTCGCAGCCCTCGGCCCAGCGCCGGATCAGGGCCAGCTCGAGGGCCGAGAGGTCCTGGGCCTCGTCCACGATGAAGACGGCGGGAAAGCCTGGCGCGTCAGGGATCGCCCTCAGGCACTCCTCGATAAGGCCAGTGAAATCCACGAGGCCCGTCTCGTCCATCCACTCCTGCCAGAGCCCCTCGAAGTGCCTCACGTCGCCTGGGCGGTCCTCTGAGGGCACGAGGCGGTGCCGCAGGACTTGGGACTCGGCCATCAGGTCGTCGCCGTCCACGGCCCCTCCCCGCTCCCGCATCGGGTCGTCCACGGTGGCGTCGGCGCCGTTCGTGATCGCCAGCGAAGGATATCGCTCATTCCAGTCCGCGAGGTCCGCCTCCGCGATGGGAGGGCGCCCGAGAGCTCGGTAGCAGAGGGCGTGGAGAGTCCCGATGTTCTCCTTGGGCACGCCAGTGTTCCGGCCAGCGATCACGCTGGCGGCGGCTTTCGTGAGCGAGCAGATGACCACGCGGGAGGCTCCGAACCGCTCCACGGCCTTGGGAACCCACTTCGTGGCAAGTGTCCACGTCTTCCCCGTGCCTGGGGGTCCGTGCAGCCTGATCTCTTCCATCCTCCTTATATGGGGTTTTTTTCGCCCCTCCCTCCCGATTGTGCGTCTCGCGATGTGGTTAGTAGATTCCCTTACCTATTTTGTCAATTTAGCAGTCTCAACCCCTTCGCAATCGTCCTAAGTCCTTTGCGTTTAGTGGGTTAGCTCCAAATTTAATCAAATAGTTTCGTTTGGACGTTTTTCAGAGTGCCGTTTTTTTTCCTCGCGTACGGGGGACGGTACATCGGGAGGTAGCGGGAGCAGCCTCTCAGGCACCGCCCACACGTTCCGTGTGGACTGCCCGCCCGAGGAGTCCCGGTAGGCCACGGCCCGTGGCTGGCACCCCGCCGATCGGAGCAGGATCCCGAGCTGCCGCCGCCCCATTTTCTCGTTCCGGTAGAACGATAGCCACTGCTGGAAGCCCCCGAGGAAGATCATCGTGGTCCCGTCCGACATCAGGAACGGCACGCGGAGGACCATCGCCTGAGCTCGGTCCTCCTCGACTCTCTGCTGGGCCAGGAACTCCCCGAGCCACTCCGCGACCAGCCCTTCGGGGCTCGAGTCCGCGCCCAGATCCTCGTCCTCTGCGGCCCGCAGGATCGCCTGAGCGATGGGGTCCCAGTCCTTGCCCGTTATGCGAGTGATGAGATGCTTCGACAGCGCGGCCACGGCCACGCGGAACTTGCCCGAATTGACAATGTTCTCCGCGCCCCCGAGGTCGATCGAGCCCTCTTCCATCACGAGGCGGAACTGCGGCGGGTCCGCGATGTAGCGGATGATCCGGATGACGTGGACGCCGATCATCTGGCTGATGTCCGTGTAGATCCCCACGCGCTCGTGCTCGATCTTCGTCTCGCCTGAGGCCACCGAGTCCACGCGCTCCGTCAGGCGATCGTGGGCGATCACCTGAGCGTTCTCGCTCATGGCCTTGGCGATGGTCCGCTGGTAATAGCCTGGCCGATCGAGCTTCAGGGGCTCGCCTCCCGCCTTCCTGTGCGCCATGAGCAGCGCCGCAATCTCCTCCTGGGACCACGCCATCTTCGCGGCCATCGTCGCCAGGGAGAGGTCGTACTCGCTCTGAGAGGGAAGGTCCTTGCGCTCCCGCCTCCACGTCGCCGCGAACGTCGGGTGGAGGTTGATCAGGTCGAGGAGCTTCTCGGTCGGCGGCTGGGCGTCGGCGCTCACCTCCACCTTCACGGGAGGGTCCACGATGACGGGATCCGCGACCATCGCCATCTGCCCGTCGTCCTCGCAGAACGCGATCAGCTCGTCCTTCTCGTAGCGCGGAAATGCCTCGAGGTCGGAGCAGCCGACCGTCGTGCCGTACTTGTGATTCGTCGTCCCAGGCGCCCGCAGGACGCGGCTCAGGTCGTGCGTGGCGTCCACGGTGTAGTCCACGGCGCGGCGGATGCGCTCCTGCCAGCGGCGGATCAGGGCCGCAGCGATGCCGCGCTCCTCTTCGTCCTCGAGGATCCACGGAGTGGAGAACAGCCAGTAAAGGTGAACCCCTCCACCGCTCTCGACGGTGACGGATGGCGCGAACGGGAAGCCCTCAAGGAATGCCAGCGCGGCCTCGCGCGATGTGGGGAGCCCCTTCTTTTTGTGAGCGTCGGAGGCGATGTCGATGTCGAGCCAGAGGCCAGGCATGACCGCTGCCGTGGCGGCGTAGCCACGGAAGTGTTGCAGGGAGGCAGGTGCCTCTCCCCTCGTCGAGAGCACGCGGTGGCGGACGGCTTCGGGGTCTTGGAGGCAGACGCCGAAGTAGATGTCCGTGCTCTGGTGGAGCTGGCTCGACGTGGCGCTTGCGGACTCCTCGTCCGGGCACCACGTCGAGCCGTACTTCTTGCTCCAGATCACCAGATTCGCGAGCTCACCGATCTCGCGCCCGTAGAGCGCGGAGAAGAACGGGTGAGCCACGATCAGGTCAGGAGTTCAGGTCAGCAGCGGAGACATCCACGCTCGCCGTGGACTTCGTGAGGATCGCGGCGACTTCAGCCATACGGCCTCGCTCGTCGTCCGTCAGCTTGCGGCTGAACTTCATCGCGAGCTTGCTGTATTTGATCCCGGTCGCGCTCTGCGCTTGCTCGAGGACGAGCTTCGTCGCCACGTCCGTCATCCGGAGGCCCGCCTGCATCAGCTTCATGGCGTACTCGCGCATCGACTTGAGCGACGACGGCGGGACTGTGATCACGTCAGGGATCCTCGCATCCTTCCGGAAGATGTAGAGCATCGCGATGTCGTTGCACCGCTTGCCGCCTCCGTTGCCCGTGGCCGAGCCCCACTCATTGTGCGGACACGTCGAGCACTGGTTCACCTGCGGCTCGGTTCCCGGCTTCGGGTCCGCGTCGATGATGCCGAAGCCCGTGATGCCGTCGTGCGAGGAGCAGTCCGGCTTTGATCCAGCGCCAGAATACTCTTCGCGCCAGAAGACCTTCTCGTTGCCCTTCACGGAGGCGATCACGACCTCGAGCTCTTTCATCATCTCCTCGCCCTCAAGCGTGGGGACGGTCCAAGTGGTCGCCCCACCTGCGGGGAGTGTGATCTTCGAGAGCGCGAATCTGTCGATGCCCACCTCTTCAAAGGCTTCGCGGACGAGAGCCAAGCCATTGGGCGAGGAAGCAACAACAAAGGAGTCGGTGGGCTGATCGTTGGGAATGAGGTCTTTCATCGTTTCTGGTTCATCGTTTTGAGGGTTTCGCGCATGGTCTCCTGGGCGGCGGACTTCCCGCCAGACGAACGCACTGCGCGGACGTTCGTCACTTCCAGCACGTCGAG
>Ga0208767_1003859_pt1 | contig 10707 bp, 17 predicted proteins | sample VirMetDEL_Mar_21_FD_184514 | JGI IMG/M metagenome (GOLD analysis project Ga0208767, IMG submission 184514) | Aqueous microbial communities from the Delaware River and Bay under freshwater to marine salinity gradient to study organic matter... | ecosystem: Environmental > Aquatic > Marine >... | reverse complement strand
ATCGGGCGAATGCCGTCGACACGATCGGCTATGCAAACGAGCTTGCTTATCAGGTGACACGCCGACAGCAGGAACTGCGCCGCGACGTTGAAGCGCAGCTTTTGGCTAACCAGGCATCCGTCGAAGCGACCAGCTCTGTGGCTGGCCGGTCTGCCGGTCTGCCCGCATGGCTGACCACGGTAGGCATTGACGGCACAGCAACCACCGAAAACGTAGACGCTCAGAACGGCGCAACGGGTGACGGCGGTTGGGATGACACGGCAGGCAATGGACTTGTTGCAGCGCGTACACCGGGCACGACCCGCGCACTGACTGAAACGATGCTGCGCGACACCGTGCAGAGCGTGTATGAGCAGGGCGGCGAAGTATCGGTAGCGATGACGACTCCGGCTGTTAAGCGCAAAATCTCCGAGTATCTCTTTAGCAGCTCCGCGAGAATTGCAACGCCAGTAGCAGACGGCGGCGGCGAAGCCAGTATGCGCGAAGCATCCGGCGCTGTTTCGGTGTTCCTAACCGATTTCGGCACCCTGCAGCTCGTCGCTAACCGCCTTCAGCCTGCGTATGACACTGACAACGATGCGGTCTACCTGATCGATCCGAATATGCTCGAAGTGAGCTATCTGGAAGGTTATCGGGTTGATCCGCTGGCGAAAAATGGTCTGTCAGACCGTCGCCTGATGTCGGTTGACTGGTCGCTTGTCTGTAAGAACTGGGACGGCCTGGGCGCGGTGTTTGACATCGATCCCACCGCTGCAATGACGTTCTAAGATGGGCAGCGTTACAGATTGGATTACGGAAGGGCCGCTGCGGCAGCGGTATCACCTGCAGCCGACAGGCTCTAAGCGATCAGTTCAGCTCGTGGTAGAGCAAGAGCAGCCTGACCGTAATCTGATCTGTAATACCAATGTCGAGTTAGCCAAAGCGGATAGTAAGCCTAGAGATTTGTCTTTCGGCAGATATTTAGGCTCCATCCCTTTGGTTGACTACCAGCGACTAAAGAAAACGCGCCCAGAGATATTTAGCAACGATCCAGAGATTGCTAGACCGGCGCTAATTAAATTCTGGAACAGTGCCGATGCTGCGCCGTTCCGAGTACAGAGGGCGTAGACATGGCAGGCAAACATCACGCAATCGATGAATCGATATTTACAAGACCGTCGACAGGGCAAAAAAATAGGCCGCCAGTATTTCCGGGCAGCAAAACTGACCGCGCTTATGCCGAAGGCCGTGACGCGGGTTTAGGAAATATCGGGGACAATCCGCACCCGTCAGGAACGCCAGAATATAACGCTTGGGGTTGTGGCGCTTATTTCTCTGGAAATGCAAGCGAAAAGCTGCAAACCGCTGTCGACTAATGGCGATAATCCGCAAAGGTCAGCCAGGTATTACGCGGATTCTTCCGCACTGGCAAAACCGGCGTTTTGCGGTGCCGGAGGCAATCGGGCCGATTACTGCGTTGCTGTCTGGCGATAGCTGGACGAACTGGGCGCAGGACGAATACCCCAATTATCTGCCCACTGGCGCTCGTATTAGCTGGAATAACGAAGGCATAGCGGCCACGCCGTTAGCGACGGTTAGCGGCGGCAGCTCTTTGCAGTCTCGTATAGCCAGCGAGCTGTCCACGCATAATCCAGACGTAACGGCGATCTGTAGTAGCGGAATCAATGACATTGCAGCAGGAACCACGGCGGCGCAGCTATTAACAGCGGTGCAGGCTATCCAGGGTTCGATTGAGTCGGCTAACAGTAAGGCGGTCTGGGTTGGGGTTCCGATTGTCAGCACCTGGACAGCATCGCAAATCAGCGAAGCATTAACGCACAATGACAACCTGGCCGAGTATTGCGCCGACAACGGTATTCCTTTCGTGCCGCTGGTTGGCCTAATTGGCGACGAAACAGAGATATTTACGCGATACCAGTATGACGTTAGCCACCTAAACGCTGCAGGCTGTAAGGTGCTGGCCGGTGCGGTCATGGGCGCGATAAAGGCGACGAAATACCGCCGGGCGGGGGCTGTCTAATGCCAAACTATGCAGAGATAAAGCAGCACGTTAGGGACGTTACGCATCGCACTGATCTGACCGATAGCTTAATGGATGTCTGGTCGCAGGCAGTATCGGCCCGCGTTAACGATGAGCTAGACGCTAATGTCCTAATTGCAGATTTAGACATAACGCCGACTGTTAACCCGTTCGGCGTGGGAGAGTTCCGAGCAAGCGGCGTTCTGGATGTGGGCTATAGAGTAATCGAGGTTAGTTACAGCGGCCCAGACGGCCGGAGGCGCTTGCAGCCTACCAGCCGCGAACAGGTCACGCGCTGGATACGGCAGACAGGCGATCCCCAGGTGTACGCAATCGAGGGCGACGAACTATACGTTGCGCCGTTTTCGTCTATCGAATATCGGGTTGTCGTCCGTATTGGCGTTCAGCCGTTAAACAGCGACAGCGATGCGAACGTAATTAGCAACGCTCACCCTAATATCTATTATTACGGGATTCTTCAGCAGGCGTATGAATACGCCAGGGACTTTGAAGCTGCAGATCGTTACCGGCAGCTATACGAAAACGAAATACAACGCATTAACAGCACTAACGCACGGCGAACTGCGCCTGTTAATGCACAGATGAGCGGTGCAAGCGCATGGGTTTAGAGACACAATTTCTATATATCGACGATCTGAACGTAAGTAACCCGGCCAGTACTGACGGGTTAAACCAAGCGGATAACCACCTGCGCGGGATTAAGAACGTCCTAACTAATCAGTTTCCTGATCTAGGAAGCGCGGTTGTAACCGCGACAGCGGCAGAGATTAACGACGTTGCAAACAAGTTAACCAGCTTTAACGGGCGCACCGGCCCGGCAATTTTGCCCGCTGCAGGCGATTACGACATTAACGACCTGGGCGACGTAGACACAACGGGCTTAGCTGACGGCGATTCGCTTGTATACAACAGCACTAGCGGAAATTTTGAAGTCGCGCAGCAGGGGATAGCGCAGGCCAGCTTGACAGCGCAAAATTACAGCGGCATTGGAACGACAGACGTTAAATACGAACTGACCGCAAGCGTTTATGCGTCCACCGGCTTAACGGTAGACATAGGAAACAATCGCATAACTAACGACACCGGCAGAACGATTCTGGTTATAGCCCGCGCCGCGTATTCTTGGGACGGCAACAGCGATCCCACTAACCTGGATATTACGCTGCAGCGTAACGGAATTGCGATCGGCGCTACTTTGGAGCATACACAGGACAACAACAGCCGCGATAGCCATGTGACTATTGAGCGCGTTATGTCCCTGACAGATGGTCAGTATGTGGAATTATTTATGCAGCGTGGCGGGAGCAATAACGAAAACATCGACGTAAAAAGCGGCGGAACCTTAACCGTGCAGATTGTTCCAGGTGCATAAATGCCGATTGCGTCATTCAGACCAACAGGGCTAGTAACGCCGACAGACGTCCCGGCTCATGCTGTCTCGCCTAATTACTGGACGCGAGCCGATAATATGCTGTTCCGCGATATATTCGCAGAGCAGACTCCTGGCTGGTCGTATATCTATGACGAAAACGCGGTTATAGGCTCCCCGCTTTTTGTGCAAAATTCGTTTTTTTTAGGGACAAATTATTGGCTCTATGGTTTTGCTAATGGTGTCGGCGTTACTGCGTCAGATGGTGTACATACTGATCTAACGCCAACGACGAACGCACCAAGCGGAACAACGTCGGCAGATTGGAACGGCTGCGATTTGAACGGATACCCGGTCTTAAACTGGCGCGGTGTTCCGCATAGCTGGGACAGGTCAACGTCAAATAACGTGCAAGCGTTGACCGACTGGCCGTCTGGATACACGGCTAAGGTCATGCGGGCGCATCGCTTCAACCTGTTTGCGCTCAATATCGGCGGCGGCGTGGAATATCCGAGCGTTGCTATGTGGTCGACTTCAGCAGCGCCGGGCCTGTTGCCAGATGACGGCAATAACACAACCTGGACACCGCATAGCGGCAATGATGCGGGCAGCCTGTCGCTAGGTGACACCGGGCGCGGCATTACTGACGGCTTAACGTTAGGCGAAAACTTGCTTGTCTATAAGGCAGGCAGCGCATATTCGATATTTCCGACAGGTGACGCAGACATTATTTACGGCCAGCGCCAGTTTTTACGGACGCAGGGCGCATTGACCACTAATTGCGTTGCGGAGTGGCAGGGATTACACGCGGTTTTCGGTGACGGTGACATATACCTGACTAACGGCCAGGCAGACGGCACACGCTCAATTGTCGACAGAGCAACCCGGCGCACTTTGTTTAGTGAGCTGGCGCAAGGTTCAGACGGTGACGGCGATCTATACGAACGTTGCTTTGTAACGGTCAGCCCGAATACAAACGAAGTTATATTCGCCTATGTAGTCGAGGGCGGCACTTATCCGACAAAATGCCTTGTTTGGGATGCTGGCAGCGATACAACAGTCTTTAAGGATACAGTCGACGTATTCGGGCAGAGCAGCTTCAGAGATATACGGCTGGGCGGCAGCGGTACGCCGCATATAGCACATGGCAACGTGTCGCGCTCTGTATCGCTTCCTACCTATGCCACCACTACAGACACCTATATAACAATTGATGCGAATTACGACACTTGGAATGTCTCAGAAGCGACAGACGGCCTAGTTACTATCGACATAGATAACGACGAGCTGGTCTGGTTCGATAACGGTATCACGCAAGAAGTAGGCGATCTGCGTACCACGTTGCAGCGGGAGGCGCTGGACTTTGGCGATCCTGACAGCGTGAAACTGGTCAGCGAAGTATGGCCGAAAATGGTGGGCAACCTGGGCGACGTTATCCGCATCCGCGTCGGTTCACAGATGGAGCCAAGCGACGAAATATCGTGGTCGCCTTATGTAGATTACACAATCGGCAGCAGCCGCAAGATTGATACGTTTGCGCAGGGCCGTTTTTTGAGCTTTGAATTTTTAGGCGAAAACGTGCAGCCGTGGCGCTGTACTGGCTTTGAAGTCAACCTGGAAAGAGCAGGAAGGTATTAAACATGAGCTTTTGGATGAAGCCAGCATTCTGGGAAGGCGCGGGAAACATTCTGGGCGGCATAGGCGCGATGGGCGGTCTTAGCGGCGGCGGCGGTACATACATCGATCCGAAGCAGCAACCATATCTTGATTTCACCCGCAATACGGGCAGAGCGTTAGCAGAGACAGGCGTTCCCGGCGCGTCAGCATTTGGCCGGGAGGCAGGGCAGGAGCTGTACGGGTTCGGGCAGTCAGCATTGGGACAGCTTGGCTCTAATCCGTTCCTGCAATCGCTACAGGCGCAGGCGCAAGGCAATCCGCAGCTCGTTCAGCGGCAGATTGGCGACCTGCAGAGCGCGTTAGGGCGATCATTCCGCGAAGATGTGCTGCCGGGTATCCGTCAGGACTTTGCGTCCGTAGGCGCTTTAGGTGGCGGCAGAATGGCCCCCGCTTACGGACAGGCGGCCGGCCGATTCGGTGAGGCGCTTTCGCGGGGGATCACGGACATCCAGGCTGCTGATGCCTTACGCGCTCAACAGGCGGCCGTATCTGGTGGCGGTTTGCTGTCCCAGGGTTTGCTTGGGGGCCTCAGCAGTCTGGGTGGACTGTTTGACGTTGGCTTAGGGCAGTTTACGGGCGGATTCGCGCCGCTGTCGCTATACAGTCAGATCCTGGGGCCGCCGACAACGCTGCAAAGGGATAGCGGAGGGTTATTCTAATGGCTTGGGAAGATAATTTTGCCGCTTTTGCAGCAGGTTTTGCGGGGCAGCCTAGCCAAGCTATGCTAAAGCGGCAGCAGCAGGCTGAATACGAGGAACTGCAACGCCGGGCGGCAGAATTAAAACAGCAGCAAGACAGCGCCGCTGCGCGTGGTTTGGCGGCCCAGTATGCTTTTCAGAATCCTGACCAGCCGCGCATTGATCCTAACGTGGCAATGGGCCTTGCTCAGATACAGGAAGGGCTAGGTACGCAGGCAGCTTTTCAGGCAATGCAAAACCCGGCTTTTAATCCGGCAGTAGCTAGACAGCAAGCAGAAGCAGAGCTGGCCGCCGTCGAGCAGCAGATGGGCAGATGGGGAACGGGTTTAGATTTTGGTCAATTTGACAAAATAAAAAACGCCGTTGCGACATATAGCAAAGGAATCGGAAATGCTCGATTTGTCTCAGATGTCATTTCTGCAACAACGCCCGCGCAGATGCGAACGCAGGCTATGGCCGACACACGCGGCCGATTGGAAACGACAATGTTTGAGCTTTACCGGCCCATACAAGCGTTGTCAGAGTCTAAAGAATCTGTTTTAAGAGAGGGCGAAAGGCAGGCAATTGATGACTACCTGGCCAATCCAACAGGGTTTTTCAATCAGTTAATGAGCTTTGACGCGCTAACCATAGGAAAAATGCAAAAGTTAGAGGAAGCATTACAGCGCAACAGAGAAATGGCGCTAATTGGTCTGGACGAGCGAACACTGGGACTGCTTGAACCGGCAATGGTTATTCCGACTAGCTCATTTACGCCGCCGTCGGCAGATGAAAGCAGTATACGCGATCCTAAAATGACGCTAACAGTGGAAGAAGAAACGCAATTGCAGACGGGCCTGGAAGCGTTGAAAGGAACGCCGATATTCTAATGGGAGCCAAAATCGGACAAATTATGATGGGTGATGACGGTCAGGAGTATATGCTGACCGCCTCCGGCTGGGTTCCTAATAACGAAAGGCTGGAAAACATAGCTAGCTTGGGTTCTATCGGCGCGTTAGCAATGGAAGCCGCAGAGATAGGCACTTTCGGCATTTTTCAAGCTCCGGAAGAAGTCGCGCAGACAAGCCCGGTTGCGAGCATGGTACCGGCGATTGCCGAAGCGGCAACATTAGGCGCTGGCGTTGGCTCTCTGGCTACTAAGGGCGTACGTCAATCAATGTCTGGCCGGGTTGCAGACAGAATACAGCAGGCAGATCGGCAGCAACAATTGATTCGGCGGCCGTCCGACATAGCAGGTCAGGCAACAACAACAGGGCAAGTATTAAAGCGCGTCGAAAGTGGCCTAGAGATTGTTCCGGGCCTGAATATCCCGCTTTTGGCGCAAAAGGCTATAAACCAGCGCAGCATGAACGCGAGCTTTGCCCGCGCATTAGACCTTGATGATCAAATGGTAGAACGTGCCCGGCAAGGCGTGGATGAGTCTGTTCTATTAGCTGCCCGCCGTCGCTATCAGCAAGATTTTGACAAAGTGCGCGAAACCATTGGAGAGAATTTTAACCAAGACAAAATGCGGGCAATTATAGATCAGGCGGCTGATTCGGGATTGATTTTTGACTCTAACCAATTGGCGAGACTGCAAAGCGGCCAACGGTTAAACGGTCGAGATGTAATGAATTTACGCAGCAAGATGACCGAAATACTGCAAAGCAACGCGCAATGGGAAACAAAAGAAGTTGCCCGCGTTATCAACGAAAATATAGACGACATTATTGAATCTGCTTTGGGCAAAGAAGGAAAAGAACTATACCGCGCTGCCCGCGCTCGTTATCGTTTATGGCGTGATGCAAGGCAGGGTGCGGCGCTAGGCAAAGGCAATCAGATCAACCCGGCGACAATGTATAACAATCTTGACAGAGATTACGGCGACGCTTTTGTAGCCGCAGACGATATACCAGGCGTTACGGACGAGATTAAAGAATTTATGGCAATCGTCAGAGAGGGCCGCGATCTGGACGTAGGAATCCCGAGCAGCGGAACGGCGGAACGCTCAATGATTGCGGCCGGGTTTATGACCGGCGTAGGTATGCAATAAGCTGTTTCAATGTCCGAAAACGACTACAGGCATATCATCGATATTATGGTCGCCGCTTGCGGGTTCTTGCTGGCAGCTTGGAGCCGTTTTCTATGGGCAAGAATTATGCGGCTCGAAGATAAGCTAGAGGATCAGACCCGCGAACTGAATCAGGCCATTGACAACCAGGGTCTGATTTACCGCGACGAACACGCTAAGTTGCGCGACCACATGACTGCGCAGCATGATCGAATTATTGAATTACTAATGGAAAACGCGAAAAGGGCGGGGAAATGACAACATTTTTCAAGCGTATCGGCGGGCATATTGTCGGTTTTTTTACAGAGCAGCAGGACGGAAACCTCACCACGGCGGCCGGTATAGCTACCGCGCTGCTTGTTTATGTGGCGAATACCAGCGGAATCCCGATGACACCGGACGCGGCAGCGGCAATCGTAGCGGCTGTGACGGCCATTGTTGCGGCTGGTAAAAAACCCTAACTGCTGCTGGATTGAATAAGCTGACGCGTAAACTCCGACAGCGCATCCATACAATCAGGACAAACCGCTACGCAGCAATCGTCCTCATGGTGCGGCGAGGTTTGAATATTCAACCATAGCACCATTGGCAAATTGTCACGCTCGCAAGCGTCACAGCTACAGGCTGCCCTAGTCTCTATTTTCAATGACATTAGAGAGCCTTATCTCGATCTTGCTGCCAGCGAAGCAGCTAAAATGAGGGTTTAGGGCGGCTCTGATGCGCCCTAGCGCGGCTTTTGATGACCACCCTACCCCGTCGCCTGCATATTCGGAAACGGGCGCTATACAGCCTTCCAGCTCGTTCCACCTGTTCGCAGGGTGGATTAGGATGCCCCAGCGGGTTACGCCGTTGCCAGGATCTAGGTTGCGCGGAGAAATACAGCAGCCGTTACCGGTCAGGATGTAGACCTGATCCCCGTTTGGCCGCTGCCACGGCTCCAGCTGATACGTTCCAAGCGGAACGCAGGACTCATTAGGGACATTATCGCGCCAGCCGCGCTCTAGCGATTCGCAAATATAGACCGGCGAATCGTCATCGCTCTGGTAGTAGATTTTGCCGTGCGTATAGTCGGCGGTCGCGGTCTGTTCATCGCGCTCAAGTATCAGCTTCCGGTATGCCAAGCGCGTTCTCCCTAAACTCTTTCTGCTTTGCAGTAAGTCGACCATTATCTTGCTTAACCTCAATCAGTGTAATCATGCCGGCGCGGGCCGCTTCCAGAGCCTGTTCGGCCGTGGTGACAACGCGCAGCCGGTCAGCGTTTATAGATCCTGGGCGGATGACCAGCAGATCAGGAACGCCGCCGTCAGATAGCGGGACAACGTAATAACCCGCCTTCCGCAGCGCGTCGACAATCTCCGGCTCGTTATGGTCGCGGGCGGCTTTGGTTCTCATAGCCCGCAACCGCCTTCACATTCTTCAAGCCAGTCATTTTGCTGCGGGTCGTATTCGTCAACAGCTTGCCGCAGTGGTAGGCAGGAAGGGTGTATATACTCGCCCTGCTTCCGCAGTTCAGTATCCCACTTCAGGGCAGCATTCCAGACTTGCGGCCTATGGGTGCGAATATGCATCCAGTCAGCTGTCTGATAGGGGCAGAAAACACACGCAGAGCGGGGTGGTTTTGGGTAGTTTTTCGCCTGCATCCACTCCAAGCAATGCCCACGGGTCAACTGCCGTTCTATCAGTGGAAAACGACTAATAATCCACTTTTCTCGCGGTGTATCCATGCGCTGCCGTTCGTCCCAAGATATGCCTTTCCACATAGTGACCACTGGCTCCGGCACACGCTGTCCCGGCTCTAATCCCGCCAATTTCCGCGCCTTGCGGTTAATGGGCACAATCTTGTATTCGCGGGTGCATTGCCTACGGCCTTTGCTGCTTTCATGGGTGTTAAAGGGTACGGGGTTAAAACCGTCTTTACGGTTGCGCACCGCATCAGCAAGGCTGCCGTTGTCTACATGGTGAACCGGGAACGGCAATTGACGTTCTAACCACGCGAGCCAATCGTATACGTCCAGCGGTTCTGCCATTGTATCGGCAAAGATAGCTGCATCCGGCATGGGTTCAATCTCACCATGCGCAGCCATTAGCGCCATTGTGCTGGACTGTACACCCGCGCCTAAGCTAATTATGTGCTTCATGGCAAGCCGCCCTCGTGCTGCAATCCCTATCCACGGGCGTTAGTTCGGTTCGCCATTGCCCCAACCCTTCCCGGTAGTGTGCTTCGCATTTATAGCAGTATTTGTCGCCGTCAGGCGGTAGATCGAACACGGTCTGAGGCCAGACCATAAGCGCGTACCATTCAAATTGCTCAAGATTATCCAGCGGGGCGCGGTAGATATACAGACCGGCCGGGTCGCCGTTGTCGGTATTCGGGAAGCAGGCAAGCTGCCACAGCATTATCAATTTAGCCATGTCACGCGCCTAACGCCAGCAGCACGACCAGCAGGGCATAGATACAAAACCCTGCAATAACGGTCTGCGCCAACGCTACCAGGCAGCCTTTAACCCCATATTCTCTAATTAAGTCGCGCATTAGTCCCTGCCTCCCGCAAATGGATTAGACGCTATAGAAGCCTCACGCGCCCAAATCTCGCGGGTTTCACGTGAAACGATAAGCGAATCACTGTTCGGATCAGCGACCGGCTTAACCGGCGGAAGCCAGCGTTCAACGCAGTCCCCGCAAATACCGCCTGGATCGTATTCCTGACCGGCGACGGTGGTAAACATTACGCGGTCACACTCAGCGCAGCGTACGTCGTGGGCATCCTTAAACAGCTCCGCTAACTGCTGCTGCTCCTCCTGCTCCTGCTGGCTTAATGCCTGTTGATAAGTGTTTTCATCCATTGTTCTGCACCCATTGATAATTCGGGTT
>Ga0208767_1003857_pt1 | contig 10709 bp, 10 predicted proteins | sample VirMetDEL_Mar_21_FD_184514 | JGI IMG/M metagenome (GOLD analysis project Ga0208767, IMG submission 184514) | Aqueous microbial communities from the Delaware River and Bay under freshwater to marine salinity gradient to study organic matter... | ecosystem: Environmental > Aquatic > Marine >... | reverse complement strand
ACCTTTATCTTTTTTTTTCTTCGCTTGGACGTTTAACATCGCCTCTAACAGCATCATAACCTTTTTCAACTAAGTTGGCAACAGCACCAATACCTTTTGATTCTGCTACTTGGTCTAATAATTTTACTGTCTCACTAAAATCAAAAGCACCTTTGTTGCCCATACCTAACTTTCTTGGATCATCAACTAAGGGTTCTGCTCTGAAAACTCGTCCGCTTGGTAATCTAATAACTCTTGCCATAATTTTATTCCTTGGTTAGAACGCCATGTTGCCTTTGTCTCTAATTCTTTTTGCTTCGTCTTGATACATCTTTTTAATAACTGGATCTGTTTCAGCATCAGCCAAAGCCTGAATAGCAGCGGCAGCACCTTCTTCATCGTCTGACTTCCACCACTTGTCGCCTTTATGATCTTTCTTGATTTGAGCCATATTAGAAGTTGCTTCAAGAGATTTGCGCTGTCTATCTTCAATTTCAGAACCAGCCTCAGTAGCAAACTTCTCAGCTTCAACACCCTGAACAGAAGCAACAGCACCAAACTCACCAGCCTTTTCAGCCAATCCTGCGGCTCTTGCTGTTTCTGCTTGTTGGAATTGTTGCTGTAATAGATTCTGTTGAGCACCAAATTCTGCGGCTTGTTGACCTAGTTCAGCAGCAGCGCCACGCAGAGAAGCACCTGTACCGCCACCTCCAAAAGCTCCTGCGGCTTGTCCTGCTGCCAAACCAGCAGCAGCTTGTCGTCTCATGCCTCTCGTACCTGCTTGTTCAGCACGTTTGAGTGCTTCTATGCCTGTTTCTCTACCAGCAAGTTGTTCAGCACGTCTGGCTTCAAAATCTTGAAATCCTGCTTCTTGTCGAGCAGCGGCTTGTCTAGCAAGCTCTTTACTTTTTTCTCTGCGTTCTTCACGCTTTTTGGTGATTTCTTGTTGTTCTTCAGGTGTTAATACTGCCATGTTTGTACCTCGTTATTTACCACTCGCTTCTAACAAGTGATTTTTTACCTACGATTATTAAGTGTGCGCCGCCGTTAGCAAGTAAGTCTTCAGCGTTATGGTTATTTGTTTCGTTTGTGTAAGGCAAACCATACCAGCCCATAACTATATGAATAAATTTTTCCTGTCCTTTTGTACCTGATGATGTTGGTGCGTTACCTCTAGTACGAACATGATCTGTTCTATCGTTAGAGTTATAACCAACACCCCTGCCTACAAAAGTAGGAATACCGTTTCTAAAATAACCTTGACCTTCAGAGTTAGTTCCAGCGGCTTCATAGTTTAGTGGGATTTGAATAATTCTTGTTCTTGTTTCACCTACGTCTTGAAAACTAGTTTGTGTTAGTGGGTCTACTGCTTCATCAACTACGTTAGTGCTATTCCAGTTAGTTTCGTCCCAATAAGCGATAGACTCTGTGCCATACCAATCGCTGTTCCAGCCTGAACCCAAAAAGACTTCAAGTTGCATAGTACCTACACTTGTTAAAGGAGTAGATTTTCCTGCGCTATGTGATTGAATTGTGCGTCTTGGACCAAAACCATCTCTGCCTTCATAACACAAAAAGATGTGATGAATCTCAAAAGGTTCTGTAATAGGAATAACTCTGCGATCATAAACATATTGTAAAGGTTCTGCTGCTGGATCGCCGTTTGGAACAACTATTAAAGGACTAACAGTTCCTAGTGTGTATGGTGAAATAATCATATTTAAACCATCTTCTTCATAAACATAATCGTTGTTAAAAAGTGGAACAGTAAAAGCATGATAAGCCTGAGCGTTTAGTTGTTCGTAAAAATCTGGCTTAGACCATGTAGAAGAAAAACCACCACTCAATTTACGTTGTAGTTTTTTATCAAGCTCTTCTATGTTTGTTTGTAGTGGGTCTTCTTGGATTGTATCTCCAGGGTTTATTGTTCCTAAACTTATAGGATCTTGAGAATCAGCACCCCCACCATAAAGAACTGGGTTATTTGCCATCCCTGTTGGGTCATCGTCTGTGTCTGCTTGTTCATCCCTAGTTCTAATTGGAGTTGTAAACTTTAAAGAAATCTGTAGATTTTTTATACAAAGATTGCGCAAACCAGCCTCATCTGCGCTTGGTGTTTGTCCAATAAACTGAACTGACATGCAATAAGCAGAATCAGATGTAAACTTTTGGTTGATGTTTTTAATAACGTAAGGGTTAGTTCCTTGATTAGCAACAGCAAAAGCAGTACCTGGAATTTCATAAGACGCTAATTCAGTTTCCCAAGTTTTAATTCCTGATTCTACTGATGATGGAGTTTTCTTAAAGATGTTTAATTTAATAGTAAATTTACCTGCATCTCCTTCTGAAGTGCCTAATAGTTCTACACCACCAGCAGGTAGTAATCTAGATTGTTTTGGAAACCAGACAATAGGTTCATCTCCTTGATCCATAGAAACAACAATTTGTCTAAGTGTATAAGGTAAAGAGTTTTCTGTTAGTTGAGTACTAAATATGTCTTGTGTAGCAGGAAGTATAAAAGGATAAGTCCATGCTTGTTCTTGTGTAGTAGTATCATCTGTCCAATTAATAGAATCAATCGACCACTCTAACTCAAAAGGAGTTTCATAAGATAAATTATCTTTGTCTAAAGTTCTATTTCTTATAGAATTTTCTACGTTTTGATAAAAATCGTTTACAGGTTGTGCTTGTAATTTAGTTCCTTTTGTAAGTTTTTTGCGTGTAATCTTACTCATCTATTTTCTCCAAAGGCTGGAAAGTAGAAACGTTTACAGTCCAGATGTTATTGGCTTGTGGATTTGTTGGATTGTCCGACCAAAGATTGTCATCGTATTCTCCAATAGCCTGCCCAGTAGCGTTAGGAAAATCATCTGCGTCTATATCGTTTGCACCAGGAAGTCCTACAACAAAACGAACTCTACTACCTGAAAATAAAGGAATATTTAAGTTTTGTAACCTAAAAGCACACCCGTTAGTTCTATCAATTACGGCATCTGGACGCCAAGTAATATTTTGTCCATAAGTATAATTTGCTGGAACTACACCCAGATTGTTAGACATAAGAAAAGTGCCTTCATCAAATCCCCACATGTGAACTTCGTTATTACGAATAAAAGTGTCGCCTGTGTTTAGTGGATTGTCTACAATAATCCAAATCATAACATGACGAAACCACTCTTCACTTGTTTCATCGTACCACTTATTATTAAAATAATAACCACCATCTATTTGGCTTGGTCTAGTATCATCTAAAGAAGAATCAAATAAACCCATAACAGTAAAATCGTTAATAATAGTTGGTTTATCAAAGTATTTTGTTGTTGTCCATAACCAACCCGTATCAAAACTTGTTAGTGATGGTGGATAAATAGGAAGTCCAGTATTAGGATCAGTTCTAGAACAAGACTTGATTCTAAAAGGATTATTTGGCGGTTCGTTATCTAAATCGTTAGGCATGTAAGAACGAGGAACCCAAGCCCAAGGACCATAATAAATATCGTTATTTCCAATTGAATCTACTAAAGCAGGGGTATTAGCCCAGTAATAAGGTACTTCGACCCAAGCATCAATATCTTTAAACTTAAAAGAGTTAAAGCGATTTTGAACATCTTGTAAAGCACCTTCTATTCTATTGCCATCAATAGTTGTTTGATTACTAAATTGGTGTTTTGTAATAGTTCTGTTGCTCATCTATGTAATCACTCCTGTTGATGGGACACCAAGTGCTAAACCAGTTTGATTTATTGATAAATAAAACTCCATCGCTCCTGCGGCAGTACCTACGTTATTTACCACTTGGAAAGCTCCTGAAGGGGCGTCTTCACGAAAGATGCAGTTGGTTACGATTCCCAAGTTTTCGCCCAATACAGACGTTTCTAGAGCGATGTAGCAGGCGTTTGTTGCTGGTATACCAACCTTCTCTTTATCCTTTACATCAAATCTTTTAAAAACACAATTGTGAAATATTGCTCTGCCACCTTCTTTTATTTTTACTAAGAAGTCTGTGTTTTGTTTTGTATGCTCAAAATAACAACCTGTAAAAATAGCAGAAGCTCCGTTGTCAATAATTACTGGAGCAGTAAATCTTGCTCCCGGTTGTCCCATAATAACTGTTTGTTTTTTAGTTGATGTAATACCTTTATGGTCTCCTTCTTCTAGATACATAAAGTTTTCTGATTCTTGAGTTTCTGTTGGTGCTGTACCATCTCTAAAAAAATTAGTTCCTCTGCTTTTTACTACATCGTCCATAAGAAAACGATCTATTCTTTGTTTAAGTGATAGTTCTCTTTCTTCAAGGAGTTTAGTGTTTTTATCTGCCACGTCTGCGTCTCCCTGCTACAGCCTGAAGGACTACTTTGATGTTTCTAATATTTATTTTAGATGATTTATCTAACAAGAAACCAAAGAAGGTGTAGTTGACTGACTCACCTCTAACAGAATCTGATGTAGCAATAGTATCTATTTCTTCTGTGTCTACAAGATAATTGCCATCTGCTGCGTTAGTATTGTCGCCATAAAGAGCACTATTGCCAAATAATCTGTCTTCTAATCCAGCAGGTTTAAATCTAGTTCTAATAGAATTTTTATTTGTAACTTCTACTAACGCTGCTCTATCTATATTTGTATCTGTTACATCAACAATCTGTGTAACATAATCTTTGTAATCAGAACCAGCAACAGTATTCCAAGGTCCGTATAGCCAAGTTTTGATTGGTTGACCTACACCACGACTATTGATTAGTGAATAAGAGCCTCTTGCTTTTATTTGTCCTGCGTTTTCAATACCAACTTGATCTGATTTATAAATCCAATCTACACCAGTAACTCTAGTGCTATCATCTTCTAAATAATAATAACCTGGATTCCATAAGTAAAATTTTTGTATTGTTTCGTTTGTTCCTGGTGCAACATCACCATAAACATAAGTAGCAGTATTAACAGAAGTAATTATATTAGATTGTGCGTTTCCTGAACCAGTTCTACCAATCTTTTTAAACGGAATCCAAATAATAGGATTTTTATTATAACGATTTAAAGAAGAGTACGGATAAGACGTATCACCGGCTGTAAAAGGAATACTAGCGTTATAATTGATAGAAATAACACCAGCCGTGTCTGAAACTTGCGATGTTGGTAAAGCAAGTCCTGGTGAATATCCGCTATAGTTGACGGCTCGTTCGGTTGGCAACATGAAGACAATCGAGTTATCTGGTGCTCCTGCCCAAGGAACAGTTTCGTATTTTGTTGTGTCATAACTAAACTCCAATTCATAAGACAAAATTTGATGATGTCCATCTGTATTTGCTGAAAAGTAAATAGGCAAATACCAAAGATCATCTTCTTCAGAGTAAATAGTATTTTGTGTTCCGTCTGCTGATAGTTTATTACCCCATCTTTCTAGTGGATCAAACCAAACATCTAAATCAGAAGTGACTCCCTCTTCTTTATAAAAACCTATTTGTCTTCTTCCTTCATCAAAATCTCTTGTTGAACCATCAAGAGCACCACCTTTACCCCACTCAAATAATCTAAAGGAACGTGATTTACCTATATCAAATTGACCACTTCCTCTTCCAACTTGTATTTGCTTATCTATTGCACCACCTACTGCAAAAGTTTTTGTTTGTGTAGAGGTAATCCAAGGTTCTGAAATATTAGCAGAACCGTTTACTATGTATTCACCACCTTCATAAGCAACAATAGATGTAAAAGACCAAAGATACCAACCACTTTTAAATATCCAAGCGATGTTTAGTTTTGGTACAACAAAAATAAGTTGCTCATAAACTTCATCAAAACTTAGATGGACGCCATCAGTATAATCTCTAAAACGGTACACAAAGTCGGGGCTAGTTTCATCTGTTCCCACGAAACCTGTTGCTGTGAAGTAGTGTATAAAAGGGTTGAGGGTACTATCTGTAAAGAATTGTTTGATTGGTGCGGAAAGTTCTTCAGCGGAAAAGCCTGTTCCAGTAGAATAAAGTCCGTTGCCATCAACCCAAAAGATTCTATTAGCACGAAACAAAACAGCGTTTGGACCTAAACATCCAATTTCGCTGTGTACCTCCACTATTCTACCGCTTGATAAAAGCGCACCTTGTGATGGTTGATAAACAAAAGTTTGATCTTCTGACCAAATAATAACCATCTCGTTAAAGGTTTTGATTGCTGTAATCTCACCTCTCATCTCATGAACGGTAAAACTGTTGTCGCCTATGATTGCGTTTGGTACACCAATATCTGAAAAGTAAATTGTTCTGCCACTAGCATAAACTAATCTACCATCGTTAGCATCAATATCTACAACGTTTTTTAGTTCGTCGTCTGTTATGTAAGCATAGAAATCACTAAACTGTCCGTTTTTAAAACTAACTGGTGTAATAAGTGATGACTCACCATATTGGTTTGTTAGTGCAGCCCAGTTATGGTTTCTATTATTTACGTTGTTGATTCTTTTATCTCTGTTTTTAATAAACGATGCAGGGTTATAAACAAACACACCTGCTTCTGGAGAACCAAAATAAACTTTATTTAGATACTCAACAAAATAAAAATCTAAATCATCGGCGGTTTTTACTCCGTTATAATTCAATAGTGGTGGTCTTGCTTCTAGAAAACCTTTGTAAAAGTTTGTATCTTGGTTTTCTTTGTTTTGTTCTGAGGTATGATTGTAAAGAACTTCCTGCCAAAAGTTGTCAGTTGTTACGTCATAAATATTTACACAATAATAATCAACATAATCTGTATCACCAGATGCTTTGTATCCTGTCCATCCTCTTGCTAAGAATACAGATATAATTTGATCGTGTCCAAAAGAAGTTGTAAAACTAAAAGAACCTAGATGTTTGCGTAAACCAAATTCGTTGTTATTTACAATATCTACATCTCTTGCTGTTAGTGGTGCGTTAAACTCCATAAGAGTACCAAACCCATCACGGGTCTCGTAAAGACCACGACTTTTATAAAGGTTCTGAATAAATACTTGATTATTGTAGGGATCTTGTAATTGCATCCCCTCTTTAATAATATCTATTTCTTCTCTTGGTGCTGCCATAGTTTAGTATCCTAAGAACGTCAACTCATCGGAGCCAACAACGTTATTGCTGCCACCCCAGTTTCTACCTGCCATCAAGTAAGAATCTAGTTCTTGTAATCTAGTTTGAAGTTGGTTCATCAAAATAGGATTAGCAGCAAAGTCTTTAATCTGATAGTGTTTACAAGCAATAAGAGCAAGTAGATCTCCAAAGAAAGAAGCAACTTCATCTAAAAAAATACCAGCACCAGTAGCAGTATTACCAATAGTAAAAGGATTTTCTAAGAAACCAACATACTCAACTAAGATATTGTCTGCTTGTTCTGAAAAAAGTAATTTAGTTCCACGAAGCATATAGCGGTTTACATCGTTTCTCATCTCTGGTAGTGAGTTAGAAGGTTGGAGATAATAACGAACATCACCGTTTGTTTCACAACGAGATACACGCATCAATCGATAAAGGCGTTCAGCATCTAAGTTAGATCCCATAATCTTATTACCTAAAACCGTTGTTGCCAAATCAAGTTCATCATCGTTAATATTGATGTAAACCTGCGACTGAGCATACAAGTTTGAATCTGACTCACTAATTCTGTAAGCAAGTTCTCTGTAGGCAAGGTTAAGGAAGCTGACCTTTGTTGCATCATCCATAAAAGTTTGATCTGCATCATCAACATACTGAATAAATAATTGTGAAATTGCATCTGTTAACATAGTGTTACTCCGTAGCCCTTCTGTTTATTACCGCTAGGTCGTTGCCTTGAGGTTGTTGTCTAATCTGACCACGTTGAGTAAGCATAGCGTTAGCCATCATAGCATCTTCAGCAGCACCTTCTAGCTGTTGTTCTGCTGCTTGTGGCGACTGAGTTACTAGTTGTCCTAGTAGATCTTCTTCTTCGCTTGGTTTGACATGCTCTGGGAATACTCTGTATTTAACTCTGTTTTCCTCTGCGTCGTCTTCTGCTGGTGGTCTCCAAGTAGCAAGAGCAATTAGAATATCACGCATGTAATCTTGTACTGGTTGGATTAGTTCATAATAATCTGGTGTCTTCATAAAGTCACCAAAGATTTGCTTGAACTTTTCAATATCGTCAGTAGCAAAGATTTCAATCTGTGCGCCTGCTTTAACAGCATCAAGCATATCCTGAACGTGATTACGAGACTGAATTTCTTCAAGAACCATAGCGTTACCTGTTTTAAAGGATAGTTCACGCATCGCCATGTTTTTATCAATAAGACCAAGTTCAAGTAGGTTAAGTACCTTAGCATCTCTATCTTGTGATTCATCACGGAATAGTGAGCCAGACTCAATAAATACTTCTGGTTTATCAACAATATTTGTTTGTGATAAAGTACGCCAAATCATCTTGCCTGTAGAATCCATCATGCGCATAAAGCGTTCTTCTGTGTAATAAACTTTCATCATCATAAGAACACACTCAGACATGTGTTTGACTGCTTCTTCGATGTTTTCCTGTGTCATAACTAACTGACTAACATCTTGGTTTGCTAGTGCTTCAATTGCTTTACCTGATGTTACACCAACAGCACGTTTACCAAGTGTAGTTGAGTGAACACCAGCAACATCAAGCATCTCGCTTTGTAGTTTAGCAACGTGATCTAAAACATAAGAAGGCATACCTACCATCTGTATTTGTTTTGGTTCACCGCCAGCAGCGTTGTAATAAATCTTTTCACCAGGAGTTCCACGAATAGCAGAACCGTTTACGCCAGATGTTTTTGGAATCAACCACTTTGGGTTAGACATAAGTTCAACGTTCTGAACAATTTGATTTCTAACTTTGTTGTAAAGGTTTTGTAGATCAAGGATATTCGCAATCATACCTGTACCCCATAGTTTATCAGGTAGGTTTGTGTAGCGAATAAATTGAACTGGAATTCTTTTTATGGGTGAGTTGCCTTTAAATAACCACTTGTCGCCCATAACGACACCATATTTTCCGTCTCTAAAATACACATCAAATATTTCCACACGGGGGTAGTAATAGGATTCACCTTCGTATGATTGGGTATGTGGAAAGGTATTATCTTCGGATTGGTCAGAGGACAAACTCTCTGCGTTTTTAATATCTTCAGCATGTTGTGGGTAAGCCTTTTCTAAGTCTGCTTTGCGTACAATTTTACGGCAAGCAATAAAGTATGATTCATCTGGGTGAGAGCAACCTGCTTCAAAAAATAAATCATAAGGGGAAATTGTTGTTAGTTTTATACAATCATCTTCAGAATCGTAAAACTCTTTTAGTCCTACGTTGCCACAAGACACTAACCACTCAATTGCTTTGGTTAGTTCCCTCTTAACTTCTTGGCTGTGATAAAAGTATTTCAGTGCTTCTTCTGAAGACTTTGCTTTGATAATATCTTCGTTAGATGGAGAAGCAGGCATAACAGAGATGCCTGGATAGTTAGTTGCTAATCGTGATACAACAGCACGATACATATTAAGAATAAGATTAACAATAAGTTGCTGTCTTCCGGGCTGAAAACGAAGAGTTACATATTGTTGTAGTGATTTATCATAACGCACGTTTTGCTGTCCGTTAAGATACATAAGAGATAAATCCCATGCTCTAGTCTGTGAAAGTTTGGCGTTTTTAGCACCTTCAAGCATAGACTTAATAGCGGTTGGGAAACCATCCTGTTCAACGCCGTTAGAATAATTCATCTACTTTATGCTCCCGTCTTCTGGTACTTCTCAAAAAGAGCCAAAGCTTGAGCGAAGGGGTCTGATTTCTTTTCTTTAGATTCTTTTTCTTTTGAAGTAGTGCGTTGTTTTCTCATCTGAGCAGCAGCTTCTGGATTGTCAAGTGCCATCTCTGCTTCAGCGGCTTGTTCGTAAACGGCTTCGGCTTTTTCCTTATTACCGCCCACCATGCCACCAACGGCTTGTCCGCCTTGGTAACCAGCTTGGGCACCAGCAGGTCCGCCAAAATAACCACCAACAGCAGCACCGATGTAAGGAAGCACATCACCCACTACATCCATCGGAGAAGTCTTTGTAGCCATCTTTGCGGCAGCAGCTTTACGAATAGCAGCGGCTTGTTTTTTATCTTCTTTTTCTGTATCAAAAGCCTCACCTGATGGAAGACTTCCTTTGTAATTAGCCATGATAAATATCCTGTAGTGTAGAACTATTTGCTAGTTCTTCTTGCTTATCCCAAAATTCTCTTTGTTTAGTTTCATAACCAATTTTTTTATTTAGAGTTTTCAATAAGCAAGACAAATCATATCCTATTTTTAGTATTGCAACTGTAGCGGCAAAATAGAAGATGATTTGTATTGAAGCAAAAATAGTTGTCATAAATAATCCCCCAAGTAAGGGGGTAGAGCCGAAGCCCTACCCCCTCACTCAGTTCTCAATTAAAGAGCAACACCAACGAGAGCACCGTTTGCGTTAGGACGCTCACAGTATTCATCGCAATACATCCTATAGTACCCTTCGTAGGCGTCTACACCGCCAGCACCAACACCCGCTCTTGCGAGGATGTTACCGTCGAGATCAGCGAAACCGGGCTTCTCAAGCTCTGCTAGCTTCCATACCTTAGTGTGGAGGAAGTAGAGCATGTTTTTACCAGCATCAACTGAAACACGGATTGGGATGTTGTTGAAACCGAGACCGCTGAAGCCGCCATCACCCTTGCTAGCGCTGTCTGTGCTCTTGTAGAGGTTAGCAGCGTTA
>Ga0208767_1003856_pt1 | contig 10714 bp, 15 predicted proteins | sample VirMetDEL_Mar_21_FD_184514 | JGI IMG/M metagenome (GOLD analysis project Ga0208767, IMG submission 184514) | Aqueous microbial communities from the Delaware River and Bay under freshwater to marine salinity gradient to study organic matter... | ecosystem: Environmental > Aquatic > Marine >... | reverse complement strand
TAAAACGGTATGGCCTGAGTTTATTGAGGGTAATCACCATAAGGTGATGGCGCAGAAGTTTAATGGATTGGCTACAGGTAAGATAAAGCGGTTGATAGTGAATATGCCGCCGCGACATACGAAGTCGGAATTTGCGAGTTATTTGTTGCCGAGTTGGTTGATGGGTTTGAACCCTAAGTTGAAGATTATTCAGGCGACGCATACTGGTGAGTTGGCTGTGCGATTTGGCCGTAAGGTGCGTAACCTTATGAACAGTAACGAATACTCTCTGGTCTTTCCTGATGTGAAGTTGCGGCAGGATAGTAGTGCGGCTGGACGATGGGAAACCCATTCTGGTGGCGAATATTTTGCGGCTGGTGTAGGTGGAGCGATTACTGGCCGTGGTGCGGATTTGATGATTATTGATGACCCGCATAGTGAACAGGATGCGTTATCCCCTGCGGCGTTAGAGAATGCGTATGAGTGGTATACGAGTGGTCCACGCCAGCGTTTGCAACCTGGAGGGGCTATTGTGATTGTGATGACGCGTTGGTCCGAGATAGATTTGACGGGTAAGTTGTTGAAGCAACAGGCTCGCGATATATTGGCGGACCAATGGGAGGTGGTTGAGTTTCCGGCGTTATTGGAAGATGATAAGGTATTGTGGCCGCAGTTTTGGAAAAAGGATGAACTGTTAAAGGTTAAGGCTTCGTTATCTGTTGGTAAGTGGGAAGCGCAGTGGCAACAGAACCCGACGTCTGAGACGAGTGCTATACTCAAGCGTGAGTGGTGGCAGAAGTGGGAAAAGGAAGATATCCCGCCGCTGAGTTATGTGATGCAGAGTTATGATACGGCGTTTAGTAAGCAGACGAATGCTGATTATAGTGCTATAACCACATGGGGTGTGTTTTACCCAGAGGAGGGTGGACCACCGAACATTATTCTGTGTGATGCGCGGCGTGGCCGATGGGATTTCCCGGATTTACGGCGTATAGCGCAGGAGGAGTATGCGTATTGGGATCCGGAATGTGTGTTAATTGAGGCAAAGGCGAGTGGTATGCCGTTGACGCAGGAATTGCGACAGATGGGTATTCCGGTGCAGAATTACAGCCCGTCCAGAGGAAATGATAAGTACACCCGAGTAAACTCCATTGCGCCTCTCCTTGAATCTGGGTTAGTATGGGCTCCGGATACCAGATGGGCAGAAGAAGTTATTGAGGAGTGTGCGGCTTTTCCTGCTGGCGAAAATGATGATTTTGTTGATACAGTAACACAGGCTCTCCGACGGTTTCGCGAAGGAGGGTTTATACAGCACCCAGAGGACTATGACGATTATGTTGAGGGACCCCCAAGAGTTGCAAACTATTACGGATAAACTTGAGTACCTCAAACGCTTGATGGAGCAAGCCGAACAAGCCCTCCGTCCACGGCCAGTTCTCCGTGTCATTCAAGGAGGCAAGCGTGGCTAGACAACCAAACCCTTATAATAATATTGAACGCGAATTTACATTGGTCGGGCAGACATTGCCCGATGATGATTTAGAGGTTGAGATTCCAGCCCCTGCCCCCGAACCAAGTTTCGATGGTATGGAAATGTCGCAAATGGAAGATGGTTCTATAGAGTTTGCGGAGCCAGAATCTGTTGGTGCAGAGGATATGGGGTTTGATAGTAACCTTGCTGAAGTAATAGATGATGATGAACTTACTGGTATATCCAGTATGGTGCTTGATAAGGTAGAAGAAGATAAATCGTCGCGCAAAGAGTGGATCAATATATATACTAGAGGACTCGACCTTTTAGGGGTTAAGTACGAAAACCGTACCGAGCCTTTTAATGGGGCTACTGGTGTTATCCACCCAATGTTGAACGAAGCAGTAAGCCAGTTCCAAAGCCAAGCCTATAAAGAATTATTGCCGCCGAGCGGACCAGTACGGACACAAGTGCTGGGCGATACTACCCCTGAGCTGGAACAACAGGCTGATCGCGTAAAAGATTTTATGAATTACCAGATTGTTCATGAAATGCCTGAGTATGATAGTGAATTTGACCAAATGCTGTATTACTTGGGGCTATGCGGTAGTGCATTTAAGAAGGTTTATAAAGACCCACAGCTCGGGCGTCAGGTAAGTAAGTTTGTAATGGCTGAAGATATGCTTGTGCCATTCAATGCAACTGACCTTGAAAGCTCGGAACGGGTAACACATATCATAAAAATGAGTCCAAATGAGCTTCGTAAGCTCCAAGTCAGCGGTTTTTACCGCGATATTGAGGTAGAAGCGGGTGAAGGTGAGTATTCTGAGCTAGATGAGACTAAAGAAGAGCTTTCTGGCTTGGAAAGAGCAGGGGAAAATGAAGAAGTTACCCTGTATGAGTGCCATTGTTACCTAGATTTGGATGCTTTTCCGGATAAAACGGCTGATGGTGAAGCAACAGGCATTAAATTACCATATATAGTCACTGTTGCGGGTGATTCTGGCGAAGTTTTGTCAGTTTACCGCAATTATAGCGAAGTAGACCCTCTAAAACGCAAAAAACAATATTTTGTTCATTATATGTTCACTCCAGGACTAGGGTTTTACGGTAATGGTTTGATCCATCTGCTTGGTAATTTGTCCCGCACAGCCACGGCTAACCTTCGCCAGCTCGTAGATGCTGGTACATTGGCTAATATGCCAGCAGGGTTTAAGGCTAGAGGCTTGCGTATCCGTGATGATGACCAGCCGCTCCAACCAGGAGAGTGGCGGGATGTCGATGTTGTTGGAACAGAGCTACGCAGTTCACTCTTGCCCTTGCCCTACAAAGAGCCGAGCGCGACTTTGTTCCAACTCCTAGGTTTTGTGGTGCAAGCCGCCCAGAAGTTTGTAGGTACAACTGATATTGGTACGGGTAACATCCAAAATACGGAAATGCCTGTAGGTACAACGGTAGCCCTGCTTGAGCGTGGTAGCCGTATTATGTCAGCGGTGCATAAACGCTTGTATAATGCTATGAAGCAGGAGTTTAAGCTCCTTGCCGATATTATTGCTACTGATACTTCTGATTATCCGTACAATGTCAATGGCGCACAGGATGGCCTAAAGGCAAAAGATTTTGATGGTCGGGTAGATATCGTACCTGTTGCTAACCCGAATATTTTCAGTATGTCACAGCGGGTAAGTCTTGCCCAAGAACAGTTGAAATTGGCGCAAGCAAACCCACAGATGCACAATTTGTACGAAGCCTACCGCCGTATGTATACGGCATTGGGTATTGATAATATTGAGCAGATCTTGCCGCCTCCTGCACAGCCACAGGCTATGGAACCTGTAATGGAAAATGGTATGTTGCAGATGGCTTTGGCTGGAAAGCAACAACTAAAAGCCTTCCCACAGCAAAACCATGATGCCCATATCCAAGCACACTTGACTTATATGTCTAGTATTATTGTGCGGTCAAATGCGGCGGCTATGCAGATTTTGCAAACGCATATTTTTGAACACATTGCTATGAAAGCCCAGATGGTTGTCCAGCAAGAAATGATGATGTTGCAACAACAGGGTCAAGCTGTGCCACCTGAAATGATGCAAAACCGTGTGGCCGAAGTAGAAGCGCAACTAATGGCTGAGTATATCCAACAGGAATCGCAGATTCTTGGGGCGGGTAAGCAAGACCCATTGGTTGATCTTAAAGCGCAAGAGCTCCAGTTGCGCCAGCAAGAGCAGATGCAACAGGCTCAGCAAGACCAGTTGGAGCTACAGTTAGATAGGCAGAAGTTAGCCCAACAGGGTGCGTTAGCCCGTGAGCGTATTGACAGCACTGAAGATATTGCCGCTATGCGAGCACAGATTGCTATGCAACGCACAATGAATAGAGGAGGCCAGTAATGGCTGATATTGGTGCTGAAGTAGGTAGTAAAGATTTTGGTCCTTCAGGCAGTCCTTCAGGCAAAACGGGTGGTTCGTCTTTTAGCGGAAGTAACGAAGACGCTGATACAGGGTTACAGCAAGTTGAAGCCCGAATTGAAAAAGCCCAGAAAATGGGCGTTAATGTTTTTGGTGATACTTTTATAAATTCTCTTGCCGCTGATATGTTGGGCGGTTCCATAAAAGGTTTTGGTCCTACTTATAATTTTGGTGGGGGCAATCAAGAAGCTGATGATTTTTTGCAAAATTATGCAACGCAGTATCAAGATACAGGCGGTCAATATTACTATAACAACCCCTCTACTTTTTTAAACACGATGTTGACTAATTATGGGTCTGGGTTGCCTCAAAATACTTTAATGGAAAATATTTATAATCAGATTGTTCCTGGAGGGGCTACACCTTTAGGAATTCTTGCCAATGTTCCTAGTTTGATGCAAAATGTTCCCAGCCCTGTGAGTACCGCAATAGGTTTAGGTAATATGCTTGCTGGTAAATTGGGCATTGGTGTAGAGGGTGACGATGAGTCGGAAGACTCAGAAGAAAATGATGGTCCTGGGTACACTATAGATGCCCAAGGTAATTACAGCTATGATAGCCCCAAGGCTTTTATAGATAAAATGTTAGGTAAATTCAAGTAGCCCAAGGAGATATTGCTATGGCTAAAGATGATAGAAGAGAACAACTGCTTCAGCTTTTGGATGATGCTCGTCAAAAAGAAGATGACGACATGATCCTCGAAATTGAAACTGAGTTGTTTCAAATGGGTGATGACCGTGAAGGCCAAGCCTATGGTGGCATGGCTGGTAAAGGCAAAAAACTCAAGATGAAAAACGGTGGCATGGCTAATAAAGCTCGTATGAATGCTACAAGCAACCGTGCGACTAAGCGCGGTGTTTGCCGAGGTGGTGGTGCGGCGTTGCGCGGCACAAAATTTGTAGGCGTCAGATGAGTGTAGAAACCTTCCTTAAATGGAAGATCCTGCCCCGCTTTATGATGTTGGTGATGACACTAATGTCATGGCGGGTTGTGGAGTGGTTTATGTCGCTTGAAGATCCAAGCAATGCTCAGGCGGGATTAGTTTCTGTTGTGACAGGGGCGATGACAGGTGCATTTGCAGTGTGGATGAACCATGAGGGCAAACATCATGGCTAAACTGGTTAAAGCCCCTAAAGGCTATCATTGGATGAAAAAAGGCGCAGGGTACTCGCTTATGCGTGATCCTAAAGGTGGTTATGCTCCTCATAAAGGAGCGTCAAAAACGGCGAAATTTAAAGTTGATAAAGTGCATAAGTGATCCATGTCTTTTTGTTATTGGTGTATTTAGGTACGGGAGACGAACGAAAACTAATCAGTAATGATATGTACTTTCGTAGCCTTGAAGAATGTAATTGGTATGCGAAAAACCTTGCCAAACGATACGGTAATTATCAGTATTACGATAGAATGGATGCAAGGGATAGGGTAACAGCGTATTGCGTACCCAAGCACATAAAGAAAGACTCTGTTAAAGTTTACTAGGAGGTAAATATGTTACAGGCGTTAATCGGTCCAGTGACGGGCATACTGGATAAATTCATTGAAGATAAAGATGCTAAAAACTCTATGGCGCATGAAATTGCGACTATGGCAGAAAAAGCCGCACATGAAGCGGCAATGGCACAAGTTGAAGTCAATAAAATGGAGGCACAGCACCGCAGTTTGTTTGTAGCTGGTTGGCGTCCTTTTATTGGTTGGACTTGCGGTATTGCGTTGGCCTACCATTTTGTTTTGAATCCTTTGATTATGTTTGGTGTGTCATGGGCAGGGGTAGAAATACCAGAGTTGCCTGAGTTTGACATGGGTTCGCTTATGACGGTATTGATGGGTATGCTTGGTCTTGGTGGCCTCCGTACTTTTGAAAAAGTAAAAAAGGTCACAAAATAGATGTCAGACCTTTACATTCACGAAAAACTCCGTAATATAATACGAGAACGGAAAGAGCTTCTTGGACAACAATTACTTGAAGGCCAAATAGAAGATTTTTCTGCATTCAAGGAACTGCGAGCTCGTCTTGCAGAACTTGCCAACATTGAACAGGAGCTCCAAGCCCTGCTAAAAAAGGTGGAACATGAGTAAAACTCTTTATGTACCCGAGTACATCGCGAAAGCGCAACAGGCTAAAGCCCAAGAAGCTGAAGCAACCTCTTCCCCCCAAGCCCCAGCAGTTGAAAAAATGCCACAGCCAACAGGCTGGCGTATTTTGATTTTGCCCTATAAAGGCAAAAAGAAAACTGAAGGCGGTGTTTACCTTCCAGACCAAGCAGTTGAGCGTGAGGCATTAGCCACCGTATGTGGTTATGTGCTTAAAGTTGGACCGCTTGCGTATAAAGATCCTGATAAATTTGGGGAAACAGGAGCATGGTGTAAGGAAGGTGATTGGGTGATTTTTGGTAGATATGCTGGAAGTCGCTTTAAAATAGATGGCGGTGAAGTCCGTCTTCTAAACGATGATGAGATTCTGGCTACTATAAATAACCCAGAAGACATCTTGCACACATAACAGGAGTGAGTTATGCCAGAGGCTAAGAAAGCTGAAGAACTCGAGGATGCCGTAGAGGTAGAACTGGAGCAAGACCAAGAGGTAGAGACACAAGAATCTACCGAAGAACCTGAACAGGCCGCATCAGACGAAGCTTCTGATGACGATCTTGAGGGTTACAGTGATAAAGTAAAAAAGCGCATTGAAAAGTTAACCTATAAAATGCGTGAGGCTGAACGCCGTGAGAAAGCCGCCACAGATTATGCTAAATCTGTGCAAAGTCAAATGGATGATCTAAAGACTAGATCTAGTCAAATTGATGAGTCCTATCTCTCGGAGTATGATCAGCGTGTAAATACGCAAGAAGAGATTTTAAAATCCAAACTCACTAATGCAATTAACTCTGGCGATGTAGATGGCCAGATAGAAGCGCAAAAGCAACTTGCTAAACTTGCTATTGAAACAGAGCGGTTGACGGTTGCTAAACAAGAGTTTGAACAGCGGAAAGCAAAACCGGAAGCAGAAAATCAACCTCAATCATCGTCACAACCCCCTGCTCAACCAGACCCTAAAGCACGGGCATGGGCAGAGCGTAATGAGTGGTTTGGCCAAGATGAGCCTATGACGCTAACAGCGTTTAGCATTCATAAGCGTTTGGTAGAAACAGAATACTTCGATCCGAAGAGTGATGAGTATTACGAAGAGTTGGATCGTCGTATGCGTAGTGAGTTCCCGCATAAGTTCGGGGAAGCTAAACCCAGCAACTCAAATTCTAGGTCACCAGTAGCCCCAGCTTCACGCTCTTCGGGTAAGGTTCAGAGCAAAAAAATCAAGCTCACTCCTTCTCAGGTTGCAATAGCTGATAAACTTGGTGTAAGTTATGAACAATACGCGAAGCAACTTGCTCGCTTAAACTCGTGAAGGACAAGATCATGGATCGTACCCCACGCACTGCACAAACTCGTGAGAAAGACTCACGCCGCAAACCTTGGCAACCACCATCCACATTGGATGCACCCCCAGCACCGGAAGGTTTTGTTCACCGCTGGATCCGTGAATCAGTTATGGGTCAGGATGACAAAAAGAACCTTTCAGCTCGCCTCCGCGAAGGCTTTGATTTAGTTCGCGCTGATGAGTACCCCGACTTTGAAGCCCCTACCGTCCAAGACGGTAAACACGCGGGAGTCATAGGAGTGGGTGGTCTACTTTTAGCTCGTTTCCCTATTGAATCTAAACAAGAGCGTGACGCATATTTCCGTGGTAAAACCTCAGATCAAATGCAAGCTGTTGATAACGATTTGTTCCGGGAAGAGCATAGTTCGATGCCTATCCTTAAACCAGATAGGCAATCTCGTGTAACCTTCGGGGCTAAAGGTGGCTCCGAAAATTAGAAGGATCTTAGAGCATGGCAAATAATGATGCTGCTTTCGGACTACGTCCGTACAAGATGCTCGGGGCTGGTGCAAACACCAACGGCTTGATGACCTTCAAAATCCAGACTTCAGGAACGGCTGGTACATCTTCTGTAATTTATGAAGGTACGCCTGTTATTCCTCTTGCCAATGGTCTTGTGGATATTGTAGGTGCGGCGGCTGGTGGTACTGTACCCCTCCTCGGTGCGTTTATGGGTTGTAATTACACTGATCTTAACGGTACTCCCGTTTGGACAAATAAGTGGCCAGGAACTGCCTCTGTAAAGAGCGGGACTGAAGCTACTGCTGTGATTTCGGCTCACCCTGATCAGCTCTTCCTCATCAATTGTGATGCGGCGGCGGCTGATACACTTGTTCACGCGAACGCTAATTTTGCAAGCGGTACATCTGGCGATGCAACGACTGGTAAGTCGTCTGCTGAACTGGCTGTATCAACAGCAAATACGACTAACACCCTGAATATGCGTATTATCGGTTTTGAAGATTCCCCTTCAAACGATGATGTGACTGTTGCAGGTCGTCTAGCGATCGTGATGCTTAACAACCACTTCTATCGTTATGGTGCTAACGGTACTGGTGCTGGCGTCTAAGGAGGGTTCGTAGATGGCTATTTCAAGAGCACAACTGCTAAAAGAGCTAGAGCCTGGACTTAATGCTCTGTTCGGCATGGAGTACGATCGGTACGACAACGAGCACGCTGAAATCTTTGAAACCGAAAATTCAGATCGGGCTTTTGAAGAAGAAGTGATGCTTGCTGGCTTCGGTCAAGCTCCAACAAAAGGTGAAGGTGCGGCTGTTAGCTACGATTCAGCTAACGAAGCATTTACCGCTCGCTATACACACGAAACTGTGGCACTGGCGTTTGCGATCACTGAGGAAGCTGTAGAGGATAACCTCTATGACCGCCTCAGCTCGCGTTACACTCGTGCGCTGGCTCGTTCTATGGCAAACACCAAACAGGTGAAAGCGGCCTCAATCCTTAACAATGCGTTTGATAGCAACTTTGCTATTGGCGATGGTAAGGAATTGTGTGCTACTGATCACCCGACTGTTGGTGGCGGTAACTTCCGGAATGAACTGTCAACTGCGGCTGACCTCAACGAAACTTCGCTTGAGCAGTCACTGATCGACATTTCTAACTTCATTGACGAGCGTGGTCTTAAGATCGCACTTCGTGGTATGAAGTTGATCATTCCTACCAACCTCCAGTTTGTTGCCGAGCGTTTGATGGCATCTAATCTGCGTCCTGCGACTGCAGACAATGACATCAATGCTATCCGTAACATGGGTATGCTTCCTGACGGTTATGTGGTTAACCACTTCCTGACCGATACAGATGCGTTCTTCATTAAAACGGATGCGCCTAACGGCTTCAAGCATTTTGTTCGGACTCCAATGCAAAACAGCATGGAAGGCGATTTCGAAACAGGTAATGTTCGCTACAAAGCTCGTGAGCGTTACAGCTTCGGTGTTTCCGACCCACGCTGTGTTTTTGGTTCTCCTGGAGCCTAAACAAAATTCATCAAAATGGAAGGGCGGCTTTTCAGCCGCCCTTTTTTGTTATATAGTTGAGATATCAACCTTGACTGCGTAAGCAGACACTAGCCACGACAAGGAGACACACATGGCTAAATCGACCTTTTCAGGTCCAGTTGTTTCTAACAACGGCTTCATTACTGCTGGTTCTGATTCTGTTGTAAACATTACAGCTGAGACCACTCTCACTTTTAACGCACACGCTGGCCGCATTATTGAAATCAATGATGCAGATGGTGCTGTTACTCTGCCTTCGATTGCTACGGCTGAAATCGGTGCAGTTTACCGTTTCTTCATTGGCACAACAGCTTCTGATCTTGATATTAAGACAGACGGTACTGATAAGTTTGTTGGTTCTATTTCTGTTGGTATCACCAATAGTACACATAAGCGGTTTGTTCCAGCGGCATCTAATGACGTTATTTCAATGAATGGCACTACCACAGGTGGTATTGCTAACAGCTATGTTGAAATTACTGCTCTGGCTACTGCCGAGTACATGGTTCAAGGACAGTTGATTGGGTCAGGCACGATTGCTACTCCTTTTGCTGATAGCTAAGAGGGGCGTAACCCATGGCTGGATCTGATGTACAATCAAAGCGGTTAACTGCCACTGGCTCTGCTGGTGTTGGTCCTGCGCGTATCCGTCAGATACAGGTTCTAACCACGACAGGGACACCTCGCCTTACCATTACAGATGGTAATGGCGGGGCTACCGTTTTGGATTTAGATTTCCTTGCATCTGATTCACACTCAGTAAACATCCCTGCAGAGGGTATTCGTGTAACAGATATTTATGTGTCTGCTTTCACTAATATTACTGCTATGACGGTGTTTTATAACTAAAGGAGACTCGAATGGCTCGTGAAGTTAGTTCCATATCAAGGGTGGGGACTTCGGAGCCGTTCGAGCTTCAAGTTGCTCGTGAGCAAATATCGTTCCATAAAACTATTTTTAAGTTTGGTTACAACTCTGAGGTTGGATCCACCAAGGAAACTATTTGGGAACAAGGCGGTTTATACGCTTATCCAGCATCAGCCACAGTAATGACTGTATCAAGCAGTTCAACTAACGACACTGCCGCAGGAACTGGTGCAAGAACAGTAGAAGTTTTTGGCCTAGACGCCGATTACAACGAAATAAACGAAGTTGTCACATTGAATGGGCAAACAGCAGTTAGCACCACAAAATCTTACCTCCGTATAAATCGTGGCATTGTTCGTAGTGCAGGAAGTGGTGGCGCAAACGCTGGCACAATTTACGCAGGAACAGGCACAGTGACCACAGGAGTTCCTGCTAATATTTATCTGACCATAAATGGTGATGGTGACAACCAAACATT
>Ga0208767_1003854_pt1 | contig 10715 bp, 17 predicted proteins | sample VirMetDEL_Mar_21_FD_184514 | JGI IMG/M metagenome (GOLD analysis project Ga0208767, IMG submission 184514) | Aqueous microbial communities from the Delaware River and Bay under freshwater to marine salinity gradient to study organic matter... | ecosystem: Environmental > Aquatic > Marine >... | reverse complement strand
TGCTGTACAATCTTTTACCGTCAACACTCTTGCGTTTGAGCTCATGGTAGTTGTATGGACTTTTTATCATGTGTTAAGTATAGCACACACACTACATTTGGTCAAGTCTAACGTCTTCTAAAAAGTTTCTAGCACGTTGCGTCAGTGCTTTTTTGTTGTGCATAATTTTTTGATTGTGTTCTAGTACGTCGCCTAATTGTTTATACACATCTAAAGGATCTAACTTAACAAGGGCTTGGAAACTTTTAAAGGCAGTACTGATACGTTCATTTTCGTCATCAATTTCATCATAACTTTCGTCTATGACAGGAGAAAATGTGCGAAAACCTATGTCACGTAAATGTTTTAGTGTGTGTTTGCCACTGAGCATAATTAATGGTCTGCCAGCCATTAATGGCTTTGCAGTTTTTTCAGTTAGAAAAAAACAATCATTGTTACATATAGTTTCACCTACCACACTATACCAACTAGCATCCATTATTGGCATACTGATGTATTGACTAACAAAATTACCATCTAATATTTTGGTTGTATTTATATATCCATTATTTTCTTCCGCACTATCAAGTACAGATTGCATATCATCATTAATTTTTTCTAAAAAACTACTTTTGTATATGCCAAACAAGTTTACAATACAATCATCTAGCATATTATTTGCTCTAAGTAATTTAAAAAAAGTATTTCTATGAGTTTTAGGATTTCCTAATAGTACATCTGCAATGAATGGCCTTGACATAGGAGAACCAAATACTTGTTTTTTGTTTGTCTCATGTGTTCGAACAAAATGATAGTTGTTGTAAACGTAAGGCACAGGCCACATGTGATCGTTTTTTGTAATACAACTTGTAATAATGTAATCACGTTCTGTAAGCGGACATGCTCCAACATCATAAGATAAATTGTGTTGTGGATCGCCCACACCTGGTATGTACATTTCAAAATCTTCAAATACAATGCTCTTGTTTGGTAACTCTGAACGTACACTGTATTCCATATGATTATAGTTTCTATATCTATAAAAACCTATTTGCTCTGGATTAAAGTATGGATGTGGATGTTCATCATCATAGATATTGCTGAGAATACCATTGTTATTATCGTTCATATGCGCCAGGCGCAGTGCTTCATGCCATTCAGCTCGGGTTCGAAAGGTTGTTATTTGCATTGAATAGGGTACATCTCTTTTGGTCTATAAGTATCTTTGTCGATTAAATGTTGTATAAATTCTAGTCCTTGGGGTGTACAACAATCCATAAATGTACGCCATGGTAGCCAAAAATTTTGGCTGGACGTCCATTTTGGACCAAAAATATTTGTTGTAAAGTTTGTATTATATTTATTATTTAAATATTTAGGAAACAAACTTAATTGTTCCAATGGTATCCAATGGGTTGGTGTTATAGTAAATCCCCCTAGCCAAGTAGGCATAGGACAGTGATGTTGCCCTCGACACACAACACCTGCTACACTCATAGGCTGATGTGTTGGATTAGCACACCATTGTGCTATAACATCATGATACAATTCCTTATGCTGATTGTAGTGCCAAGAATAAGTACTATCTAAGTTGTGTATACTGTAAACCAGTTCATTTATATTAGTGGCTAAACCGCTGGGAATTCTTGTTTCTGGACTGCGCCAGAAAGCATATAATGGTTTGTCTTGTGGTTGTTTATCTGTTGTAGTGATGTTGTTATCGTTGCACCATACCTGTAAATTAGCACTGCCAACTTTTGGAATGCTTAGTATAGAAAAATTGGTGTGTTCGTATATAGTTGGCATACTATGTTATAGTATTACCAATCAATCTGCCAGTAAAAGTATGTGCCGCTAGAACTTTTTCTAGCAATGGTATAACCTAGACCCTCAAAGTGATTGATAACCTCATTCATTTGTTCTGTTTTGACTGCGTCTGTTATTGAGCCTTGCCAGGCTTTGTAATAGTTTAGACCATCTACATCATTGTCGGTCATTGGGCTACCAGTGATTGTTGTGCCTTGTATGGTTACTGTGCTGGTGTTGCTTACATTGACTGTGAACACACCACTAGCAACTGCATCTGCAACTGCCACTTCCATTATAGCAATCTGCTGTACAACTGTGCTTGTACCTTGTGCTTGTTCACGTGCGTTTGTTGCTGTAGGAAATCTAGCCATTATGCGTTCTTCTTTGCCATCTTGGTTGCTGTGGCATAGTAAACTGCTTCGCCTTCTTTACCATACCGTTTCTTAAATTCTGCTTTGTCCAACTTCTTTTCGTAGTGCTTCATCTTTTCTTTTTCTGCTTTGGTTAGACTACGCTCTTCGATAACTTCCCAGTCACCACCTGTTGAAGCCATTTTTAGCAAGCGAGCTTTTTCTGCTTCTGCTCGCGTTGCATATGTTTTATCTGACACACCATATCCGCGTGACTTATCTCGGATTTTAAAACCTTCTGTGGTAACTTGTACATCTTCGTTGTTCTTGCGCATGTTCCATTTGATCTGTTGGATCATCTTGCGGATTTCATCAGTGTTTGTTGTACGCTTGTTAGCATACTTGCCAATGATTGCATCACTACTCATGCCTGCTTTGATGTCTGCTTTGATCTTGTCTTCCATGCCTTCGCTAACACTTTCACCAGCATGCATTGCAGCCATGTGCTTCTTGTATTTGGCAGTACCTTTTTTGTGTGGGCTCTTGCCTTCCTTAACACCACTTATGATGTTGAAAACTTTTTTCATAAGACTAACAAATCCTGTGCGAGTTTCAGCCATCTTCAACATTTTCTTTTGGTTGGCATCATTTACTTTGTTGTACACTTGCATAAATGCACTTGCTGTGTACATGTCAACTTTGCTTTTACCATCAACAAACTTAACTTCCATTGCACTCTTTTGATCTACAATCTGTTCCATTGTGTTAAGAATGTTAATGCCTATATTGGTTGCTTCGTCAATGTTAACTCTATCTAACACTGCTTGTAGAATGTCATCAATTGCTTTATCTGGAGCACCAAGTTTTTGTGCCATGCGAATGATTTCATTACTGGTCTCTGGCTGCATGTCTACTATCTGATCTATAATATCCTGGTGTCTATCAAATTCAGTTAGTGTTGTTTCGTCTACAGGGCCGTAGCCTTTTGGTGTTACATCTACCCATTTCATTTGTTTCTTCTCACGTTCTTTTTTCTGCATGGCATCAAATTTAGCCTGCTTTTTAGGATCTTTGAAGTTGCCATACTTGTCAAACATTTTTGCTAGGTGAGGAGGAAGTCCTTCTTCCACACTTTCGCGTTTGTTCATGGCACGTTTGGCCATTTGTCCAACTTTTTCTTCGGGTGGAATATCACCAACAGGTGCATCTGCTGCAGGTTCACCGCCTACAAATGTCACACTGTCTGCATCAAACTGTTGGATAACATTTTTTAGTTGTGGGTTACTATCATACACAGTTTTGAATTTGTCGTAATCCATGCTGATGCCAGCATTTTTTAGTGCATACAAGAAATCTGCCATGTTTGCAGTGCCATCCTTGCTGTCGTTTTTAACAAGTTCAGCAACTGCTATAATACTTTGTACGCTGTCAACAAATTCTCTAAAGATCATTATTCAGCCCGCTTGCGTCCCATTGGCTCTTCGCCGCCAACTGCTGCATCTGCTGCACCAAAGTCATCTTCCATGTCTGACATTTCGTCACCCATTTCAGGTGCTTCAATTTCGCCTGGCTCTTCCATGCCCATTGGTTCTGCAGGAGTTTCACCTACTAGTATACGACTGGCTTCGTCTACGCCTGTTCTTGCTGTGCCTAGATTATCAAGTAAACCTTGTAGTGCAGTGTTCATGCTACTGTTAAATGAATCTGCTGTTGAACTGTCCATTTCGTCACGGATAGCATCTGTCAATGGCGGAAGATCTTCGTTGATCATCTTGCCAATGTCTTCTAGCATGCCCTGTACTCTGTCTACCATGTCCTTGGCTGCTAGTACAAGTTCAGCGTTCTCAACTTCACCTTCAGTGATAACACTTTCAACTAGACCCATCTTCTTGGCAATTCTGTAACGTAGTTCATCAGCATCACCTGGCTCCATATCAGCACTACCTTGACGTCTTGCTTCTTGATCTACTTTACTGGCATTGGCTGCGCCTAGTTTTTCTAGATCTTTAAAACCTAATCTGCCTTCGTTGGTTTTCTTCTTAGCATCTTTGGCAGCCTTTTTCATTGGCTCTTTCTTGTTGCCATCTTTGTCTAGATCCAAAAAGTCAGGCTTTGACTTTGCTTCTTCTAGATGTGCTTCAAGTGCTTGTTTAGTAATGCGTAGTTCTTGAAACTGTCGGTTGCTAAATGCACCAGCACCTTCGCGTCTTTCCATCACTTGTAATGTTTCACTTACGTTTTTGTGTAATTTTTTTGCTTTTGATTCTGTTAGCCTGTCAACATCAATAGCATAACCGAAGATTTTGTTGGCAACTTGTGCAATCTTCTTGCTGCTAGGTGCAGGCACCAATTCATTAAGATCCATGGTAGATTCCTTTTGTGTCTATTGTTATATTTATGTTAGATTAATTGAAACTAGATTGGTGTGCAGGTTGTTTTTTGCTTGCTCTAATCTTGCAAAATCCTCACTGATGCGACAACTGAGAATATTTTTGCGTAATTTTGTTGCTATGCGCATACTGTGTTTATAAAAAACAATATCTTCTGTGAGTTTTGCTACCGTAAAATCCAATTTTTCAATTTGATCTGCAATGTGCTGCTTTTTATTGATTAAACTGATAACGTAGCCAACTGCACTTTTTTTATAATGAAATGTTTTACCATGCACATGCCATTGGCCGTCGGACTGAACAATGCTATGTTCATTGACTTTAATACTGGTATTGGTGTTTTTGCTAATTCGTATCTTGACACTGGTATTGTCAATTGTTTGGTTGAATTGCTTACTGAGTTTGTTTACCAGATCTTGTTTTGTAGAATAAGTCACCATCAATTTTTTTCCTTAGTATAATCGATTTGTTTACTAAACTGTTTGCTAGATTCTGCTCATATTCGGTGAGATCACGTTTGCGCACATTGCCTTCTGCTTCTATGCGCTGGAACATGTTGTGTTCGTCGTTGTTTACATACACTGGTAAACCAGGAAATGCCTCATGTGCTCTCATTAACTTAGTTCTACTTTTTGCCCAGGCTTGAGTGCATCTTTGGGATCTTTCGCTCCAGGCACTGCACCTTTGGGTTTAATTGTTGATTTTTTAGTTGCTGGGTCAACTTCTACATCAACTTTGTCCAGGTCAATTTCTACACCATCACCTGCTTCGATCTTGTTGCCCATACGTTTTGTAATTTGTATTTCTGCTTCACTGCCAGTTTTTGCAAGTGCTCTTTTGAGCATGCCAATGTTGCGCTCTGCACTTGGTGCAATGTCTGCATCTTTTGCCAATGCTGCACTTTCGCTATCGATAAGACTTTTAATTACGTCAGCGTCACCTTTACCCATTTGTGCGGCACGAACTACACTGAGTACTGTATTATCTGCTGCTTTGCGTTCTTTGCTAAACACTTTGCCCAACTGTGCAATTGTAGCATCCATTGCTTTATTTTCTACAAATTCTTTAAGTCTCATCGGTTTAATGCCTTTACTCTGCGACTTGCGGGATTGACTCTTTTGGTTCTTTTTGCTTTGCGAGCCATTCGTGCGCCAAGTCTTGCTTTTGTCATTTTTAGTTTGATACGTTTTTTGATATCAGGTGCAGCAAAACACTGTGCTGGTGTAGCAACAATGCGACCTTTGCGTCTGCCGCTGGTACAACGATACTTGCGCACAACCTTGTTGCCACGCTTGGCCCATGCCATGCCTTCGTTGAGGCCCAATACTTCCGGTATGACGTCACCTATTAACATATCATTATTTATGGAAATTACTACTGTAACAAAACAAACACAGTGCTGCTGAGTGCTATTGCTAGTGCGCCTATAATGGCTGTTGCCCAACCCAAGAGTTGACGATTGCGAAACTGGTCATTCTTTATGACTGCAGTTCGTATCTCAGCAATGTCATCATCCTGCTTGGCCATGTGGTCTATAATACGATCAAGTTTGTTATGCAATTGGTTATACCTTTCTCCGCACAATTCAACATGTGCTTCAAGGCTCTCTTTTTCAATTTCAGTTGTTGACATCAGTCCACCCTATTGGTTCGTGTAGTTGACGCTTGAGTGTTTTATATGTGCCTGTAATATTGCCTAGTGTGTGCCTTGTAGCATCATATATATTTATTCACTAGTGGCACGGAATATAAGCGTGTTTTTATTTTCACCTTGTGTGGCAAACACACTGGGTTCCATTAAACAATTTTCTTCTAATCCATTGATTGCAGGTGTGTTGTGTAATGCATCAATTAGTAGACCAGCATTTTGTCCAAGCACACCTTCAGTTTCTACTGCAAACTGCCACAACCAAATGTTATGATCAACGTTGAAAACCTCTTCTATCACACGATGCTTTTCACCAAAATCTGTATCACTTTTGCGATGTATTCCATCTAACTTTACACCAAAAGGTTCTGTTACAGGTATTGCTTGTGTAAACAGTCCAATGGTTTGCATCAGTGTGTCATAGTTGCGCTGTTGATTACGCTGTTTATTATTTTTTCTGTATTCATTGGTATGGGTAATATCTACCAAGGTCAGCACAATGTAAAATTCTTTAAGTTCCATGTAGTGGATCCTTGTCTCTTAGATGCAGTCCTAATTTGATCAATTCACTTTGATTCTTACATTCTATACAGTCAACGCTAGTATATGACATAAACCGCAAACACTGCAACCTATTTGTACCCATGTACACACCCCATATCATACCATCTTCGTTTATCACAGGAGGATTTATATGTTCCCACATTGGATGTGAACCTTTACGTTTCTGATAACTTGTATTCCACCATTCGGGTGTACACTTGTAGTACAGTATAGGGTACCACAGTCCATCATCTATTATGCGTGGCATATCACGCCAATACCATCTGTTGTCTGCATGCCAACCCATGGGTGATAACTTTGTCAAGTCCACCTCATGTATTCCTTTGTGGTCTTGCCATAGGCTATTACAGTGTTTCATTATGTGTGTATTTAACTCATAAAAAAAGCGGTGCTAAAAAACACCGCTTTAATTATTGTTATAAGTTTAGTAAACTTAACCTTGGTTATTGTTCTCAAAGTATGCAACAATACTTGCAGTTACACCTGTTGAACCTACACCGTAGTCTGCACCAACTGTTGGCACTGGGCCTTCTGCTAGTACATGAACGTTGTCAGATGCACCGGTGTTAAAACCACCTGTTGTATCGTCACCAATACCAATAATGGTACAAGTTGTCTGCATGTGCTGGATTGCTGAATCTAGTTCTGCCTGTGTCATGTTGGTTTTGTTAAGTTTTACAAGTGATACTGTACGATCACCACTGTATGTGGCGGTATCACGGGTTCCTACTGCTAAATCTGCCATTTTTCTATTCCTTCTCTAAAATTATACTAGCTCAAAGCCAGGATCTGTTACTGTACTGCCACTGCAGTCAAGGTTGTTACCGCCAGCCGCTGAAAGTGTGCGAATTGCAGTTTGTAGTGAACTTGCTGTGTAAGCACCTGCTGGGTAAAGTGCAACACTGATTTGACCTGATGTGTCACCTTCTACTTGGTACATTTCAATGTTTGCACCACCGTTGGTGATTTTGTCAAAAATTGCTGCTACACCTTCTGCTGGGTCTAGTTCGTTGCGTAGATCTTCTACGTTTCCTGATACGTCTTTGATGATGATCTTAAAAAAGTCCATCTGTGGTCCGTTTAGGATCACTGTTTCGTCTGCTGAGATTGCGCCAGAACCTGATGCGCCTCTATCGTTATGGACAACACCAAATGCTGAACCATGTACACGGGTAATTTCCGCCATTTTCTTTCTCCTGTTGTGCTGATGCTTTGCATCTGCTTACAATTATTTATGACGGATTATAGGAATTTGCGACCAAATGCATAGCCTGCTGCACCTGCAACACCTGCTTTTGCTAGTGTTTTTGCTGCACCTTTTGCAATGCTGTCGCGTTTTGGACCACCACTTACCAGTCCTTGCGATACTGTTGTTGCTGCGTAAGGACGGAAGATGTCGCTGCGATACTTTTGATCTTGACGTGTGGTGTTAACCATACGTTGTGCAACTGCTTTACGCTCTTGATTTGTAGCACTGCCATAGTCTTGTGCTACTCGACGTGCATTTTTAAGTAAACTGTTGCGTATTTGTAAGTTGCGTTGCATGCTCATAAACAACTGTCTGTCTTGTGCTTTATTAAGTTTACCGCTGGCAACATCACGCAAATAACGTTTGAACTTTAATTCATCGAGGTACACATTGCCTGTGCTTGTTAGTTTATCACCATACTTGCTTTGATTGGCAAGTATACTAGCAAGATTGTGCAAGTCTGTAGCACCTGTGCGCACTTGTGTGAAGGTTTGATACTGCAATGTCTTTTTCGCATATGCCGCTGCAGCCTCGGGGTTTTCGTAACGCATCTGTTGTAACATCAACATGTGTTCAAAGAAAGTGTTAGCAATGTCATACTCACTGTAACCTGTGGCATCCTTTGGATTGCGCAAGTATCTTGCTTCGGTGAGTTCTTCTCTTATAAACTCAAATGCCATTTACCATTCTTTCTTTATTACAAAGTTATTGCGATTAAATTCAAGTCTGTCGTTGAACTTGACCGCGCCGCCGCTTTTGCCCACAGCAACGTATCCTTCAGGATTTGTTACTTCATAGCCGCGATCAGTTTTTACAAAAGTATTCATACCTTCTACTGTATTTAACTTCTTGATTAACATCAGTTTTAGATTGTTTATTTGCTTGTAGACTGTTAACACACTAAACAGTGTGTCCTTGTTTTCAACAAAACTATTTTCCAAATCCGCTATTTTTTGCAATCTATTTTGTGCTGCAGGACTGTCGGGGCCACCTTTGAGTTTTGCTATTTCACCTTGCATTTTGCCTTGAAAAAATTGTTGAAAGCCTTTGATAAATGCATTACTGTCGCCCACGCTGCGTTCCTTGCGCACTAGATTGTTTATGTAAGGTTGTACAAACTTTTTAAAGTCTGGTTGTTGTGTAACCGTATCAAATTTGTCCGTATCCGTACTGGCTAGAGTGTTTGCAACTTGTTTGATGCCACGTTGTATGATGCTGTTTTGCTTGTCACTGAGTGTGGCACTGCCTGTTACATCTTTGTAAAAAGCATCATCTACCCACACACTTGGTGTTTTGTTGTAACTGCTGACATCAACACCAAAACTTGCACTAGCGTCTGCTATGCTATCGCCTTCGTATGCTGTGTGAAATACAATGCCCATGTTGGCTGCACTTATTCGTTTTGCCATATCTGTGCCTGTGCGCACTGCATATGTGATGGTGTTTGGACGGAACGTCAAATACTCATTACCATCAATTTTTTCTTCTTTGACACTGTCTTTGGTAAACATCATGTCACCTTGAACAATGCCTTTGATGCCAAGTTTACTCAACTCATCCAAACACAGGTGCAGTTTGTCTTTGACTGGACTTTCACCATACACACTATCAATCTCTTCGTGTGACCGTCCTAGTTTTGGTGTTGCTCCAAACACACTTTTTGTGCCTACAAAAAACTTGCCTGTCTCCGGATCTGTGCCACACACAATAGCAGGTGCACCATCCCATTTAACAGTGACTTGCTGGCTACGGTCCCCACCTTGAGCCAGCATGCCACGCACACCTTCTAGGTATGCCAGTGCTTCACGTGCACCTGTGTAACCATCATCCAACACCAAATCCTCAAGATGTGTCATATGCACATTCTTGCCTGCTTTGCTTTCTATCAGCATCCAATCTCTTGGTGTGGTAATTTCTGTTAATAACATTAGGCTAATCCTGCACGTTTGCGTATGTCTGCAATTGCCTTGTCTGCGCCAGGCTTGTTGGGATTAATTGTGGTGGGTTTGCTGTCCACACCTAGCACTCTTGGACCTTTGGCTGTTTGTACTGTGTCACCGGGTGCCTGTGCTGCTGGTTCATTGGGTTTAGGCTGTGCGCCTGCTGCAGCATCAGCAGCGGTGCCTGCACCCTTATTGCCTCTGTTGACAGTTTTATAAATTGTTTCTTGGTACTTGGCTTTAATTGCACCTGTTATATAATTGTCTAATGCTTTGGCATCATTTGGATTGCCAGCAAACGGTGGTTCATTATTTTTAGCATCTTTGAAGTCTACAATACGATTAACTATATCTGTAATCAAAGCCGGTGCATCTTTGGCATACGCTTGTGGATCACTGGCTTTAAATTGTGCCATTGCTTTTGTGACATCACCTTTAACACCTTTGAGTACTGCAGGAAGTTGTTTTAATTTTTGTTTATATTGTTGGTTTAGTCTTTTAGTTGCAGCATCAACATCTGCTTCTAAAATAATTTGTGCAATTTTCATTTGCTTTCGCCTAGTTTTTGTGCGCCGCGTGTGAATTTTTTAGCATCACGTCCTCTGATGCTGTTGATAAGTCTGCGTTCCAAGTCGCCGGCAACTGCTTCATCATAGTGTTCATAAAACTCATCAATCAAATTGATAGCACTTTCAATGATTTGATTACCACGTGACTCAAGCACATGCTGTCTATCACGGTCATGAATCATGCTGTTAAGTTCATTTAATATGCTGCGAGTTTGTCT
>Ga0208767_1003852_pt1 | contig 10716 bp, 15 predicted proteins | sample VirMetDEL_Mar_21_FD_184514 | JGI IMG/M metagenome (GOLD analysis project Ga0208767, IMG submission 184514) | Aqueous microbial communities from the Delaware River and Bay under freshwater to marine salinity gradient to study organic matter... | ecosystem: Environmental > Aquatic > Marine >... | reverse complement strand
CCCCTCCCGAAACCCGCATAGGCGTTTTTTTAGGTAAAAGATTCCTTAATTTTTTGGTAAAATTTTATATAAAAAATAAATCAATAATATATATAAAATAAATATTTTTTTTTATTTATTATTCAAATTATTAATAAATAATAAACAAAGATTTAAAAATTAATATTTAAAGAATAAAATTTTAATGATTAAAAAATTTATAATGAATAAAAATAATTAATTCCCTTTTAATTCTATATAAAAAAAATTTTAATTCCTGATTCTTTCCTTTTCTTATTTCCTGATTATTTCCCATTATTCAAATAATCCCCCTCCTGCCGTCTGAGGATCGATTTAATTTCCAACATGACCTTAGACATTAAAACGAAAACAAAACGATTTTTCCCATTCTAGAGAGGGAAGGGAAGGGGAAGGGGGGAATCAGGAAAGGGAATAAAAAAAGGGGGATTTCTCCCCCTTATATTTAAACATAAAAAAAGGGGGGATTTCTCCCCCCTCTTCATTTTCTCTATTTCCTAACTCATGATAAGATCATGATCTTATCCTTTATTTCCTCCCCCTTATAGACTGAATTATGATAAGGAACGATTCTGAATAATCCTTCTTTCCCTTGACTCATTTCCTCCCCCATCCATTCCCCCAACTCGAATTGATCAGAATAATGACTTAACCTCCATTCTCCCCCCTCTTCCATGATATAGAAAAAGAATCCCTCTCCCCCTTTCCGATCATAGGAAAGGAATAATTCAGGAATAAGAGAGGGGAGAAAATTTCCCATTGAATCTCTTTCCCTCTTATAAAGAATATAATTAATCCTTGAACCAAGGATTTCATCTATGGGAAGGGATTTCCTGAAATTAGGATTTGAGGATTTATATTCATTTATTAAATTTAATTTCATGATAATTGATTTTTAATATTTAAAGATTTAGAAAAGAAAAAGGGGGGATTTCTCCCCCCCTATTTTTTAAGAATTAGGAATTGGATTTAATTCGATCAATTCTTGGATTCTATCCTTTTTTATTTTCTTCTTTTTCAATCTATTTGAATATTCTTCATTAGATTCCCATTCATTAGGATTTTTAAAGGATTTATTTCCTTTGATCATTCTTCCATCATAGGAGGAATCCACAAACTTATCATTCCTCCCTTGGATTTCCTGAAGAACATTCCCTTTTTCTAAATCCTTTAAATGATTATAGAGAGGATTAAATCCCCCCTCTTCCCCTTTAAACTCTCTATTTAAATCCTTACAAATATTGAAAACCCCTTTCAATTTTCTATCAGGATTCCCCCTCTCTTCCAAGAATCGATTAATCAGGGAAGGGGAAATATCGATACAACGAATTGATTCCCCCTTGGATTTTCTCCCTCTTTTTTTCTTATTCTTTTGAGAAAGGATTTCTAGGATTTCCCCTACTTTATTAATCCCAGAAATAAGATAGATTATTGAATCAATTCTCACATTCTCCGATTTCTCTCTCTCTTCTTTGGGGAGAATGGATAACTTATCCAATAATTTTTCCAATCGAATTTTTTCCGATTCAAAGAATTTTTGATCTAATTTCACTTTTTCAATTCTCTCCCTCATTTCCATCATTTCCTTTTTCATGGAAACCATTTCGGGGGAATCACTTTCTAGGATTTCAATTTCTTCTATATTCATTTTTTATACTTTCTATTATTTATTGATTAAAGGGGATTTCTCCCCCCCCTTCCAAGAATAGGAAAGGAATCTTTATAATTCTTTATAAGATCATAAATTTCAAGAAAAAAAATTGACTACGATTTTTTTAATACAATTATTTTGAAATTAATTTTTAAATAATTTAGAGATTTATTTTTTAAATAATTTCCTATTAATTATTAATTTATTTTAGATATAAAACTTGAATAATTATATATAAAAAAATCATCAAAAATACTTAAACTTTTATATATAAAATATTTATTTTTTTTATAAAAATTTGGTACACCCTAATGTATTGCAGGGTGAGTTTTTTACCTCACGCATAGACGCGCGATTCCGTTGCCAGTTTACGCACGCACGCATCCGTTGCCAAGCAAAAAGAGGGAGCTACCTACAATAGGCAACTCCCTCAAGTTATTATTCACCAATTATAATAACCTAGAAACTATGTCATATATTGCGCCCCCTCCTAAGGCACTTCCTATAAATTTTGATAACTGAGAACATAATAGTTTTATAATTATTTTTATTATATTACTCATGGCTGTCTAACTTCTATGCATCTACCAAAGCATGGCTTAAATTCTTTAGCAGATATACTTGTTAGTAACCACACTACATCCATACTCGGCTTATCATAACTATAGACAGAGCAATAACCATCAGTGATGAATATAACACCCATTGGTGGCTCATTCATCTTTTTTACATAGTCAAAGACAGGACTAAACTCAGTACCGCCTCTACCCTTTGGACAAGTAACCTGACTAGGAGAATGAATTGTCTCTACTGAATGAATTACAGAGTCACAATATATTAACTGAATTGTGGCATCACTCTGACCATTATCTAGGTAAGCATTAAGAGCATTGAATACCTCAGATACCGCGAGACTTAATTCCTCATTGCTCATACTACCTGATGTATCTATTGCTATAATTATCTTTCCGTATGCTTCCGACTTCATACTAGGCATAATTATATCACTCTGAAGATGCACTTCATGAGGCTCTAACCAATTATAATCAGATTGGCATCTACCCTCAATCCACTCAGACAGCACATCTTGCCACCTAACTTTAGGCTCACAATCCTTGCGTATCTCTTCCTCTATACTTGCAGGCATATTACCTCTCTTCTTGGCGGCAGCCATTGCTTTATGAGTTCGCATATTCACATCATCTTCTAACTGCTCACTTTCCACAGTCCCCTGAAGCGGATGATCTAATACTTGACCTGCATCATTCATGTTGTGGTCATCTAACACTTCATCTATTGCCTTTTCGCGAGGCGATCTACTATCATTTTCTGAAGCATCTTCTGAGTCATCACCTTCTGCTTGCTCTTGATCTTGCTCATTGTCTTCTTGGGTATCTTGATTTTCGGTATCATTTTCCTCTTCCTCCTGTTGGCTCTCTTCATTATCTTCTGGTGGATTATCATCTTCCTGTTGCTGGGACTTGTCTGCTACCTCTTTGAGTAAACAATCATATATATACTCAGCGTCAGCACCTTCCCCATATTTATTGTCATCATCATATTTCCCCTTATGGTCTTCACTACGAGGCAGACTAAACGGGTCATTTACTAGATGCTTATTGATAGCTAGATCGCATGCTAGATTCCACAACCTATGGTCTCTATGTTTCCTACGAATATTATGCTTATTAGTAATATGAAGAACTTCATGAGCAAGTATGGTAATTCTTTCCTTTGGGTTCATTCCCATATACCAATCATAGTTAATGAATAAACTAACACCATCTACCGCTGCGGTGGAATGAGCTTTAGTAACTACTAACTTCTGTTGTAATATAATGGAGGCAAAGAATGGCTGTTGAATAACAAGCTTACGAATATCCTTCCTGATTTCTGCACTTTGGTCAGACATTTTAGCTATCCTCTTTTCTGATTTCTGTTACCCACTCTACATACTCTGATGTATCATGAATCTTATCTTTATGAGCACACTCTGCATCTAATAACACGACCTGTTGAAACTCACGTGGCATTTTATCTCTGCACCATTTAGATATATTTGACCAAGCATCGGCATCACCTGACTTATGCGCAAGGCATGAAGCAAGAGCATACAGTGTAGACGGGTCTTGAGGACAGGTGGGAACATCTTTACCTGAAGCAATATCCTGAGGTAGCGTACCTAGTTCATCATAAACAGATACAAAACCGCTAAACTCACGCACAAACTCTTCGCCGATACAACCAACGAACACTTCGCGATCACTCTTAACGCAATATCCATCATTGAGCCATTCTCCAAAATTTGCGACAGTGCGAGGACATGGTTGCTGGATTAAATCGTTACCACCTTCATCTACCTTATTTGGGTCAAAATTTAACAACATAGATGGAGTATCACCAACCGCACGACCGCGAAAATGTATAAACGCGATCAGGATAGGAGGCATATCATTATTATGAGCCCATGCAATCCAATCATCTACATCTAGCGTAAATGGAATAATAGACTTTTGACGGCTTATCAATGGTGTGATCATTTTACCGACTCCTGCGTTGTCACCTCTTCTGTTTGTGGCACATATAAATCTCACATGGTCTGAAATTTTCTTACCATTAATTTCCCTAGCGAGCATGAGAGCCATCATCGCTTTTTGCACACTAACTGATGTCTGCCCAACATCATCATAAAAGAAAACAACAGGTGAATCTGCGTTGATCATAGTGAGCATATCACCATATGGAACAAATTCAGCATGGGGCACTTCATTATCTCGCATTAAGCAGGGCATACCTCTGAAATCTATCGGCTCCATACAAACAGGATGTCTAGTGTATAACTTATAACCTTTTAGTTGTGATACAGCTTGCTCGATAACAGATGTTTTACCTAGTCCTGGTTCACCGGTAATGATGATTGGTTTATTTAATTTCAAGGAATTAATAACGAATGGTGTTAATTTACTAGCTTTCATTTTCTATATTATTCTTTCTATATTTATATTATTATTGGTGATTAACAGAAACCCTCCATGGCTTCCTGAATTTTCATTACTGCACTCAGGGAATTTTGAGCGACTTCTTGTCTGATTTCTTTACTTTGCCTGATTTCTTTAATGTCTATATTTTCAGGGGATAATGCTTCTTTAACATCATTGACTAGGTTTTCTAGGTCTGGGTTACCTAGAATATTAAGAGATGGCGCCATATCTAGTATCTCTGTTACTCTATCAATTGCAGTTTGATGAAAACGAGCATCAGGATTGAGCAAACCACCCTTGCCATCTGTACCACGTAGAAGGATGTTTAAACTTTCAAACATTCTATGCACTACTTCAGTGGCAGATTTTTTAACTATTTCTAGGGTTTCCTTATCTCTCTTATCTTGCAAGGCTTGGCGTTGGTCATCAGATATGCAATTAATTCTTAAACCCTCACCTGTGGGCATAGGCATAATATCTAATTTAAACCTAAACTTATCAGATATATGCTTAGGGTAGTCATCTGCGTCAAACATACCATTTAAGCGATTTTTAGCATCATTTAATATCCTAGGATAGTCTTGCTCTAATTGCTCTACCGCTACCTTAAATTCATCATTTAATCTTAGCATATGAGAGTCAAACTCAGTGTAGACTGAATTAGGCAACAATCTCATTCCCATATCATTCCAAGGAAGAGTATATTTATTGCGGATTACCTTTGCCTCATTACATATGGTATTAATAGGGCGAAGATCACTATTGGTAAATAATCTCTTACTTACAATGGCAGAATCTTGCGACATATTATGTTGAGCGGTTAGATTGTGGGATTCTGTCTTATCGACTTTTGTTCCCCCAATTCTACCGATTGATAGTGAACATAACATTGCTACTGCACTGATGTCTGTTTTTACTTCTATTGTCATTTTTCTTTCTTTCTATATTTATTTGTTTATTACTTAACCATAGATGCAGAAATAATTAGCATCTATTTCTATTGATTCTATATCGCCACCATTTTGTGTAACAATTTCTCTTGTTTTATCTGTTATAAGATATGGTGTAGGAAACGCTATTTCACTAATTTGTATTTGATGTGGAATCCTTTTTTGTTTTTCCTCATTCCACACACCAACAATCGCTAATTGCAACTGGTGACCTTCTATTTCATGTGGTACCCATGTAACTTCTAAAAGGCGGGCATATATGCCGCTTTTTAATCTTACATTAACAACATCATTGTCATACTTTTCGTGCCAACAATCGTATTCTTTTGAAAATTCTTCGTATATCATATTAATAAGCTATTTTTATTTGATCTATTGCGTTTTCAGCAGCTTTTCTAGCGAGTACGGCTGCGTGAAAGGCTTGAGTGGCTACTACAATGTCATTTACAATTTCTACCGATGTCTGCGGAAAAGCATCTTCGGAGTGTTCAACACTTTTATCGTGTATCCATTTGACTGTGGCTTTAAGGTCTAGAGTATTTTCAAACATATCTAAATCTGTTTGCACTTCCCAGCCATCAGCGGAATGCTCCAACGCACCATTTATAACTGCGTATAACATTTGTTCTCCATGGTGGCGCTCGACTAATATCAATGCATGTAAATGATCATGCATACTCATTGCGTTCATTCTTTTTTCAACTTCTACACTCATATTAAGCGACCTCCATTTGGTGTGACTTTGCGTAGGATACTCGATTGACCCTTGCGGTCTGTAAGAGATTTAATCTCATTGAAAGTATCAGGATTCTTACATATCTGTAGTGAACCTGCGGTCTTATTATCAAAGCCCATAAAACCTCGGTACATAGGTGGATCGACTTTGGGTGGAGCAACATACTTACCACCGAGCGCGGCGTAATATGCATGGATTGATGATTTTTTCATTTCTATATTTATTATGTGATTATACTATTGGTGAATTGATCAAATCTACTGAAATGATCAAATCTTATTATAATATAAACAAGGGAAAAAATCTATAGAATTATAAATCGTTAACCCTAAATAATATTACGCTATAATATTATAAATATTTATAGATAAAACAGGGTCTGCAGAGTAATTCTTTTCAAACTGCAAAGATGATATTTGACTATCATCATTCCAATATTTGCATTCAGTAAGTACATCTAATAAACCTTTCATTAGGTTATCACTATCAGGTCTTTTACTATGAGGAATTATTCCTTTATCTTTGTTTGATTTTTTTTCACTCTTATTAAACTCAAAGTTATATATAATATTAACATATAAAGCACCATCTAATGGTTCTTTTGGCGCATAAGGTAATAAGTAAGATTTTAATAATCCTCTAGCTTTTCTTGCATTAGAATTAGTAGGTCTACCAATAAATGTGGAACCGTCTCTTCTTTTAAGTATGCGAGTGCTTCCTTGCATTGTGGATCGTGGTGGATTTATAGGCACTTTAACGCTTACAGCCAATACACGCGAAAATCCGTTGCTACATACACGCGAAAATCCGTTGCTACTATTATTCATGGCATCAGATAGGGCAGGGGAGTATAACGCAATCCTCCCCCACCATATAATCTATCTTTTTGGTAGGTCATATACCCCTATACAACCCTTAAACTCTTCATGATTTCTCCAATCCCAAGGGCAATCAAAATTATTATTTTTGGTGTCATCATATAATAATGCCAATGTCATACATGTTAGTGTTTCTACATGTAGAGCCATGAACTCATCAGGACTAAGATAACGATAAGCATTGTTAGGCTGAGTAAAGAAATGATTAACCTCCACTATTTCCTGAGCATATACACTTAAACCAGCCACCCATTTTCCCTAGCTTCTTTCGGATGTTTATGCACATGATCATGACAAGGACGGCATAGAGCCATAAAGGTTCTTATATTTATCAAATTTCTCTCTAAATCCCCTTCATTATTTATACTCGACCCATGCCGTCCTGCCTTATGATGCAAATCCAATGTGAATCTTGGATTACAGTGACATATCTCACATGAAGTATTATCCTCTAGATATTGTTTCTTCCTCTTAAGATAAGTTGACTGCAACTTAGCCCTAGATGAGGTTTTGCTTCTAGATCGTAAAGGCGTACGCTTCATATTATAGCTGTGTAGTCGCCTTACTCTGACGGATAACTATCAAACACCACGCAATCACAGAACTCCCTTAATCTCCTAACCATTGGCTCAATTCGATGCACATCCCTATATCTTTCAATCATACTACTACCTAAATAATTAGTAGTTATGACTATTGGTTTCTTATGTAACATTCTTCTATCAACTATAGTGAATAGATCCTGCTCCCACGCATCTGTAGTCTTTTCTTTACCTAGATCATCTATGCACAAAACCTCGCAGCGACAAAGCCCCTCAATCATATCTTTGTGGGCATGTCTTACTGTGTAAGAATCAGCTAACATTTGCTTAATCTCTGATGAATCATAAACCCTAACATCGTTGCCACGATTCACTATCATATCTCGGATTAACAACCACATTGAGCGAGTTTTACCCATGCCAGTCTTACCTGTTATTATTAATCCTCTGCCATTTAACTGATGATCTATTACCTTCGCCAACTTTAACGGATTTAACCTTGAAGCATCCGTCTCTCTCATTGAAAGAGGGCACATCTCGATAAACTCCTTCTCAGCTCTTTCAGACCGCTGTGGCTTCTCCTTTTCCTGAGCCTCCTTTTCTCTACTATTGAGACAATCAGTGCATAATGGATACCAAGGATACCATAAAGGCTTTCCTCCAAAGTTTTCTATTACGCATTCTTGGACAAAATCTTGTACAACACATGAACAATCTTTGCACACCTGCCTGCCTAAGCTCCTTGTATCTCCCTCAGAAACCGTGCTTGTATTCTTCGGTGCTATGACTTCGCCTATTCTTACTGGCTCCATAATTACCCTCCATTATTTTAATTCTATTATTTGGCTTTATTACCCAATCAAAACTAGCCTTCCATTTAACTTCCCTACCCATCAAAAAATCGCTTTCTAAAACTTTATTAAAAAGTTCAAAGAAACTAACTTTATCTTTGGTAGCAGCCTTAATGCACCTTGCTCTAGATGATGTTATTTTAGTGATTTGAGACAATTGCCCTCCGCACTTAGTATTCCACAAATCCATCACAGTCTTGTGCTCTATATCATAATTACTTGTCTCACTTTCTTCTGATTGAAGATTCATAGCGGACTGCGAGAACTGCTCAGGGTCTATACCATTCTTCTCAAGGCTTACATATATAGGATTACAATGCTTAAACTTCCTACTTATGCCTTTTGGATTTTGGAATGTTATATAATTCTTAATCCACCACTTACCATTAGGTAATTTCTCAACCTTTGGGTCTAATGCCTCTAACCAAGATTCTTCATTAATAAAATCTATCTTGGTATGAAGAATGAGCATTTCAGGATCAAACTCCCATATGCCTGCATGATCGCATCTATCACATACATATATGTATATTAACTTTTCAACAGGCGTAAGATTTCTGAACCAAATATCATCCCATTTGTTGGTTTCAGAAAATATCTTCACTTGGGTTGCTCCTATATATTCTTGTTCCATCAGCTAATACATCAGTACACTCCATGTAATTAGTTAACATTTTTACCGCAGCGGATGAATTGTCTGCAGACTCTGCTTTATATGAAGGATATTCCCTATCAATAATACCTTCTATAAGCATTAACTCCTTGTCTTGATGGGGGTCAGCCTCTTCCTTCATTACTTTTAATCCCTTACATAAGGCTTTTGATATTAAATAGTGCCTATAAGGAATGTTTGCTAATTTACTTAAATCTATCATATTAAAATAACTCCATTTGGTTTGTTTGAGGATTACTTAGCCTAACTTTACGCACAGACTTATTGGTCACTTCACAGGTTTCTACGCCACACTCTATGAGTAGACCTAATTTTATTAATTCTGTAACACGCGGTCTGACATTATTCATATCAGGCAGGCTTAGATGCTCTTTAATTGTTCTATCCGTTGCTATACCTAGATCGTGCAACGCAGATACCACCATCTTGCATCTTTTATTTAGACCATCTAATTCATGGTACGACTGCATACTATTATCATGAATCATTTTTATATAACCTTTCATAACATGCTTGCGTGACAGCTAGATCATTCTTCAGATAAAACTCAGCAGTGTCTTTATCGCCATGAAGATAATCTTGAGCAAAATCCTTGGCATCATAATCAGGCTTTTTGCCAACACCTAAGATTTTAGCTAAATTATCTAGAGATATCATCTCATTAAAACCATAGTTGCACCAAACCTTCATGGTATCAACTACAGCCCTATGGTAATATCTTCCATTCTTAACAACTGGTGAAACGGCAACTCCAAGAATCCAACTGCGCTTCATAAGAAAAGGCAGATCAAACTCCTCAATATTATGACCAATACAATGACCAAAGGTAAAAGAGACTTCAGTAAACTTTTTCCAAAACCTTTCTAATATACCTTTTTCTTCTAAATCATGATTGCCTAAAGCAGTGAGCCCATCTATCTCCATATAATCCCATAGGTTTTTCTCTCCATCATCCTTTGTGGCAAATGGATGAGCATATCCAATAGCACAGACTCTTCCCGTCAAAGGGTTCAACGCAGCTTTATCTATCTGCCTATCCCACCACTTTGTCTCACCTTCCTGCCATTCCTTATATTTCTGGTCATACAAAGCTTTTCTTTTAACAGGGTCTTTTGTATTACCATACTTTGGCTCTTCAAATGGCGGGTATGGTTTCCCATACTCCGCCACTCTTTCAGGCAGTGCTAGTGTTTCAACATCAAAAACATATGTATCTGAAATAGCCGATACTCCAATTGATCGAGTCTTTGGTATTATTAACTTTTCCATATTTATTATAAATTATTTATAATATTAGGCTCAAAAAGGCACGTTAGACTCGTCTACTCCATCTTCTTCAGGCTCTTCAGGTGTAGCTACGGCTAAAACTTGCAATAATTCAACCGACCAAGGCACTAAAGAATAATAAAAATTATCATTATATTCTCTAGCTTTAA
>Ga0208767_1003850_pt1 | contig 10720 bp, 8 predicted proteins | sample VirMetDEL_Mar_21_FD_184514 | JGI IMG/M metagenome (GOLD analysis project Ga0208767, IMG submission 184514) | Aqueous microbial communities from the Delaware River and Bay under freshwater to marine salinity gradient to study organic matter... | ecosystem: Environmental > Aquatic > Marine >... | reverse complement strand
AGTCCTTGTGAGAACGTTGGAGTTGTTTGGTTGTTAGGAACACGACGACTCGCAGGTGCTAAGAAGTATTTTGTCAAGAACTCACAGAAGTGGGTAGATGAGATGATGATGGGTTTTGACTATCTGACTAACGTGGTAATGAAGACTAATACGTTGAGTTACAGGTGGTTGAAGTGGTTGGGTGCAGAGTTTAACGATTGCCAGTACGACGGGTATATGTCATTTATATTAGAGAGGAAGTAAGTATGTGTGACCCAATATCAGCAACTCTAGTAGCAACAACAGTAGGTTCAAACATCGCTGGTTTTGTTGGGGCTAGACAGCAAGCTAAAGCACAACTTAGATATCAAGCACAGGCAGCAGCAGCTGAACGTCAACGCTTTCAACAGGAACAAACTTCCATACGGATGCGTGAGCAACAAGAGCAGGAAGCTACCGCAAGAGAGATAAACCAACTACGATTACGAACTAGGCAAGCTATCTCAAGGACTAAAGAAAATCCATACGCTGAAGCTTTAGCCAACGATTACTTAAGACAAGAGGGGGCTGTTAGGTCGGCACTTTTAAGACAACAAGAACTAGGGCAAGTAGCTACGGCTATGGGTCTTGAACAAGCAGGTTTTGCAACACAACAACGTCAGATCGGAATAGCTCAACCAGTAAGTAAACCAAGTGCGTTAACAGCTGGATTACAAACAATCAGTGGTGGTCTCATGGCTTTAGGTACAGGTATGGATATAAGTAGTAGACTAAGAGGCGGTGGAGGAGGAACAGCTGCACCTCAAACTTACACACAAGCAATGGCAGGTAGGAGGCGATAATGGCAGAACCTGAACAAGTTATAGGGCAAGTACCCGGTATATCACCTACCATTCAACAGGCTGGTCAGTACAGTATTGGTCAAGTTAGAGCAGGGCGTAATAAGTGGCATGACTTAGCTGATGCGTTGGGTGAAGTTAATCCGATGTTACAGCAGTACACACGAGTAGCCGATATAGAGTTTGAGCAGTTCCAAGAAGAGATGGCTGGCATGAGTCTTGAGGAACAGCAAAATACGCTAAAGAAGACTGAAGGAGAACTAGACAAACAAGTACGTCGTGGTGGTATAGGATGGTTGACGTCTCCATTAAATCAAAAGCGTAAGCTGAAAGCGATAGGTGCTTTGATGCACGACGAATACGAAAGAGAGCTAAAGAGTCGTGTTGAAAACCCAGCTAATGCAGACGCTAACGTTGATGATTTAATTAACGAATCTAAAGACACACTTAGACAAAAGTACGACTCATTAGGTAGCGTGTTTGTTAATGATGGATTTGAAGGTGCTATACGAGACACAACGAGACGTTACACATTGGCTCACGATAGTTTGAGCACAACACAAGCAAGGCAAGAGCTAAAATTAGCAGGGAAGTCCGTATTATATAATGCATCGTTACTTGACCAACAAGGAGGTTTAGCAAATATACCTGCTATTGATGAATGGTGGGAGACAAACGAAGGTGCTTTAAATCCTGTTGATTTATTTAAACTCATAGAAGACGTAGCTCTTACACACGCTGTTAACGGTAACGAAGAGGCGGCTGAACAGTGGTTAGATTACGCAGCAGGTCATTTAAGGGTAGGGACTACTAAGATGGGGACTGACCCAGAGAGTTCTATAGATGATGTGTTTGGAGAGTACGGTGCAGAGGAAGCTAGGATAAGACAACGTGTAGCCGAAGTAAGCGAACGTAGAATATCCAAAGATAAAGGAGATGCTGCTTTACTGTTACAGGAGACCGAAGCTGATGTTGTTAGTGCTATGCTTGCCATTAGTAAAGGAAAGTCTTTTGAAATCGAGGATACCGTATTAACGACAGAACAAGAGGTAAAAGATTATTTTATTAATAAACTACAGGAAAGTGGTAATGTTTATGCTAGAGGTTCGGATGGTATCAAAGTTATAAACACCGCTATGTCGTTGACTTCGGAAGACGAAAACGTTGTACGCTTTAAACAAATACACGAACAACGAGTGACAGGGGCTTCTAGTTATAGAAATCAAATTAAGTACACAGCGGATAGAATAGCTAGTTTACCCACCAATGTCATACAAGACGATCTTACTGGTAAGTCACAAATTGACCCTACTATATTTAATAAGTCAGAAGAACTAAAAATAAAGTATTCACAACTAAGAGATCAAAAGTTTTTAGAGTTAAGTACAGGTAGTTATCGTAATGTTAAGGGTGATAAAGTTGACAGCACGAAGTGGCAGACTGAAGTATCGGAGGATATGGAAGCGTGGGACCAGCAGTTTGTACAGGATTATGAGAACGAGCTAAACGGTTTTATTACAGAATATAAAAACGAACAAAAAGCTTCTGCTATCGTAAGTGGACAAAAGAACGTAGAAGCAGCTAAGAAGTCTTTAATTGATCCTACGCGAGATTTAGAAGAAGCAATACCTCTCGTTGGTAAAACCTTTTTTGATATAGAAGAGAAGCTATTGGAAGGAGATTTTAAATCAGCTAATAAAATAGCAAAAGATTTAGAACGCTCTGAGTTTACAGTAAGAACCGCTAATAACATATACGGACAGACCTCTTTATATGAAAACCCCATAGAGGGTGCTGTTAATACTATTCAATCTACAGCCACAACTAAGCAGCAAAAAGAAATAGCCCAGCGTAGTCTTGTTATGTATCTAATGGCTAAAGGGGAAGATGTGTACAACTTGGAAAACATTAAGAATGGTAAATACGTATTAAAAATACCAAGGGTTACTAGACGCACTACCTACAAGCAAGCCACTCAACAAGGACAAAAGATAATAGGAGGACGAATTGGTGCGTATGGTGTAGGTGCTATTATTGAAACAAGACCAGCTAGAGAGCTAGAGATACCCATTGACAAAGAAGCTGTAAAAGATTTAGTGGGTATTTATCCTGTGATAGCAAAAGAAAGATTATCTGAAATTGAAGCAGGTACGGTTGAAGATTACTCTGCTGAATTAGAATTGTATAACTCTATTTTTGGTACATCATTAGATGAAAACGATCAAGAAAAGATAAAAGAATTTATTAACCTTAACGGTAAGCTTGGTAAGAAATTTTATAAGTAATGAAGTTAGAAAACTACACACCTGATTTTGCAGAAGATACAACTGAAAAGGAACTAGGAATAAGTGATTATGTGTTTGATGCGTTTGCTGCTCCTGTACGTGGGTTGGAGGGATTGGCACATGGTGTTTATAATTTAGGAGATTTTCTATCTTTTGATATGCTTCCTGACTGGGACGAACAACGTTTCTTTGGACGTTCTCAAACATTACCCGGTACTTTGATAGAAGGACTTACACAATTTGCAGTACCGTTTGGTATTATTGGTAAAGGTATAAGTGTAGCAGGTAAAGCAGCAAGAGCAGGACAATTAACAGGCGTTGCAGGTAAAGCTGCTGAAGCGGTAACCAAAGGTGCAAAGCCCGGACAGTTTACTGATCTCAGTTGGAAGGGTTACTTAGGAGCTGAGATGGCTTCTGATTTTGTAGCGTTCGATGGACAAGAAGAAAGACTGTCTAATCTTATACAACAATTTCCTGAACTACAGAATCCAATAACTGAATACTTAGCTGCCGACCCTGACGACAACGAAGCGATGGGTAGGGTCAAGAATGTACTGGAAGGTGTGTTAGTTGGACTAGGTGTAGGTGCTGTATCTAAGTCTGTGATGGCAGGTATAAACGCTATTAAGACAAAGAATGTAGAACTACAAAAAGGAGCAGACAGAGAAGACGCTATTACCACGGCAATGATGAAGTGGCAGGATGAAACTAAAGATTTAGGGTTTGCTGATCTGCCTGATTTTGAAAAAAGAAAAAAGTTTATTCAAGAACCATTAACGTCACAAGATGTATTACGGAATAAAACTTTATTTATGTGGGAGGAAGGCTACAGCATTGATGAAATCAGTCGCACTTTAAAAACAGGTGATAAAGAAATAACAGACTTTTTATTAGATGCAGGACAAAAGCCTGAAGATTTTATAAGAGGACGAGACGACTCTAGTTTTCAACCTAAAGTTTCACAAGAGGCACTAGAGGCTGTAGGGATGAATACTGCTTTGCGTATGTGGGATGAAGGTTACTCTACTAAAGAAATATCAAAAACTGTTAATTTACCTCAAGACTTTATAGAAAACGAGTTTATCGGTTTAGGAGAAGACCCTAGAGACTTTATAAAAGGAAGGAAAGATACTGGTTTTATACTAGGAGAACCGAAGGCTGCTGCGGAGCGAGCTGAACGTATTGCTTTAAGTAGTGCTATAGAAATGTGGAACGACGGTTATTCATTAAGAGAGATAGCTAACACTTTAAACTTTCCTGAAGAACGCTTAGTTGATGAATTTATAGGTTTGGGAGAAGACCCTAGAGACTTCTTAGGAAGAAAAGATAGACCGTTTTCGGAGTTACCTGCATTTCGTGCGAGACAACCTGTTGATCTACAAGAAAAACTAGAGACGGTCGAAAACACTGTTGAAAATTTAGAAGAAGCTATTGAGCTAAGACCACGTCCATTTAAGACCTACGAAGAAGAAGCCATGATGGATGAGATTCCTAGAGGGGCTGAGAATTTGATAAATAGGCTAAATAAAAAGTTTCCAATTAAAGGTGCTGACCCAAAAGATGCAGCAGATGTAGAAAAATTTATAAATGTAATAGGACAACGAATGTTTGGAGATGTGGCCTTTTCAGTTACAAATAAGATACCGTCTGCTGGTCGTTATAACTTTGGTAATAACCTTCTACAAATAAGACAGTCCGTAATAGAAGAGGGTGGTATTAAACGTACTATGATCCACGAGTTGTGGCACGGTCTTAGTCGTTATTTACCAAAGACTGATGTAGATGCTTTAAGTAAACAGTTTCAAAAAGCTAGAGAAGACTACATTAGAGGTTTTGGCGTGGAGTTGGAAGAGGGTGTTGACCCTTCGTCGTTGTTAAAAAGAGAAATACCACGTGAATTAAAAAGGTTCCTAGAGGGTAAATACACTTCTGATAATTATCGTTTTAAAGATTTAGACGAATACTTTGCTGAAGAAATGACTGACTCTTTTCTGAAAAGATTAGATGAAGCAGATTTAGCACCTAGCGGGACGTTAAAAAGAATTGCACAAGAAGTAGCTATAATGCTTAAAGATATGTTTGCTTCTTTAAAGGCAAAGCTAGGTATCGACCAACGACAAAAGATATTCAACGACTTTCTTAAACAACGTAACGTAACTAAGCGTTCAGAGATGCCATTAGACTTTGGTAAAAGGTTTGCAGACTTACCTGATTTAAAGCCTACCGATATTGTTGATGATTTAGTCAAAGACGTTGATGTTCCTACTTTTAGAGTTGGAGGTAAGCAATCATTGACTGGTTTAGTTAAGACGATGGGTAAGCTTCCTAAAGGTATGTACCCACAAGAGTTAGCAGGAGTAGCAGAACAGACTGCAAATAAACTACTACAAGATAGCACTAAGATGGCTAAGTTAAGTCAAGAGATGTTAGACGAAGGAGTAGTTAATGAACTAGCTGACGCAATGGGTTCGGACGGAAAGATGTTAAACTCATTGGTACAACAGGCATCCAAGGACAAGCAGGAGTTGTTTCGTATAACAGCACGGATGAAAGCTTTAGAATCTATGCTAACAGCTAACGGTAAAGAAATATTAGACGTAGCTGAACAATACAAGAAAACCAAAGGAAAAGTAAGTGAAGACGAGTTGGAGATGACCGAAGCTCGTTTAAAAACTTTAATAGAACAACAACTACACATACAAGCTAGTCAATCAGGTTTAGCAAGTGGGTTCGGTAGAGGTCTTAAATCTAGGCAGATGGGTGTTAAGATCGGTCTAAGTGAAAGAGAAATATCCGATACTAAACTGCGTCAAGACTACCTAAATAAAAGAGGTGGTATGACTGTAGATAATATTGTTGAGAATATACTACTGGCTAAAAACGGTAACGGTGATGATCTGTGGAATACTATTATAGCTATGAACAAAACTGTCAGAGGTGCTGAAGGTGGTAAGTTCATGGATATGGTGCAGGAGTATTACAAGAACTCTTTGATGTGGGGACCACGTACTTTAACAGTCAATGCTTTGGGTGGTGCGTTATCGTCTTCAATAAAGAACTTTGAAAGATACATAGGTGGTTGGTTTAGTGCTGGTCCTGAAGTTAGACAGGCTGTTGTTAACTCTTGGGCACAAGGTATGCAGTTGAAAGACCTCGTAAGGTTTATGCTTAATGCTTGGAAAAGCGGTGACCACTATATAGGAGATGCTGGTTCAGCCTTCGTCGAGCAAACTGGTGGGAGCATCGGTTCTATAACAGCAAAGAATGTAGAACGTATGCGTGGTAAGGAAATAGAGAGCGATGGTATCAAGCAGTTCATAGATTACTTTGGTAATGTTATTAGAGTGCCAAACAGATTCAATACGTCTGTCGATCAAATGTACAAATTTAACGAGTACAAGACTAGAGCTGTTGCACAGTTAACGTTAAAAGCTTATGAGTTAGGCATAAGAGACAGCGAGAAAGTAGCTGAGTATGTGACTGATTCATTGAATGCTTTGGTAACTAGGTCTAACAGAAACTTCTCACAGTCTAATTTAATTAAAGAAGCTAACGAAACTTTTAAACCTGAACAATTTGCTACACCTGCTGACAGAGAAAAAGCCATTGCAGAATATGTAGAAGGAAGACAGCAAGAAGTCGCTGAAATAGCTAGACAACAACAGCTAGTAGGAACAGAGACAAGAGACAACGACTTCATGGCACTAGAACAACTAGCACGTGATTGGGTTGATCCTAATATAAGATCAGCAGATGAAGTCACTTTCAGTGGTCAGTTAGGTAAAAATATGCAAAAACTACAAAGCTTTGTTAATGGTGTTCCGTTTGCTTTTGTAGTTGCACCGTTTATTCGTACTCCTACCAACATATTAAAATTCTCTTTTAGTCGTTTATTAGCACCAGCGGAAGCAGCGTATAACGGAGCTAAGTATCTTAAAGGAGGGGAATACAAAGATAAGATAGACGCACTATTAAACAACAAAGCACCTGCACTGGAAAAAACACGTAAGTCTTTAATGGAACAAATGGTAGCTGTTAAACCTGACGGTACACCTGATTTGTTAACTAGAGCGGAAGCACGTGGGCGATTAGCTAGTGGTACAATTATGACAGCAGCTTTAGCTTCAGTTGTTAGTATGTACAAAGATCGTATTAATGGGGGTGGCCCTAAAGATTTCAAACAACGACAAGCTTGGCAAGCTGCTGGTAATATGCCGTACAGTATTAGAGTAGGTGACAAGTGGATTAGTTATCAAAGACTAGACCCTGTGGCTACTATGATAGGTGTGTTTGCTGATATGGTTGACTTAATAGAGGATGGCAAGATGCACAGCATCGACTCTAATATCTTTGAGAAAGTCATGGCTGCTAGTATGTTGACGGTTACTAGGAACGCTACTAATAAATCGTATTTAGCGGGTATAGATAAGTTTTTTAGTTTCATCTTTGACCCTGAGTCAACAAGTGCTGGGAAATATATAGGAGGCGTTTTGGGTGGTTTTGTACCTAATATACTTAATCAAGGACAATCCATAACAGGAGATCAAGAGTTAAAAGAAACACGTACTTTAGTAGATGTTATAGCTAAACGAATACCGGGCGTGGCTATGGACTTAAAGCGTAATCCACTTGGTGAACCTGTTGTACAAGAATACTTTGAAGGGGCTGCTGGTATTGTTAATCCTTTAAATCCTATAATGTGGGGCAGTAAGAAAGACGATCCTGTATTAACGGAGTTAGCTAATGTTGCTCATGGTTTTTCTGCACCTAATGCTAAACTAGAGGGTCTTATTGATTTAACTAACTACGACGGACCTAATGATAGAAGTGCATATGACAGGTGGTTAGAACTACATTCAAAAGTTAAAATAAACAATCTTACATTAAGACAAGCACTAACTAAGCTTATAAACTCTAAGCAGTACAAAGCACTTGATCCTCAGTCTTTTAGTGGTCTTCTTAGCCCTCGTGTTGATTATTTACGCAGAGTAATGGGACGCTATAGACAGAAAGCTAAATTAGAAATGTTGAAAGAGTTTCCTGAGATAATGAGACTACAACAAGAAGTTAGAAGAGGAAAGAGAACACAAAGAACAGAAGATGTGCTTGAACTCCTCACTCAATAAGTAATAATATAATATCATGGCTAACACCTACGTAGACTATACAGCAACAGCATCACAGACTGACTTTGCTTTTTCCTTTGACTATTTAGAAGACGAACACGTAACAGTATCTATAGATGGTGTAGCTACCACAGACTTTACTATCGTCATTACTCCGTCCACTAAGATAGTATTAGATACAGGAGCCACTGCTGGACAGGTTGTTAGAGTAGCAAGATACAGCCAGCCTGATCAAAACCTAGTAGACTTCGTAAACGGTTCTGTATTAACGGAAACAGAGTTGGATCGAGCATACCTGCACAACCGTTATCTAGCTGAAGAAAGTGCTGAACAGAACGACGTTTCGTTGCGTGTAAAGGAAGGTGGAGCTGGTTTTGACGGACTCAATAAAAGACTTTTAAATCTATCTGACCCAGTAGACAATCAAGACGCTGCTACTAAAAACTATGTAGATACAAACGATGCGTTGAAAGTTAGTAAATCCGGAGACTCGATGAGCGGGAACCTAGCTATGGGCAGTAATAAAATAACAGGACTGTCTAATCCTTCTGACGATCAAGATGCAGCCACTAAGGACTACGTAGACGATGTTATTGGTAATGTTGCTGTTGGTGCTTTGCCTGATGATTCAGTAACGTACGCTAAGATACAGGAGGTAGCAGGTAATAATGTACTGCTTGGCAACGACAACGGTACGAATCAGAATGTACAGGAACTAACTGCTGCTGAAGTACGGACAGTGCTGAATGTTGCGGATGGTGCTAATAACTACTCTCACCCCAATCACACTGGTGAAGTTACTTCCACAGGAGACGGTGCTACAGTCATAACTGACAACGCTGTTACGAGTGCTAAGATCAGTGATACTGATGATCAATTTTCAGTGGACGATACATCTGCACAGAAAACTGTAATTATCAACAACTCTTTAGGAGATGTGGACTTTATTGTAAAGAGTACTGGTAATGGTAACCTTATAATCACAGACGGTGCAAACAACGCTGTTGGTATAGGTACTACTACTAATGCTGACTTTGCTTTGACTGCCAGTAATGCTGCTGTTGGTAGTTCTTTGGTTATATACGATCCAGCTTCCGCTACAGAGGGCGGGCAAATAAACATCAATAAAGCAGGTGTAAATACGCCATCGGGCACTGAGTCTGACGGGTTTGTTATTGATGCTTATGATACAGGTGCTACAGGTAATTACGGTTTACCAGCGGATACAGATGTATTAAGACTCATTGGAACACCGGGTGTCGGTCCAGCTGAAAAGTCGATAGTAATAACTGAAGATGCTGATATTATTACCAACGGTGATATTAAATTTAGATCGGCTGGCGCTAACAATATTGGAGAGGCGGGCATCGAAGCCGGGGAAGTTCATTCACAATTGTTAGTTTTAAAAGATGGAGTTACCGCTCCTAGCACTTTTTTAGGACAAGCTGCTATTTATGTGGACTCGGCTGATGGTGATTTAAAGATTAAGTTTTCAGACGGAACTGTTAAGACAATAGTAACGGACACCTGATAAACCCATGACCGAAACCATCTCCCATTTTCTCGACTCTGCCCTTGCTATTATATTAGGTGTTATTGGATGGATGATTAAAAAGCTGACAGATCGGTTGGATAGTGATGAGAGACGTTTGACTAAGATAGAGGTGGAACTGGCTGCACAACGGGAACGAGACACTGCTGTTGAGAACCGTATGGGTGGTCTTGAAACAAATATTAAAGAGATAAACACTAAGCTTGATCGTATGATGGAGCTGCTAATGAAGAGATGAAAAAAGGACTATACTACAACATGAATAGACGTAAACGCTTAGGTATTAGCCGTAAGAAAAGCGAGTCTACTGTATCACCTAAAGCTTACGCTAATATGAAGCGTGGGTTCCCGAAGAAGAATGGCTGAGAAAAAGAAAGCAATGACGGGGTGTAAGCGTCGTGGTTTAGCTATTAACAAGCCTAGACGCATACGCAAAGGTGAACCCGGATACGGTAAGAAGAAGTTTGTTGTGTGTGCTAAAGAAGGTAGTAAGCATCGCATCGTTCGTTTCGGTGATGCTAAGATGACTATTAAGAAAAGCGATCCAGCTCGTCGTCGTTCTTTCAGAGCCAGACATAAATGCGATCAAAAGAAATCAAAATTATCTGCGGGATATTGGTCCTGTAAAAAATGGTAGGATGGCTAGACCTGTTAGAAGACCTGTCGTTCGTCCTAATCCGTTAAGCTTTCAACAGCGTACCATATCGGCTACGTCGTCGGCTGTAGCTACTGAGAATAAAGAGAAAGCTGACGAATTACAATCTAAGGTTTCATCGCTGGAGAGTGATCCATTTTTTGTTACTATTGACGGGGGTGGTCCTGTATTGGACGACACTGATATATTCGACGGAGGACAACCAGATGCCTAGTTTTACAAAACGTATACAATTAAGACGTGGTACTTATGCTGAGTGGCAGGAAGAGAACCCTGTACTGCTG
>Ga0208767_1003849_pt1 | contig 10722 bp, 11 predicted proteins | sample VirMetDEL_Mar_21_FD_184514 | JGI IMG/M metagenome (GOLD analysis project Ga0208767, IMG submission 184514) | Aqueous microbial communities from the Delaware River and Bay under freshwater to marine salinity gradient to study organic matter... | ecosystem: Environmental > Aquatic > Marine >... | reverse complement strand
GGTCAGCTGTTAATGAAACACTTTTGCCAGCAATGCGGAAAGCCAATGGAGTGCCGGCGCCAAATACGCCACCAAAGGCAACAGCTGTCCAGAATTGTTCATAGGTGTAATCAAGACCTAATGATTCATACCATTCCTTTACACCCGCTTGAGCAACCGCTTCCGTACCAGCGCCAATAGCAGCTTCACGGAACATTGCCCCATAGAGAGTTTTAGATGCGCCAGCAAAGCCCATGCTCTCATAAACAACAGGATCAGTGGCAATGCCACCCATGCTGCCAAGAAATCTGGCTATTACATTACTAGCCCCAGGAGAGCGATGCGTTACTTCACCAAAATTCTCTCTATTAGCTAAAGCCTGTTGTTGTGCCTGTTTTAACAATTGCTCATGGGTAATTGTCTGCAAATCAGGCAACACATCAGAATTATCTTGAATGTGTTTAAATATCTTTTGTGTTGAATATTGATATTTTCTTTCGCCATCGCCCTGTGTAGCCGGCGCTGAAAACAATCCAGCTCTCAAATGATCTGCCGGATTAAAATAATTAGAGCCTGTCTTTTCATTTATCTCATCAATGATTGGCTCCCATTCATCACGCAGCATCGTGCCTTCACTGACAGATTGATCTGTAGCTCTGGATGCGCGATAGGCAGCGCTAATGTTTTCTGTAAACGTGCCAAGAGGTTTATTCAGACCTTGACCTGGTAGCAAATCTAATGAGTCTTGTTTACCGTATAGAAACGTCATTATCTATGCCCATAATATTTAAGTGCGTCAAAAATCACTGGATTTCCATCCACATCACTTATATATCTAAAACCATCTTGATCAGGTTTTAGTAAAGTAATGTAATATCTTCCATGATCGATAACCATAAAACGAATATTTTTATTTCCACGGATATCTCTCATTTGATCGGCATTTACAACTTGACCTGTATTTACCGTTAATGATTCATAATCAATTTCATCAAGGATTTTTTCTAAATCTTCGCCATCTAATTCTGGTGGCGCAATCACTGGCATATCTCGAACTTCTTGGACGCCACCTTTGCCGGTGTTTGGATTGTAACCTAATGCAAGACTAATAGCGCTTATATAAAGGGTTTCATTAAAAACTTCTAAACCCCTATCCATTGCCATAGATGTGTAAATAGCTTTGGCTGTTTTTTGGGCAGAACCTCTTGCTTCTGATTGATAATTCAACGCCATTCCTACTTGATTAGCAAAAACACTATCTGTTACTTCCCGCGTAAACCCAACCGGCTGATTGCCTTGCTTAATTAAATCCATGCCTTCGAGCGCTTGATTAGCTGTATCCATCAAGCCAAGAGTAACAAGGCCACCAATATGCGCTAGTTCTGGCTGTTTAACAGCAATTTGGGCCATAACATCTGGCGAGTCCTTCCCAAAAAACTTAGTCAGCGTTCCCAAGACCGTCATCCTGGAAATTCTATCGCCTTGTTTGAGTTGTGTAGCGAATACACCCGCTTCTTCATTTGTTAAAAACTTAGGCTCTACTCCATAAATATTACCAACTGTACGAGCTTGCAATTGACGCTCTGCAATCGAGCTTGCCAAAGTTTCTTCTGATGTCATATCGAGAGGTTTAAATTCAATTAGGCCAACACGAGCAGCAAAAGACAGTGGATCATTTTGCGTTTCAGTGTTCATCGTGTTTAATAAAGCACGACCAGATTTTAAGATATCGGCCTCTAATTTAGTATCTACACCTTCGCCACCAATACCTGTGATGCCTCCGGCCATTGTATTTAATTCACTTTGCAACTGCGCTGGCGCCATCATGCGAAGCGAAAGCATTGCTTCGCGCTCGACTTGCAAATTAGCAATTGCTTCCCTGGCATCTGCACCATAATCACCTAGTCCATTTGCCCTGTTTTGTAATTGCAAAATCATCTGCTCACCAGGATCACCCCCTGCGGCCATGATACTTTTTGCATCTTTGATATCTTGAACTGTGTCTCTTGCAGCTCCTTTCTGAACGGCAATATCATTGTTTAATTCTGCTTGCAAAGAACGAACAAGTGTCCGTGTTCCTTCAACACCAAGCTGTCGTAACGGTTTTTCTTCAAGACCTTCTAAGAATTGTTGTTTTTCTTCTATAGTCGAAAGCCTATAAAACTCTGAAATAGTACCAGCTTTACGGGCTTTTGTTCTGGTGCTTTCAATCCATCTTGCGACATTCTTTTCGTCAAATTGTAAATCACGCATTGTTTGCGCTGCATCATTTAAACGCTTTTCAAGACCGTCAGGTGTAGAATGTTGTGATGAGCTATAATCAATAGCGTCTCTTTCTCTGGCAGCAAGGCTTTTTATAAACTCACCTTGTTTTTTCTCGATTAAATAGTTTTGGTAAAATTCGCTGTAAGCAATTTCTTTATCTGTAGCAAAATCTGTTAACTTCGCTCTAAGTAGACCAGCTGCGATAGGATCAATATCAGATAATGCCGCCGGAAACCCATCTACAATTTCACTCAGTTGGGATTGAACACCCTGGATTGGATTACCTTTTTCGTCTTCACTATCACCAAATGGTGTGCGGTTTATTTTAGCATCACTTATGAAACGGTTGATTTCAGCCCTGGCCTCAGTCTCAATTTCTGCCGATGCAATGCGAGTAGCTGCCTGGTATGCAGCTGTTTCAGCATAAGTAAACGGTTGCTTATCACCGCTAAATTTCTTCAAAACTTCTTGTGCGCCTTCTTCTTGCACCATAGACAAGCCACGCTGTTTACCCTGGATTTCAGCTTCTCTAACAATAAAGCTATTCATGCGGTCTATTTGTTTAGACACCGTTGAAGCAAAACGTGCAGATTCACGCAGATTAGCATAATCGTAATCTGGCTGTTGAATGGGCTTAATTCCTACATTCTGATATCTTGGTAGTTTTGCCATTATATTGCCTTACATATTACCAATTTTTAATGCCTGATACATACCAGTTGTTGCTGTACCAATTGCATTTGCATAACCAGTATACATTGCTTGTTGCCCTGCTTGTTTATAAATACCGGCTTGAACATCAGCATTAGACAGCGCCAAGATTGCATTATCTTTTGATTGTATATATTCGCCGCCAGCTTCGCGCCGTGCATACTCTTGTAACGTCAATGAAGAACCTGACAGTGGATCACCGCCAACCGCAGCCCGTGCTACAGTCATTGATAAGTTTTCATTTAACCCACGCAAAACCTTGGCAGCTTGCATCTTGTATTCAGTTGCCTTTACTTTGCCCTGCAACTGCGCCTGTGCTGCTTGAGCATTGTAAATATCTTTTTGTGCTTGGGCGCTCTTAATACTTGCGAATGTACTAAACAATGTGCCAACAGCTGACATTGTACCCATTGTTCCTAATGCTGCAATTGCTGCCATATCAATTCCCCACGCTCATGTGATACTCAATACCTAATAACGTCATTTTAAGTGGCACACTCTGGCTAATTGTAATTTGCCCCGTGCCACTAAAACCTAAAACCCCATGCAAAGTTTTTGTGCCAGTAAACTCCTCAACACTTGAATCAAGAACATTGGAACCTAAATTACGGAATGGAACTAATTTGCCATTTATAGTCATGTTTTGAGTTTCATGCACAATAGCGTCTACCTGTACAATACGTTTTTTCTTAGACTGAATTGTACCCTGGGCTAATTTTGGTTCTGCCGGCAATGTTTTTACTGTCACATCATAATTCTGACCTACCTCAAAAGAAGCAGTGGACGCTGTTTCAAAAGTAATTGTATAAGGTGATGCCGGCACAGTTTGCGCTGGTTCAAGAACACCATCACGAATTATTTGCACTTCTTTGCCTTCCATGTGATCCATTGTCACACTTGCAGCTGCGCCACCTGTTTTGACTGAATCTAGTGTCAAATTATCATCAAATCGTTCAAGATAATATTTAACAACGCTATTAACAGTGCGTTTTACAATTGTGTAAGTAACATCTAGTTCGTTAGCTACGGCAATATATGATCCATCTGTAACAAACTTAGATGGGGCAATTACATTTTGTGAAGCCAACAATGAATAAACAACTATATCTCCACCGCTGTTTACCAAGAATAGGCGGTCTGTTTCATCGGTTGAAGCAGCCCTTCTCATTGACAAATCAACAGGGTCATTCAATAAATGTGAACTTAATACCGATAGCGCTTGAGAGCCATAGCTATTAGTTGCATCAGTAAATTGAAAACTTATTAAGGATTTTCCTTGGCGTTGCACAAAAATAGCTGCACCAGATAAATTTTCAAGCGGTATGCCAGGCTTGCAACCAATTCGGCTTTGCGGTTTTATAAGAAATGTTGCCGGTGTAATAGGATCAATGTTGGCCTGGGCAACAACAAATTCACCGCCAGTTGTAAATATCTGTAAATCTGGGCCAGAACTAACGTGTACGATTGCATTAAACTGGTCGGTGTTGATGGTAGCCTCAACCCCCTCATCATCTAATCCAGTGCCAGGATTAAAGTTGAAATAGTCAACAACCTTACTGCCCCAAATTGTATTGGGTCTTCCCCTACTGCCGCCAAAATACAATCTTCCTTCATGGAAAGTCGCTGATCTTGGCCATCCTCTTGTGTTTGACCAGCTGTCCTCATATCCAAATTCTAATTCCCAATCACCTGATACAATAGCATCTGCATTAAAAAAAGGTATTTCAACAGTCGCTTTAACTTCGGTGTCGCTTACATATTCAATAATTTTAGCTCGGCCAAAACCATTTACAGCATTAAAGTATTCGTCAACACTATCATCGCCAAATGCTTTTATTGAATACTGTGTCGTGTTGTCTGGCACTGTAGTAAACGCCGGAAACACTGTTGCTATTTTTATCTGATTTGGCGATGAACCGTAAACTGTAAAATTAGATATGTGTCGATGTTGCCCAGCTCCAGTGCCAGCAGTCAAATGCAACGAAAACCCATTGCACTCGTCATCGCTAGTGTAACTACTCGCGCTTTTCAAAGTAATAGTGCTGTTTGTGCCACCTAGTGCAGTTCCATTGTCTGTCGTTACATTTGACGCTGTAATTGTAATGTTGCCAGTAAAGGAGCTAGGCGTAATTGTAAAATCTGGATTATTAACATTTAGAGTGTAAGCATATTTAGGAATAAACTTTAATGGCAAAGCATCTAAAGTCCAGGTGGTATCGTCATAACGAACTAAACGCTGCGTTTCCAAATCTTCATGGCAAAGAACTAACGTATCAACAGCCTGAGTAAAATTTAACTCATCAAGCATGGCGGCTGTTATCGCTGTAGCAGTTATGTAATCATTACCACTGCTATTTATGTTGGTCTGTAACACACCGTCTTTGAACACATAAATACGTTGGTTTACAAAAACCAGGGTATAACTGTCATTAATACTAAATTCAAATGGTATGATTTTGAAATCTGTAAATGTGCTGCCAAAGTCATGGATAAACTTTGTTCCTGGTCTACGTTTTACACCGCCCTGCGGCTGCACAATTACGTTTTCAGCTGTCTCTAAACCATTCTGATATTGCTGTATATCAGTCCTAGCACGGAGCAACGGATCAAGCTCTCCAACACTGAAGTTTGTTTGGAACTGAATTATCCGTGTCATATCAGCCCCTTACATCTACAAGAGAATAATCCTCGATTATTTGAGGTGGCTGGCCACGACTATCAACATTCATTGCTTCGCGGAACAAACCGCCACGACCATTCTCACCTGGCGTTCCAAACGCCAACGATCTGAAATAATCTGATTTGCTTACTTGGTCAGTAATTACCATTCCCAATTCCGCTGCCATTGCAGTACGGAGAAAATGCACAAAATAATTAGGCATTTTAGCCTCATTAATTGTAGCTTGGTAATCAATATAAACAGTTTCTAAATTAGTATAGAGCTGCTCACCATAGATTTCCCACCCATAACGCAAAGGACTTTCATTAGAACCAGAACTAGCAAATAAAGCTCTTACTCCAGAAAGCATATCGCCAGGCAATTGATAGGCGTACTGCCATTCATTTAGGGGGGCTGATGCTAATCTCGATAATTGTTGTTTTTGATAAGACCAGCTCCAAGGATATCTGGATAATAAACTGTCTCTTAAATCTGGATAAAGCCTGTCGCAGGCTTGAGCAGCGTCAGTGCCTTCTGTAAACGATGAAAGGGGCGAGGCGCCAAGCATGATAAGTGCATCAGAACAAATTGATAAACCTGTATCGCCAGCTGCCATGACACTTTCCTTTCTTGAAAGAAAGGGCCAGGAGAACCTGGCCCTCGCTGATTTAGATTACAGCTGTCGTAATAACGCCGGCTGTATTTGTTGCCACACACATTTGACCGCCATCGCTGCCATATGTGTAAATCAAATCACCAGTAGTGATAAGACCTTCAACACTGTTGAAATAACCAGAACCGGCAATTGCGGCCTTGTTATCTGCGGATGATGAATAGCTATAAACATTCGGTGCGCTGCCAGCTTTAGAAGCTGCTACAGTTGACCAATTAGCTTGTGCAAATGCCATAATTCAATCCTCCTTATTCGGTACAGCTGATTTTGACGATGCCATCATCGTCAATTGCAACAGCACCGGCAGAGAACATTGAAGACACGAGGAATGACGTCTTTTCTGGGACATAATTTACCTCACTCTTTTGTGCCATTGATTCTGCATAGCCCATTGAATCACGATGCCAAGCAAAGCAAGTACGGGTTGATGGCTTTGGAATACCGCCTTCATCACGATCACCCATTGTCAGCACTTGGAAGCCCATGAACGAATTAACTTCCCCACGGACTAGGGCCTTTACACTTGCAAAATCACTTGAAGTGATTTCTGTTTCACCAAGTAGAGCATCGAGCTGAGAAGCGTGCATCAGAAGATAACGACCTTCAGATGGTACGTTCTTCTCATTCATCGCCTTTGCAGCTGCACGGAGCTTTTCAATGTTCATGTTTGATGCTGCGCCACCTATTGAGGTAGCAACTGTTGATGGTGAAGCAGCTGCATTGAGAGCATCAATACAAAGCTGATCCATACGGCGAGCGATTGATTTTGAAACTACTTCGACAAGTTCACGCCTCTCATCAAAATTGATATGAGACTGGTGGAAAATGTCACTGTATTCCGCAGCAATATAATCACTCATGGTTGCAGTAACCTGGCTGTAAGTTACATTCAGCGGGGTTACATCTGTTTGAGGCACACGAACAGTAGCAACGCCCTTACCGATTTTCGGAAATTTGACGGTGTTGCCCTGGACGCCTGTGCGTGTACGCATTGTACCACGCAGCAAAGCCTCGGCTTGGTATGCTTGTTTGACCTCTGCTTCAAAGAGGGTCACAAAAGCATTGGTTACACTCTGCGCCATAGCAGAATCCTCCTATTAAGGTTTCAACTTGCCGCATACCGTTGGCCGATGTAGTCGGGCGGTTTGCTTGCATGAAATGGTCATGCCCACCAGTGGGTTCACCACATAGAAGGGCCGCAAGCGGTTAACCTCCGAATACTATATTTACACGCAAACGAAAGGTTTTGCAACTATATCTAGTTGTTTGCCTTCATCCATTGTTCTTCGATCTTTGTTCTAAATGCTACATCTGTTTTCCATCTTGGATCAGCAATAGCAGCTTCCAGATCTGTACGGCTCATTTCTGGATTAGAAACTGCCGCATTTACAGGAATACCCTCATTAGTCAATGACGCATGATATTTAAGGAACGCATTAATTGCATCAGCATTGTTTAAACTAAATGCCATTGCATTGCGCTCTGCCTCATTTAATGGCGCTTTCATCAATAGACGCTCTGCCATTTTAATTTTTTCAGATGCACGTTCACCTAGTTTTGACATTTCTTCCCGCCGGTCTACTTCCATAGACTCGTTAGCTTCTTGACTAAGTTCCATGATGCGAGTGGCGAGATCAGTGAAAGAAGCCTGGGATACACCGTTTTCTTTAGCCCAATCTTGAGCGATAACAAGAGCTGGGTCTTCTGAATCAAGACCGCGATCCACCAAATCCGCAACATCGTAGTCACCTTCTGGGGCTTTATGCTTGCCGGCTTTAAATTGTTTTTCAAGTTCTGCATACGATTTAGCCAGCTTCTCAACATCAGGGCCATCCTCATCCCAAAATTTTTCTGGATAATAATCGGGGCGCTCTAACGGCGCCTCATCTTCGGTATCGGTTGTGAACTGTTGTTGCTCTGGCTCAGAATTGTCATGCAAGGGCATAGGAGCCTCTTGTGCGGCCTCTGGTGCTTCAGCAGCTGCCTGTGGGTTTAAAAGCGGTGCATCGTCCTGTACGGCTTCCTGTGCGGCTTGTTGATTATCCATTGTTACTCCTCTCGACCCTTTTTTCAATTAGTCTTACAATTTCGGCCATGCCTGTTCTGACATAGCCATATGAAGCATCCTCTCCTGGGTTCCAGGATGGTTGCTCGATGGTGATTTGCCTCAAATGGTGCAAAACCTTTTGACCTTCTTCTGATTTAAATACTCGGCCATACATGATATCCAAGTCATCAGCTCTGATTGGTTCAGCGAAAGCTGGCTCTAAAGAATCCCACCCCTCAATTTCATTCATTGCATAGCCCCCTGCATGGCACCGCCATCATTCATTTCTTGTGGCTGTTCAAGTTCCTGTTGTGCCTGGGCCATTTGTTGCATAATCATTTGTTGTTCCTCTGGACTATTGAGAACATTCTGGTCAATGCCAAGACGTTCTGCAATAAACTCCAAGACCTTTGGCACAGATACAGTGACCTGGCCTTGTGGCCCCATCGAGTTAGCAATCTGCATATATTGCACAAGATCATTAATCTCTTGCAATTTTTGTGCTTGTGCTAATGGGGATACTGGCGTCACTTTTACCTGGACGCCATTTACCTTTAATGGAAGATCAATCAGACCTTGCTGATCTAGCACAAACAAAATGCGGCTTACAATCGGAACCATTGTTTCTGTGATGAGACGACCAAAAGCACTTCCCAAATTCGTGGCCAGCTCACGGGTGCGTTCTGCAATTTCCGTGGCTGACCGAGCCGACATATTATCAGGCGGCAGCGTATCGTCCATCATTATTTTTTTAATATTCATTCTTAGGTCTTGAATGACAATTTGGCTAGTATTGAAATCTCCAGACTTGGGCATTGGTGCTAGAGAGGCACCCTGGGGGCCACCTGTTCTGGCAACAGAAATAACAGCACCAGGCTGGATTTTAATATTTTGTGGATTTAGAACGCCATCATCAGCTGCTAAATAAACGCCGGCAATCGAGAGGCTTGCGTTTTTCAAAACCAATTCTAAGGTTTTGTTAAGGGTTTTGATATCACTGATAGCTGTTACCAGTGGGCCACGGCCATACACTTCCCCTGCCACTTTCATGTAACGTGCCACGATAAAAGGACTAGAACGCATTTCACGATATACAAGTTCCTGGCGCTTAGATGGCCAAATCACATGATAATGATATCGTCCTGACTCCTGGTCAAAGATAACAGCATCGAATAAATCTAGTTCTTCTTCTGGCTTACGATCAATCGCATCCTGTAAATCTGGCGTGATTGCTACATCTGGAAACTCACGTTGGATAGCTTCTGCTTTAATGCGTAATTTGCGATATACATTATCCACATTGCCATAGCTGCCTTCCTCGATAGCAACAAGATATTGTGGAATTGATGTAAAGCGGATCGGGGTAACTTCATCCCCAGGTGTAATCATCATCACGCCTGTACCGACAGCAAGATCGAGCAAAAATTCGCCCATAGCCAAATCAAAGTTTGTCTGACGCAATGTCTCAAACATACGGACATTGAATTTATCAAGAGCTTCTTGAGCTGGCAGCTGGCTTTCTTCTGGGATTGCTGAACCTGGCTCTAACCGACACCACATTTTATATGGTGGAAACAAACCCGCTTGCAACCGATTAGCAAATCTCTGTGTAGCGTGAACGGCTGTAGAGTCAAAAACTCTGGCCATCTTTGATTTTCCGGCTACACGCCCCTCATAGTAACCAGAATAAAGATTACGTTGTGGCAAAGCGTATTCATAACAATCTTCATAAATGGAACGCCATTCATCTTTTCTGGATTGCGCTTTAGCTTCGCGCCCCATAATTTCTTTTATTGCTAATTTAGGCATTTTTTGTCTCATTTCTTTTGCTTATGGACGCTGCCTTTTTCCTGGCATTTGCTTTAGAAGAAGCACCCCAGGCACGGAGGGACAATAGCAAGCGGGTGGGTCTTCCCTTTGCGTCACGCTCCGGCCCAGAGTTCCCCGCCATTCGTGCCAGGAAGGACGCACGGCGAGGATTATCGCCAGACTTTACTGGTTTTTTTAAATTTGCGCCTTCGGTACGTTGGAAAAATTTACGTCCGGCTTCGTTCAAACCGCCTTTAGGATTCTGATGTTTTTTCAAAGTCATTGATACGCCCTTATCACCGTTATTTTCCTTTGGTGCTTTTTTTAAGGGTTTTTTTAGGCGCTACACCGCCTTCCCACGCTTCATTTATGTCTGGTGTTGCTGGGTTATCACCCTTTAATGTGCCATCTGCATTTCTGGCACGGACTGGATCAAAACGATTTTTGTGATGAATCCTATTATCTTCTTTAATTTTAGTCACTGCCGCCTCCAAGTTTTGTCTTTAGACCTTGTTCTTCCTTGCGTTGAGGGGCAAATAACATACTAAATCCACCAGTTTGCCGAACTTTCTTTCTAGC
>Ga0208767_1003847_pt1 | contig 10724 bp, 21 predicted proteins | sample VirMetDEL_Mar_21_FD_184514 | JGI IMG/M metagenome (GOLD analysis project Ga0208767, IMG submission 184514) | Aqueous microbial communities from the Delaware River and Bay under freshwater to marine salinity gradient to study organic matter... | ecosystem: Environmental > Aquatic > Marine >... | reverse complement strand
AAGCACCAGTTGCATATCCTGATGATGGTAATTTTTACAACTGGAACGAAGAAACAACAAGTTGGGATTTGGTAGAATAGATTATGGTAGATAAATCAAACGAATATGGATATGTTCCTTCAAGTCCTACACAAGCTAGAGGTGCTAACACAGGTATATTTGAAGTTAATGATGTAACTGATTTATTGAACGCACAACAATGGTCAGGAACTTTTGGAAACTTAGAACTTATACAAACTCTTACACCCTCTGTTCACGATACTTTAGCAGAATTTGATACTATACATGAAACTACTTATGACACGCATTTTTTAACAGTTTGTAATTTAGGTAATGTTAATGGTCAAGCAGCAATGTGGATAAGGTTTAAAGAAGGTGGAGTTTTAAATAGTGGAACTAATTATGCATATAACTATGAGTTATTAAATCAAACTAACAATACACCATATGGTTCTAATGCAACTACATATATACAAACAGTAATTAGAAACGAAATAGGTTCTAATGGTTATGGCGTGGTTTGGTTATATGGATTAGGTAACAGTTCAAGTTATAGTGTTGTTACAGTTCATAGTGGTATAGGCGCACAAGGTCATGGTGGTCAAGGTGGTGGAACTTTTTATTCTAAAAGTGCAGTTGATGGTATAAGTATTCAACCAGGAAATAACTATGCTTTTAATCCTGAAACAGTTTTATCTTTATATGGAGTTAATACATTATGAGTATAGGTCAATTAGAATTAGTTAAATCAGTTAGTGATACATCAGTTACTTCAATAGATGTTACTGACGCTTTTACAGCAAGTTATAATTTGTATCATATTATTGTACAAGGTCATATAACAACAACTAACTCATTGATTGATTTAAGATTTTTAGATAGTTCTGATACTGCTATTACAAGTGGTTATAGATATGGACATAGGTTACAACAAAACACTTCCGGTAGTGAACAAAATAGTACAAGTGCTACAAGTATTGAAAGTATAATTTATGTAAATAATGGCGACACTTTTGCTTCAAGATTTTTTGTTTACAACCCATTTTCAAATAGCGACTATACTCATTTAACATTACACTCGCAGGGATTTACAAGTTCTAATATAACAAATACAAGAGGTGGTGGTGTTCTTACTACTACTGACCAAGTAACAGGTTTTACAATTTTTGATGCAACATTTTCAAATATTGATATAGATGTTTATGGGATAAAAGATTAATGGTTACAAAAAATAGTTTAGTTTTATTAAGTTCATACACAATTACAAGTGGAGAAGAAACAGTTACCTTAACTGGGATGAGTTCTACTTATAATGTACATCTTTTTACATATAGAAATTTAAAACCTACATTAGATAACCAATCTTTACTTATGCAATTTACAGTTGGTGGTGTAACTGATACTACTGCAAATTACACAGGACACATGATGAAAATTGCTGATGGTGGTGATAATAACTCACCAATAATTACAAATGGAACTTATATAAAACTTCACGATAATACAAGCAATGCAGCAAATGAAGCATCTCATGGTAATGTATGGATATATTCTGCTGCTGATAGCGCAGAACATACAACTGCTTCAGTAGATGTAACATACATTACTGCTAGTAGTGGTTTTGTAAATAGTGTAGGTCATTTTAGACATGAACAAAATGAAGCACATGATGGTGTAACAATAGATTTAGGTGGAACAAATGATATTATAAGTGGAGAATTTCGTTTGTATGGACTTGTTAAATAAAAGTATGGTAAGATAGGAGATATTATGGCAACATTAGAAGAACTTACAGTAGCAGCACAATCTGAAGTAGATGCAGCTAAACCTATAATGAAATCAGTTGATGGTAATAGGCGTGAACTAAATGATGAAGAATACGCACAAAAAGTAATTGATATAGCCAATTACAATTTTGACCAACAACAAAATAGTTATAAAGAAGCTAGACAACTTGCTTATGGTTCTATTGCAGAACAATTAGATATGCAATACTGGGATTTAGTTAATGGTACTACTACTTGGTCAGACCACATAGCACAAGTCAAATCTGATAATCCAAAACCTGCATAAAGTTTTATGTTATAATCCTGCTTATGGATTTTATAATTGGATTTTTATTAGGGTATTTTTTTAAAGAAACTGTATCTTATCTTAAAAGATTAGCTATACCTACCCCAAAAGACTGGGATAAAGAATGGGATTGGATAACACCTATTCAGGAAGATGACCTTCCATAATGCCTGACTATCTCGGTAATGGTTATACACAGAAGGAGATGTTAGATATGGTATTAAAACGACTTGATGAAATAGATAGTAAACTAGACGCAAAACTAGACAAAGCAGAATTTTATAAAGTATTAGGATTATTAGTAGCAGTAGGTGGTGTTATTGTTGCTGCCTTAATGTAGGAGAACTATGTGTAAAGTAGATGTAAAAGAAGATGGTTCATTTGTGCAGTTGTGTAACTGCAAATATGGAAGTGATAACTGTGAAAATAATAAGTAGAAAAATGTGGGGTGCTAAACCTGCAAAGACAAAGTATTCTAAGTTAGGAGAAGTAAAAGGTTTAGTAGTTCATTGGTCTGCTTATCCAGTAGCAGTAGGAAACCAAGCAGAAATGGACCAATGTAAGAAGATACAAAGACTACATCAAATTGACAGAGGTTGGAATGATGTAGCATATAACTTTTTAGTAGGAGATACAGGACAAATATATGAAGGAAGAGGTTGGGGAAACAGAAGTGCAGCACAAGGTGGTAATAGTAGGCAAGAAATTAATTACAACAACAAGCATTATGTTGCTGTGTGTTGGCTTGGTGGTTCCAACCCTACCGACAAACCTTCTGCTGAAGCTCTTGCCACCATTAAAGGATTAGCTGAAATAGTTGGTGGAGAACTTAAAGCTCATTCAGATTTTAAGCAAACTGATTGTCCAGGAGATGCAACTAGACAATGGATTATAGAAAAAAATGCTACACCTAATAGCACAATCAGTAATGAAAGTCCACCTGATGTATATGTTCCTTTAAAATATGAAAACAAATTAGATATAATTATTGCTAAACTAGAGAACATTGAAAATAAATTAAAGTTAGGAAGACTAATAAAATGAGTGAAGAATATAAAGACTTAATTGAAAGATGTTTATGGACATTTGTAGAAACATTTGCTTCTACATTAGTAATCACACCAGCATTAGGTGTTGATATTAGTACATTAGAAGTTGCTGCTTTAGCTGGTGGTGCTGCAGTACTATCAGTATTAAAATCTTTTGCTAAAAATAAAGTATCGCCTACTCCAAAGAAAGCAAGTAAGTAGTTTCAATAGCAAAGCCGAGGGTGTTATCCTTTCTACCTCGGCTCTTGCTTATATACGGTTATTAATGTTCACCATAGTAATCTGATACTTCCCATTGTTTCTGACAAGTATGACAAGCTACTAGGTCTTCATCTTTATCACCATTACGCCACCCTGTTGATAGCTTATTGCCACATCTTTTACACATTAGAAAGGTGCCTCGCCTTCCTTAACATCATCTAATGATTTAGCTTTAGGCATAAATATACCATTCTGTACACCTGCATAGTCATTCCAAGACTTAGGAGTAATTTTATTATCTACCCACCAAGACTTAGAAAATACTTTACCATCTACAGTATCTCCTGCTGTACACTTAGAAGCCATAATACATCTAAAGTCTGGTGACTTATCTGATTTCTTTTCAGCTACAGGTACATACTTAACTGCACCACCACAAGGACACCATAACCCTATATCATCTATAGCTAACTCACCTGTTGGATGGTTCCTATCTTTAACGCTATACCCTGCATCAGTCAGTTCCTTAATAGGACCCCTAGCAGGAGATGGAGTAGTAGATGAGGCGGCTACTACTCCCTCCTTTGGTGCCGGTTTATTGGTTGCACTCTGCGTGCTTGAGCCACTTGACTTTTTCATTTCTTCTTTACTAGGTCTAGCTTTATCAGAACCTTGATATTTCCAGTTAGCTAATGCTCTACCTATAGCAGAGGTTTCGCAGTTTTCTAACCAAGCCTCGTTATTAGCAAAGCCACCTTGACCTTTGTATTCTTGTGCATACCCTGTACTTACAGGTCTTGCATCTTCTTCATTCTTATATACCTCACACCCTATAACAACCATATGTCCATCTTCACTTATGTTGCTAATGAATGTAGCAATCCTACCATTAGGATTATCAGACCAAAACTTTTTTAGCCTGTCTTCTACTGTTTCGTAGTTATCTAAATTAAACGCCATTAACGCCTCCTTCTTGTATCTTATATACTAGCTTCGTTAGTATTTAATGTGAACATTTTCTCTTTATATCTCCTGCACATAGGGTTAACACATTTAAGAAAACCCTTGTGTGCATATAAAGGACTACCACAACTCATACATATGTGTGACATATTACTCCTCTAGGTTTACTAAATACTCAGCAGTAACCCCCTTGTTAGGTTTTACAAATAGACAGTGCTGTGATGGTCTACCCATACTAGCTAACTGTTCTAGTGCATAACCATTGTGGCTCTCAGTGCTACCATTAACCCACACTCTTGTATCATTTATGTACAAGTTTGTTGGTGTGTGGTAGTGACCACATACTGCGTGAGTAAAGTCTTCCATTAAGTTATTAGCTGCAAGAGATTTCCAACCTAAGATTTTTTTATTGTATCCATAGAAAGGTAATCCCATACTGCCTCTAATGTTATCTCCGTGAAAGCAAAGAAACTTTGCCTTCTTTCCTAAGTTTGCTACTAGGTACCAACTCTTGTCAGGTACTATAAACTTAATTCGCTTTTCATTAGCAAACATAGTCTCTAATATTTTTCCTAACATACGGTCAGCATTACTCTCAGGGTTGTAGTCTCTTCTTGACCTACCCCCTAAAGCACCGTGATTACCTATTACCCAATAGACTTCTACTTCTTCAAACTCTGTTAGTAATGTACTAAAGAATTTATAAAGTATTCGTGGACCATCAACAGTAACTTGCTTATATAAGGAACTGTCAATTTCGTGGGCTTGCCCTGGGAATATGAGTTCACCCTCCACGATATCGCCAAGACAAAGAACTGCACACTTCTTAATAGTATGGCTTGCTCTCTGTATGCGTGCTAATTTAATTATCTTTTCTGCATATCTAACAACCCTTTCTTCAGCTATTTCACTGTTATAAGTAGGTGTTCTTTTTGCAAGCTGTATATCACTAAGTAAGGGAACACATATTTCTTCTCCTTTTCCCTTTGTTATAGGTGGTGCTTTAACTTTCGGTATGTCAAGCATTGAGATACCATCTCTTGCACCTGTATATACTGCTTCAACTAAGTCAGCTTTCTTATCTTTTAACTTATCAATCTGCTTTAACAAGCGTTGATTAGTATTCTTAAGGTCTTTTATCTGTTCGCTTTCTGCTTCAGCTAAAAGTTTTGCTAATTCTTTATTCATTAGCTAGACCCTGTAACCAAACTGAAACTCTACTTCTAGAGATTTCAAAACCAAACTCATCGTTTAGTATTCTAACTATGTTACTAGGTATTGGTCGCTTACCTTCTGCAACCATATCTTTTATTCCATTAATAAAGGGTTCAGCTTCTTTAGGTAATCTATCGTACCAAGCAGCAACTCCACCTCTATTCTGTTCTAGTGCTTTTTCAAGCAATTTGTTTATGTCTATGTTCGTACTCATATTCATATGCTAGCACACAATTATGCTTATGCATATGCATATGAGAAAAAAAAATAAAATGCTTATGCATATGCATAATAAATAAAAAAAAGGGAAGTCGGTGGTAGGGTAACGAAAGGACAAACCCCTACCACCTTTAAAATAAATATCCTATAGCCTAAGCAGGAAACGGAGATTAACTACTTAGGCTACGAGATACTTACTTAGTACCTAATTGTTTTGATAATTTCTTTACTTGTTCTACTACACGAATAGGTATTATGTTATGTCTTCTCATAAACCTAGCAATCTCATCTCTCTTTTCTTTGTTAAGATTTACTGCAGTACCATTATTATCTACACCTACTACTTGTTGGTCGCTTACCCATATACGAGGTTCTGGTTGTTGTGCTAGCCACTTTAGACCATCTAAATCTACTGAGTTAGCACCATATTCTTCTAGGTCTCGTATAGCGTGTGTGTCAATACGACCATCTTTAGCGATAATCTTTATCATACCATCGTAGCCATCTATCTTAGTGTTGTATCCTACATAACCAGCTATGTTAGATGCAGGTAGATAGTCAATAATTTCTCGTATGTCTTCCTCATAAAAAGACATAGAACCACTACAGTCTATCATCATAGAACCACCTGCTACTGTAGTCTTGTTTGCAAAGACTTTCTTGTCAGTAGTCATACGATGCATATTTTTAGGAACAACACCTCTATCACTATTACGCTTTGCAATTTCTCTAACTGCTTTGTGTATGGTATTAGTAGGTGTGAATTTGAATATCTTAGCTACTCCGTGCATACCAGAAGTGTCGCCACCCCAGTAATTAATGAAGTGTCTTTCATATTGTTGCTCACTATCTTCCATAATTTGTTTAGCAAGTTCTTCACTAATTCCTTGTGGTAGTGTAATACTATCATCGTACTCATCAGCAATCTTATCCATTGCCTCTAGTTGTGCTAGGTATTCCTCGCCATCTAGTTTAATACTGCCTTCAGAAGTAAGCATCTTTTGAAGTTTGTAAGAATTTCTAACTCCTTCAAATGGATTAGTAAGCAATCTTACTAGCTTATTAACTCTTCTTCTGATAGAAGCTGTACTCATTTTCTTGTTACGATAATGGTGTACATCTCTATCGTAATACCAAGTACCACGAAAATTTGACCAAGTAATGTAGTATTGTGCTTCGTGAATACCATAGAACAATGAGCTTAATACGTCATATACTCTATTACTATCTTGTTCTAGTACACTATTAGGTAACTTACTACCTACAGGATATCTAATTTCTAGCAATGACTTAATATATGACTTAACATCATCGTAGTCTATAAGTCTAGGTTGTCCTGCAAATGCAGTTTTCTTAACATAATACTTATATACTTCCTGTATGCTTTCATTAGCAAGTATTTTCTTGATTACTTCTTTCGCTATCAAGTCAGATTGTATTTGTTCCATAGTACCCAATGAGTTGTACATAAGAGATAAAAACTTTCTTTCGTTCTTAGTTAGTTCTCTTATTTCTTCTGCATCAGTTAGGTATCGGTCATATTCATAATGGCTAGGAAAACCCATAGCTCTTGCTATCTTATTAGCTTTCTTCCTAGCACCTTGTTTATGGTACTTATTAGCAAATAAGAATTGTGCTATGTGTAATATGTCTAGTTCCTTAGTACGAAACTTCATAGTTCTAAACAACTTCATCTTTGTTATTGCAGTATTAAGCAATACCTGTTCGTTGTATTTATTATCACACTCATAATAAGGAAGTATCAATTCGTTTCTGCTAGTAGGAACTAAGCTAGTACCTCTACGAACATTGAACTTCATTATTTTGTTACCACGCAACGTTAGATTTACTAATGTAGGTGGGATATAACCACCTACATTAGTATTGCTTTTTCTAAATAAGTTATTCATCACTGTCTTCTGATAGTGCATCAATAATATCAGCACAGTTGTCAGTGAATACTACACTAGCAGCAGTAGCTAACTCACAACCTTTGTCTAGTAGTTCTGCAAATGCAGACCATTTACGAACTGAGAAGTTGCCTTCGTTATAATCTTGATATACTGACTGTAACTTCTTAGGCAGACTTTCTAACGCAGATGGGTGTACTTCGTTAATGGCTAGATTAACTGGGAACCTATCTCTAAGTGCATCGGGTAAGTCAGCAGGAACTCCGTTCATAGTTGCTACAACTTGGAACCCTTCCTTAGGTCTAACAGTTTCCTTACTCTTGTTTGGTAGTGTGAACTTCGCAAACTTAGGGTCATCTAACAAAGCGTGTAAGAAAGTCATAACATCTACACCAGCGTGGTCTATCTCGTTAATAACTAGTCTTGCACCTTCTTTCCAAGCACGAACACCTACGCCATCAAGCCACTCAAAGCCACCATTGTCAGTTGCTACATAGTGACCCATAAGTTCTGCTGCCGTACTATCGTGTGTAAGTGTAATGTTATACACTTCTTGATTTTCTTTTAGTCCAAGAGTATTTGCTTGAAAGGTTTTACCTGTACCGGGTATACCAAACAATAATATTCTTGGTGTATAAGGAATTACTTCTGCAAGTAATTTCCAAATTTGTCCTTCTTTCATATTATTCTTCCTCTCCTTGTGCTAACATTTTCTCTACATCTTGTATAAAGTTTGTAGTTAGCTCTTCTGTTTGTATATTGTTCCATACTTCCATAACATCATCAGTTATGTTTTGTACTGCAGGTACTTCTGGTAGCATATCAAATGCTTCCTTTGGTATATCTACAATAACTGTATGGGTACCTTCATTGTCTTTCATCAGCACCACTTCCCATATGGTACGATAGTGCATATCTGTAGGCACACCTTCCTTATGGTAATGAGGCATTGACATCTTTAGAAATATAGGAAACCTAGCGTCAATGCAATCTAGTTCTCCCATAGGGTTAGCAGCAAAAGTCCACTCTGCTAACTGTCTATTGTATTCGTTCTTAATAGCAAGTGTATTAAGATACTCAAGAATAGACTTAGTAATTGCTATGTGTTGTGAAACACGCACAGTATCTTTAGCCATTATTCCTCCTCACTTTCTGAGTTCTTGCTGACTTCTTTCAAGAACCTTTCTATATCTTTATCAGTTACTTTGCTTTTAATACCTTCAAGTACTTCTTCTTTACTGATAGTGTCGCTTGTATATCCACCATTTACTATTGCACTCACAGTTCTAATATCACCGATTGTTAATAGTTCAGGGTCTTCGTGTACTAATACTTGCTGGTATAACTTTCCAAATGCTTTCTTATTTTCCAGTATCATTTCAAGTACAAGTTTTACAACATAAGAACATATAACAATATCTGATGGTTCCTCTTTATCAGGAAATTCAGCTTTGTACATCGCCTTGCTTTGTTGTAGCATTTCATTATGTTCGCCTTCACCCATTTCTAGTATCATTTCAGAAGCAAACATCATTACACCAGTAGCAAAATCTTTCATACGATTTTGCCATAGGTGTTTCTCTACCCACTTCATAGTTTCTATTGCATCGCTTGATGCTATATGGTACTTACCATTCCTAATATTAGGTCGTGTATTACCATCTTCATCTACATCAGCAGGGTAATATATTGCTATGCCTTGCATTTCTAGTTCAGTTAGTGCAGTAAGATTAGAAAAATCTTTTAGTCCTAATCTTTCTGCATGCTCTATTTTCTCACTCATTTGTTCAGCAAATTCGTTATACTTATCTTCACTAGGCATCTTAAATTTGTCGCTCATTTTTTATCCTTTCTACTACAACCACACTCGCAGTTGTAGGTTTCATCTTGTTCAGTAGCCCACTTACCCTTGAACTCTGTTAAGCACTCTTCGCATAAGGCTCTACTGTTATTCCATATTATTATTGACAAAGGTTTCCCTTCCTCATCTTGTACTGGTATCTGTTTATTACAGAAATCACATATCCATAGGTCATTAGTTATACCTGTGTCTAGTAATGTATCTATAAAGAAGACACCATCTGCTTTACTCTGCTGTTCTCTAAACTTAATAGAGGCAGCAACAGATATTTCCCTATGTTTAATAGGGTCTTGTACTACAACCCAATCGTTAGGTTCTATATACTCTTCTTCACTCATCTTTCTCATCTCCTTTGTTAAGTAGTTCTGCAATCTTATCAAAGTCAATAGCAAGTATTTCCTTATCACAACGATTGCACCACACTTGCATACCATAAGTAGTCCAACCTGCTTGTTGCTTACTAAAGTCCTTAGGTGCTACACCTTTTGGTATTTTAGGTAAGCAAGTTTTACAATGAAAATAAGATACTATATCACTTTCTTTTGTAGCAGGCATCTTCTATTCACTCTCCTCTATAGCGTTCCACCTGCTTTTAACAAAGAAGGTAGGCTTATGGTCAAGCAATTCCTTTGCAGTAGCATCAGTGCTATCATCTAGCATTGATACCATATTGTCTATGCAAGCTACTGCATCTTCCTTAGCTACTTCACTACTGAAAGTGAAGTCTATTGTAAGTACATTAGTGTCCTCGTTACTTGTACTTATCATTTCATATGGTTCTTTCATATAATATTCTCCAATCTTCTTTTACTATTTTCTTTCTTTATTGTTTGATAGCCACACTCAAAGCACTGCACAATAATATGCACACTACTTTTTACATTGCTATGTATTGCTAGCTTGGTATAAGTACCTTGCCTACAATTATCACATATCATATAAGTCCTTCCCTTATCTTATGTAATCCCCACCACAAAGTATTGCCTACCATACAGCAGTCAGTACCTTCACAATCAGTAGTAGGGTGTTCTCCGTCTATAAATAGTGTGAATGCTCTTTTAGTATTAGGAAAATATTGTAAGTGAAATAAATACCTTACATCATTTTCTACCCAAGCATTACTATTACTATCTAACTTACTTTCTTTTATTATGGGATAACCCATAAATCCTTTCATATCTTGTCCTTTCATAAGCAAAGCCGTAGGTTCAGTGGTATATACAACAAGAGAAA
>Ga0208767_1003846_pt1 | contig 10726 bp, 6 predicted proteins | sample VirMetDEL_Mar_21_FD_184514 | JGI IMG/M metagenome (GOLD analysis project Ga0208767, IMG submission 184514) | Aqueous microbial communities from the Delaware River and Bay under freshwater to marine salinity gradient to study organic matter... | ecosystem: Environmental > Aquatic > Marine >... | reverse complement strand
TTTTCATTCCATGATATAGCCTCTCTAAAACCTTCGGCCCCACCATAAAGACCAAATGATTGTCCTATGTCGTATTGCTGGTTAATCACAGGAGGAATAACATTTAACGCAAGTTGAGCTAGAGGGTCCATTGCTCTATCAGTGTTGCCTGTGCTTATGTTAGCAAATGTCTTAAATACAGCATCAAGACCTTGTAAATATGTACGATCTGTAGCTGCTTTTGCAAATGCAAGCACACCAGCAGTTACACGATCTTGATAGTCACTAGGATCTTCTATAAATACATTAGCATTTTCATGTATTGTTGTCAAGAAGACAAAGGGCATAAACATAGGATCAAGCCTATTGTATGATACCCAGTTTCCACTTGGTGTCTTAATAGAGTATGGTTGGTTTCCTGCTTGTCTCCATATCTTGTTTAAGTCAGGGTCCACTGGTCCTCCTCCAGTTACAGTACCGTCCATAATGTAGCTAACAGCGGTACCATAGAGAGCAACACCTAGAGCAGTGTTACCAATAGCCTGTGCACGTATAGCAGGATCAGTTGACTGCATCATTTCTCTATGACTTCTGAAGAAATGGTTTAGAATAGGTGTACGTTGCTTAAACCTTTCAAATATATTGACAGGAGTACGAATAAACGGCATAATAAACTGGAACGGAGGAAACTTATGTGCAAGATTCTGTACGTAAGCAGAGGGAGACCCTGGTCTAAGATCCTCTGTAAATGTTATCTTCTGTGCATAGTTTAGTAAGTCGTTATCAGTAGCCCTTCCAACTTCATCAAAGTAGTCATCCATTGCTTTTGCAATAAAATCTTTACGTTGCTGTCTGTTCATACCATCTGGTATGTTTTTGACAATCTTAGAGTATGCTTGTGCTCTATAGTTAAGCTGTTTAAAGAACTCGTCTTCTCCACCTAACAATCTAATAGACATCCTAGATAGTTTACCAAAGTTATTAACAGCAGAACTTAACCAACTGTATGGACTCCAGGGTTTATCAGGTGCCAGGTTTTCCATAGCAATAGCATTACTATGTGGACTAACTAATCCATCGACCTTTGTACCCATAGGGTCAAGAATGTTACGTTCATGCCTAATAGCCTCAATCATTTTACTTGTAGACTCTCTAAAGCCATACAATAGTCCAACAAAGTGACTACCAGTTTCTTTAATAACTTCTTTGTCCCTCATAAGAGTACCACCTACTAAACGAGTAACTGGTACTGCAAATGTTTCTGCAAAACCTGAGACTGTGTTTGTAATGTGAGTTTTAAGACTTGTCAAGAGCATACTTCTGTAGAACTCAAGTAACCCTCTAAATCCTTTTCTTACCATACTCTCAGCACCAAGTTCAGCAATACGTACTGTGTGTAGTGGTCCTTTAGCTAAACCAAGTGTTTCAGCAAATAACTGGATCTTTCTTGTATCCATTCCAGTTTCACGAAGTGCATCATATAAATCTTTAATTTCTTGTGGTTTAGCAGTCTCCATTGACTTAGGAACCTTGATACGCTGTGCTGTAACTGTTCTTGCAGGTATTCTACGTACCTCACCAAACACTCTTAGTGCATCTTCTGTTTGTGCTACAAGATCAAGAAACCTAGCTTCTAACAAAGGATCTCCAGGTTTGTTAGCTAAGTCTTTACGTATCTGCTGTAACTCAGCACCATATTGACTAATAACCCCTCTGTATGCAAGTGTACGTGCCTCAAGTCCTGCTAGGTCATTCAGGTCTTTCATCATCATTTCCATCAGAAGATCACGATCAACTCCTAATTGTGTTGCAGTATCCTCTGTAACATTAATAATTCTCTGACCTTGGATTGTGTCGGATAACTTTAGTCCTGCCTCTTGTATTTCGGTTAGTGTTTTTGGTCCCTTTGGTACATCAAGTCCTTCTACTCTTCTACTCATTTCTTTACGAATAAGAGTCTCAAACATATTAAGAGCTTCTGATGCACCTTCATCCTCAAGGTACTTTGTGTTAAATACACGATACCCTGTTGGATTAACATCTCTAAAGTCACTATTTACTAAATCTTCTACAACACGTTTGGCAGTAGTAGGACTAGCAAATATTGTAGGATCTTCTAGTTTGGCTTGTAAAACCTTAGTAGCAGGTGCTGTCCCATTGTAATCTTTGGAAGACACGGGTAACTCAGATTTATTAGCTTTTTTATCCATACGAGCCATAGCTTTAGCTTGTATTTCTGCTATCTCGTCAGGTGACTTGTTACCCACAACAGCTTTCAAAATATCTCGTCTACCTTTGTACAACCTGAATGCACCAAGAAATGCAACATCTGTAACCACAGACTCTAAAGCCATCTTAAAGCGTTCTTCTATTTCGCTATTGTCATCATCAGCTTGCATCCAGTCAAAGAAAGGTTTTAGAACTTCTGCTGGTGTGTCCTCTATTACCTCGTTAACCATATTGGATATACGTTCTTCGTATGGGTTAAACGCAAGTTGACTACCTATGACACCCTCTGTTAAAACTTCTGTTGTTTTTCGGGCCGACTTAGGAAATACACTAGATACCTGCTTTGCCACAGGATTAGCCATACGTATACCACGTAATGTCTTAGCTATAGTTCTAGTAAAGTCTCCTGCTACTGTTTGTTCATCCAGTAACTGAGGCATATAGCTAATTTTCTTCTCGTCTTTTAGTTGGTTGAACTCTTCGTCATCCATTAAGAAGACAGTATCTTTGTTCTTATCGTAGTTCTTTAGCCCGGGAATATTAAATATTAGCTTTTTCTTTGGTAGAAACCCAGGTTTATACTCTTCTACACTGTTTAAAATGTTTTCTGGTACATCAAAGAACCAACCTTGAATACCACCTTTGACAACTTCTCTCGCAGTTTTTTCAGCTTCAGTCGGCTGTACGTCATCAATGTTGAACTCTTGTTCCTCACGTTTTGGAATCTCTAATCCATTTTCTTGGTACTTATCTATTAACCTTTGCTCAGATTGTGCCACAGCTTCAGCAATAGCGTACTTACCACTGTTTTTATCAGCCTTATCAAATAACCCATATAGATCCCAAATACTATTAGTTCGCATTTGACCTCGTGGTTTCAAGTTCTATAATCATATCTTCTATTTCACTCAAGACTTCTGTTATTTGTTTTAAATCTTTGTCACTTGGGCTATCTACATTGATACCTTGTGACTCTAAATAGTTTTCTAGGTCATTGTCCATTAAAGTACCATCTTTCATCTCATCTTTTAGTTCAGCAAACCTATTTTTAATCTTACGTGTGCTGACCTCTTCAGACCCAGATGCAGGAGAGTCAAACAATATGAGATGCAGTTTGTTTAGAACATCAGCCTCTTGTACTTTTTGTGATTTCAACGGGTTACGTTTGTTTATATGATCAATCATAACACTGTTTAAATCTGTCTCTGCCCTTCTCATTAAGTCACCAAGTGACCCCTCTTGCTGTGACTGTAGGTCTGGTCTAATAAGGTCATAGAATGCTTTGTATTGATCAGGAGTAAACCTGTTGAAGTTCCTACGTCCACCTTCCATTAGAGCAATCTTCTGGTACTCTTTTTGTAGAATTTGTTGTATGTCTGCAATGTAGTTGTTACGCTTAGAGATAAATTCGCTAGGTATTTGACTCTCTATATCTCCAGAAAAATTAATTTTAGCAAGAAAACCTGCTAAATCTTGTCTACCTATGTTATTTAGATGAGCCTTAAATCCAGACAAAGCGTTTGAGTACGGACCTATTTCTTTTATAGGTATAATCTTGTCTGACGAGTTAAGAATGGAACGTAGGTACTTCTCTTCTAACTCTAAGCCGTTTTTTAGTATGTAGCTATGCACTCCTGCCGGTCCTTCTTCCTGCATAAGATCCATAAGAGTTTTAGTAATCTCATCATCATCAAATGATATTACATCATCTTGCCTTAACTGATTTCTCTTATCGAGTTCATACTTTTGTACTGATTCTGCTTCACCTACTAGACCTGCTTGATTCATCTCTTGTATTAGTGTGCTCAATTGGCCTTGAAAGTCAAACCCTTCTTCACTACGTTTATTCCTAAGTTCTCCCAATCTGAGCATAAAACTTTCTTTTTGCATACTTTTGTTACGTGTGTACCTTGTGTATGCACGTTGCTCATCATCATCTTTCTGTCTATCAATACGATCACTTACAGTACGTATTAAGTTTTGTCCTGCAATAGTCTGACCATAGTTAGAGTCACCATAGGTTTTAATTTCGTAGATAAAGTCTAGGAAATCTTTGTCACCATAGTTTAATGCTTGATTAGCAATCTGTTCAGCAGTCATTTGATTGAGTTTACCCATGTCATGAAAGCCTTGCTCACGAGCATCCTCAAGAAATGTGTTAATCTCACGAGAAACCTTGAAGGCATTGTTAGCCATCTCATGTTCACCTTCTAGCTGAAGAAATGCTTCTTCGATTAGCTTTTGTCTCTGTTGTTGTGGTGTTGGTTCTTTCATTCTTTAGCTACAATTAGTGATTGACCCTCTTTAATGGAATTAACATCTTTTATATTATTCCACTTTTTTAGTTGAGCAACAGTTGTCTTGTGTTTTTTTGCTAGTTGTGTCAAAGTATCTCCAGATACTACCTTTATTTTTGTACTACTGTAACTATCGGCAATCTTTTCACCCTTTAGTTTATTCAAGTCCTCCATAAGTTTCCTACCTATGGGAAACTGTGATAACTGCTCTTGTTGCTCTTTGGTGATAGCTTTGTTGCTTCCCATAATACTTTTGATAAGATCAAGTTGACCCATAGTCACATCGTTATTATCTCGACCTCTGTTTATCAATTGTGACATAGGCATATTGGTGTCTTTCATCATCTCTTTCACTAGGTCTTCATCGTAAGACTGTAGTATCTGGTAGAGTTCACCTTGCTTAGTAGCGTATGCTTTGTCACGATAGTTTTTGTTAAGCCTTGCAGTATGTTGTTGCTGTAGTTGCCTACGTATCCCCATCTGACCTGGGATAAAGTGCTCTGTTAGTATATCCTGGTGTATGGTCTCAAAGTGTGGTGCATACTGTGAATCAAACTCATCTAGGAACCTGTCAAAACTACCACTAGACTCATCATCTTTGTCTTTCCACTCTTCGTATTTCTGAAATAAGTCTTGGTTGTACTTACCAAGAAGGCTTTTAGTATATGCAATACTTACACCTTCTCTAAAGTAAGGAGACTCTGACTCTGATATAATACCATTCTTAATAGCATTACGCATCTTCTCACGTTGCTCTGGTGTAGCACGTGTAAATGATGCAATACCTGCGTTACGTTCTGCTTCCGCAAACTCCTTCTGTCGTTTACCTGCAATCTGACTAAGAGGCTTTGCTATATCTGATAGGAACTTAGCGGCTGTAGCATTTATTCTTCCAGCTTCAGGATCAGGCTTGACTCCACGATAGTAAGCCGCAGAGTTGGTCACACGACCTCTACGATATATCTGAGGTGACTTGGGTTCCCTTGATTGACTTGCTTGCTGTAGTATTTGTTTTACTGTGCTCATCCTCCTGGCCTCCACCCTCTGCCAGAAGAAGCTGCTCTCCTTAGTCTAGCTCGTCCGTAATCAGATCCTCTTGAGGTTACATTAGGTTTATATTGTGAAACTGATCCTGTAGTCCCTCCAGGTGCTTTAGCCGATGGACCTGCAAACTGTTGTCCCATTGCATACCCACTTACACCTGCACTTGCAAGCCCAAGTATCCTATCGGTTGTACTTAATCCTGGGTCACGTTGCATTGAATTAATAGCACCCATAGCACTGTACCTGCGTTGCAACTTGTCACGCTGTAGAGCCTTACTTTCTCCCTTTAGACTTGCAACCCCACGTTGGAACTGTTGATCTAGGTCAAACCCCCTGTTTGCTATTTGTCTACGTAGTATTCCAAAACTTCTACTACTAGATTGACCACCAGTTCCCTCTGCATTAGCTTGTGATAACGAAGCCTCTAGTTGCTGTTTTTCTATCATCATGTCAATCTTAGCATCAGCGGCATCCTCTGCATTTTGATAGGCTTGCTGTTGTATTGCAACTTCCTCATCCCAGAATGCTTCCATGTCTTTGGTGTACGCTTCATTCTGGAGTGCTTGGTTTTTCTCAAAGGCATCATTGGTTGCTTCAGCTTGTGCCATAGCTGCTTGTTGACTCTGAATAGCAGATGCTACAGTTAAACCTGCCATTACAAAAGGGGCCGCTGGTCCACACATTATATCGCCTTTACAAATTCATAGAAGGGTTTTTGTTCGTAGCCAAAGTTGTCCACTAGCTTAGTAAAAGTGAACCCAAGGCTTTTTATCCATTTGATAGCCTGAGTATTACGCTTGTCTACATAGTTAAATAATACGTTATACTCGTCCATAAATGTATCTATATGCTCTTTAGCATGTTTATGAAATTCAAACTTGTGGTCAGTCAACTTGTCAGACCCAAGTAACCAGGGTGATCCAACTCCATCACGGATCTTGGATATACCAAACATACCTACAACCTCATCATCTAGTATTATTGTATAACAATGTAAGTGAGATGTCAAGTATGCTCTGATCAACGCTTGAGCAGGGTTTTGTCCAAAAGATGCGAATACCTCTTGTACATCCTGCTTTCTTAAAGTTTTAGATAACTCATAACAATCATTTTTCTTTGACGATCTAATATAATAATTCATATACGTTGGTTTCTCAGGACTTGGAATGCTTCGTAGTCAGCAGATTGTAAAGACAAAGGTAACCATGAGTCTGATGACACAGTTATCTTTACATCTTTACTGTTGACATATACTGGCACTCTGAACACCCCTGTGTCTAATTCTTGTTTACCAAGAAACAGAGAACCAATTCTTCGTCCTGTAAAGGTTCTTGTAAATATTTTTCTAAGTCTATTGTCAAAAGGTTTTGGAGATACTTCTACCTCAAAGAATCCTGTTCGATCATAAGAAATCTCAAAGTTCCTCATTTGCAATCGACCTGAGTTAATAGAAGTTTCACCTGATTTTACAAACTGTTCTGAAAATTGATATTTAAAATCATAGGGTATACCTGCGAATATAACTGGTGTACTATTGTCGTTTGATTTAGAATATGTTGTCCCATTCTGTAATACACCTGCTACCTGTGAAGCTGGTATTAATTCACCTGTTTCACAGACATACACAGGATTTCTTTCTGTAAATGTAAGTATGGTGTCGTTAGGTATCGGACCACCTTGGTCAATGCTAGGTTCTGGAGCTACACTAGGTGTAATTTCTATTTCTATAGTGTCTCCAGATAGTGTACCTACGTCAACTACGGTATAAGTATTGTTAGCATCATGGGCCGATGTAAATGTTTGGCCTATTCTTGGTTCTACATCTACACCATCAATTCTAATTTTTTTACCAAATTGACTAGAGTAAGTAACACCATCTGATTGTAGGATACCTTTGGCTCTAACTGTAGTTCCTACTTTGTCGTGCTGTATATCACTATAATAATCGGATAATGCTGGAACAGCACTTACTCCATCCCACTCTAACTTAACTCTACGATCCAATCTAACACCTACTTTGTCATCCATAATACTTGTAGCATTATCAACAGACAAGTTAAGTTTTTCTAGGTATATCTTTGTCCCTCTTCTAAACAACATGAAACCTACAGACCCAATAAACTCCATGTCAATAATCTCAGCATCAAACTTCCACTTAGACCATGATGACTGTAGTTTTTCTTGGTCAGTGTAGTAGTATTTGTAGACTATTAGTTCTTTACGATCTGTGTCACCAATGCAACACAGCACTTCTTCGTTTGACGATACTGCTAGTTTCTTTACTGTACCTTCGATGTAATCTGGTACATGAGATGTAATCTCGTTTGCATCGTTTGTTTGTGATGCTATGTCAATGAAGTATTCACGTATACCTGAGAACGCACCACGTTGAAAAGGAAAGAATATAGTCTTACCTGCGGCTACTGGTTTTGTATCCGTAGATACCTCAAAGTTTGTAGCAACGTCTACGTTAGCAGAAGTAGGAGTAAGAAACTCGTCTGACGTAAGTTTAAACTGCTGTAGGTCAGAGAATAGTACAAGACTCTCTTGAAATGGTATAGCTGATTTCAAAATAGCAACTTGGTTATTCGACACTGCTACGTCAACTGGTGCTGTATCTAGGATTGACAGTACAGTAGTTGCAAAATAATTAAAGTAGTCAGCAGTTTCAGATAGTATTACATTTTCATCTGATATGTACCCAAGTCTATTCCTGTGAAAGAATATATCGTTAATCGTAAATAGTCCATTTGGATTATCGTCTTCATCATAGTTTGCAAATGATGGAAATGGATTTGTTGTGTCATCTCCTACATTTCTTTCACCATAGTCAATAGGCTGTAGTACAAAATAAATATTTTGATCTACACTGTTGTCAAATGCTTTAAACAACTGTACTGGTAATGTTGTGTTATCTAGTTTCTTCCTAGAGTCTTTATCAGCATCAAGAGGGTACTTAGGTCTAAAAGTTTCTTTATATGTAGATCCAGTCCAGATTACATAGTAATCATCTTGCCCACTATTTTTATCACCAGATATTTTAGCTACAAAATTATCAGGGACTTTTGAGCCGGGAAGTCTACCAAAGTTAGGTACTTCATCAGAGCCATTGATTGGAACCATAAATGTATCACCTTTACCATCGGTACATTCTACAGTAAAAGGTTTAGTAGATTCTAAGTAAATAATACTTTCACCAGTATTATAATTACTTTGTCCTGTACTATACACAAATGGTCCACCAAGAGAATTTAAAGCAGTTCCAGAAAATGAGCCTTGATGAATAACACCTTTTGTATCTGTATAAACTGTTTCACCTGATGTCCCATCCCTAACATAAGCATGTCCATTTGAAACAGGATTTCCATCTCCTTCAGCTAATGTTACAACATCAGTACCATCTACATCTCCTTGCCACAGACTTCGTGCTATATTAGAGACCACTACAGCCGCTTGATTATTGATGTTGACTGTAGGAGACCCACTACCATGTCCAGTTAAACTTTCTGTTTTGTTATCTGGAGTAGAAAATGTAGATTCTTTTACTCCTGCTGTACCAAAAGAAGAATCTACAGTTGTCATCTCTGCATCATTGTACACAGTAACTTTAACCTTATAGTCAGCACCATAGTCACCAGTTTTAATATGAACTAATGATTGGTAATTACTGGTTGTTTGGGTAGATGAAGTGTCTTTCTTTACTTTTTCTTCCTTGTTAAGTATAAAACTAAAGTCAGCAACAGTAGTAGACGAGAACATATTAGGTTCAAACGTATTACCAGTTTCTATTGCTAGGTACTTGTTGACTGTGGCATCAATAGTGTCACTTGTAGTAACTGGATTTGTGTCACTTATATCAACCTGGGTTGACTTAATAGGAACATCACTACCTGCGGTTCCAGTTGCAAACCCTGTAAGGTCTATAAGTTTTACTTGGGTATCAGTTGTTACAGTGCCACTAGAATTTTTAACACCACCTTTAACAATAAAAGCATACGCTTCATCTTCAGATCGTCTTATCGTATGTATAAAGACATCATTAGAGTTAGCAGAGGTAACACCTGTAATCTCAGCAACATGCTCTGTAGCAGGTCTTTTCTCTAGTCCCCGGGTTATGTGTGACAACCCATTCTCCTGAACTTCACCTTGTGTTGGCATACGTAGAGTCGCAGGTTGTTGTGAGACTCCGTTAATAAGACTAGGTATACTTCCAGATATTAAAGGCATTAATCAGTTTCCGAAGAGTTTACAAGGTTACGTTTTAATCCAAATGTAGAACCTGAGTGTCTATCTACTACTCTGTAGACATCATAGTTATCAAATATATTGTAGTCAGCCACATCACCTTCGTACTCAAGTAATGCTTGCCATGCGTTCATCTCGTCTTCTTGGTAGAACCTATGTAACTCACCTGACCCTACAACACGATCATGGAAAATACGTGATGCTCTAATTGATATGTACCTACGTGCAGGTTCAGGTAGGTCTTTAAATACTAAAAGCATAATCTTATTTACTTTTACTTTTTGTGTAAATATAAATGTTTGCTTTTGTCTATCGTATAACTTACGTCCACGTTCTACTATATCTGTGTCACCATCTCTTACTCTTGATGTTGTGTCAACTCTTAATATATCTGGACTCAAATGTATTTCACCATATTGATCTATTGGCATATCTACATCAAGATCAGTATTAAATATCCAACCTCTGGACTGTATTGCTCTTGATACGTTATCGAGAATCTGTTTTGCAATAGAGGCATCAGATAGTCCAGCAAGGTCGTTCAAGTTTTGTATTGGTTGTTCACCGATACTGGTCAACATGGTATTAACTGCTTCTAGTTCAGTTGTTGGACTGAGGCTCATGATACCTTTCTGTATTTATTTGTGTTTGTTTTGGTTAGGAAGTCTTGAGATTGCCAGTTAAACTGACCAGTGTTATGTATACTCTTAAATTGGTTAGGGTTAAATATAATATAAGACCAACTTCCCACATCTTCTGCTTCGTTAGTATACTTTATACCATCGTAACCTAAGTCATCTTGTATAAATTTTGATATAGCACGTAATTTGTAATGCTCAAGATCCTCATCGTACTTAATAAAATCATCTGCAACTACAGCACTCTCTGCTATTTGTAACCGATCCTCCATTGTTCTAGTAGTATCAATTACT
>Ga0208767_1003845_pt1 | contig 10727 bp, 12 predicted proteins | sample VirMetDEL_Mar_21_FD_184514 | JGI IMG/M metagenome (GOLD analysis project Ga0208767, IMG submission 184514) | Aqueous microbial communities from the Delaware River and Bay under freshwater to marine salinity gradient to study organic matter... | ecosystem: Environmental > Aquatic > Marine >... | reverse complement strand
TAGTTACGAAGCTATCTCTAGCTCTTAAGGAGTAGCCCATGAGCCGTAAAGGTGGAGTTCTGTCTGGCGGTTTCCAACCGCTAAAAGCGCCCAACGCACCTACTATAGATTCTGTTAGCGCGGGAGTCTTGTCTGCGAGTGTTACTGTGTCTGCTCCGGCTAACACGGGCGACGGTACGGTTTCGGGCTACGTAGTCACTGCCAAACAATCTGACGGCTCGTTAGCCACGGGCACTGCTTCGTCTGCGGGTGCTGTTTCGGTAACCCTAACTGCGGGCGGTACTACAGAGTTCGCGGCTCAAGCCTTTAGTGAATATGGGCCGGGCCAGTTTAGCGGGTTTGGTAATAGCACTTCGGTGCCTTCTGGGCAGGAGTTGTATGCTTGGGGTAGTGGGAGTTCAGGTCGAACAGGTCTTAATACTACTGTCAATACTTCTTCTCCAACACAAGTCGGTTCTTTAACTACATGGGCGCAAGTCTCAGCGAGATCCTCCTCTTCCATCGCAATTAAAGCGGATGGTACTCTTTGGGCTTGGGGTGCAGGGACCGTAGGACAACTAGGCAATGATTCCGGCATAAACGTATCTTCTCCAATTCAAGTAGGCTCTCTAACTAATTGGTCGCAAGTGTCTATGTGGGGCCATTGCGTCGCAATAAAGACCGACGGCACTCTGTGGAGCTGGGGAAGTTCCCAGTTTGGCCAATTAGGCCACAACAATGCTATAAGCCGCTCCTCCCCCGTTCAAGTAGGCGCACTTACCACATGGTCGCAAGCTTCTGCGGGTAGTGGTCACACCGCAGCAGTTAAAACCGACGGCACTCTTTGGACGTGGGGCAACGCTGCTTCAGGGCGTCTTGGGGATAACAATCTTGTTGCTAGATCGAGTCCTATTCAAATCGGTGCTCTGACTAATTGGATTCAAGTCAGTTGTGGCAGCATACATACCACCGCAGTTAAAACCGACGGCACGATGTGGAGTTGGGGTGCAAACGGTAACGGGCAGCTTGGCCTTAATATCTCGTATCTTATAAACCGTTCCTCCCCCGTTCAAATAGGCGCACTTACTACGTGGGCACAGGTTTCAGGAGGGTTTGTTGAAAACGGCGCTATCAAAACTGACGGCACGATGTGGAGCTGGGGAAGTTCCCAGTTTGGCCAATTAGGCCACAACGACACAGTAGACCGCTCCTCTCCAGTACAAGTAGGCGCGCTTACTACTTGGTCTCAAGTTTCAACATCGGGCAGCCACATGGCCGCAATTAAAACCGACGGAACCCTTTGGACTTGGGGAAACAACGGAGCGGGACAGCTAGGACAAAATTTGCCAACAATAACCGACCGTTCCTCTCCCGTTCAAGTAGGCGCTTTGACTACATGGTACCAAGTAAGCGCAGGCAATGCTTCCACCGCCGCAATAGACCAGTCATTCACATAGGAACCCTGAACAATGCCTAATTTTAGTGGAAAATGGACATTAACCGAGCAGGCTCAGGGCACTGCCGCCGGTACGTGGACGGGTATTACTCAATATGAGCTGTACAGTTGGGGAAAAAACAACTTCGGCCAACTCGGCCTTAACTCCGCAGTTAACACCTCCAGCCCAGTTCAAATAGGTGCTCCTACTACGTGGTCAAAAATTTCGGGTGGAGCTAATCATAGCCTCGCCATTAAAACTGACGGGACTTTGTGGAGTTGGGGTAGTGGAAGCCAAGGTCAACTCGGCCATAACAACACAACAATTCTCTCCAGCCCAGTACAAGTAGGCGCACTTACTACGTGGTCTAAGCTTTCGGCTGGAAGTATTCACAGCGTTGCCATTAAAACCGACGGCACAATGTGGAGTTGGGGGCATAACGGCCAAGGGCAACTCGGTCTTAACGTGTCTGTAGCACTCGATCAATCCAGCCCAGTACAAATAGGCGCTCTCACTACGTGGTCTAAAATTTCGAGTGGAAGATATCATAACCTTGCCATTAAAACCGACGGCACCCTGTGGAGTTGGGGCCAAGGCAGCTTCGGTCGACTTGGCCTTAACAACTTAATAAACCGCTCCAGCCCAGTACAAATAGGTGCACTCACTACATGGGCACAAGTTACGGCTGGAAATTATCATGGCCTTGCCATTAAAACTGACGGCACACTGTGGAGCTGGGGCGCTGGCGCTTCTGGCCGTCTCGGCCATAACAACACAGTTTACCTCTCCAGCCCAGTCCAAATAGGTGCACTTACTACGTGGTCAAAAATTTCGGCTGGAAATTCTCAAAGCCTCGCTATTAAAACCGACGGTACGATGTGGAGCTGGGGAAATCAGAGCAGTGGCCAACTCGGAATTAACAACGCAATCGACAAATCCAGCCCAGTCCAAATAGGTGCACTCACTACATGGGCACAAGTTACGGCTGGAACTACTCTCAGCCTCGCCCTTAAAACCGATGGCACACTGTGGAGCTGGGGCGCTAACACCTACGGCAAACTCGGACAAAACAACGCCATTAATCTCTCCAGCCCAGTCCAAATAGGTGCGCTCACTACGTGGTTTGAGCTACCAAAAATGCCCATGGCAAACCATTCACTTGCAATCAATAAAACAACAACATAAGAGGGTTCATGAAACAATTTTACTTTTTATCAGGGTTACCACGAAGCGGCTCGACTGTACTAGCAGCCATTTTGAATCAGCATCCTGACATGCACACCTCGTCTACCTCGGGGCTGTTGGACATGATGTTTGGTACGTTCCAAGCGTGGAAGCAAAGCCACTCGTCTCAAGCCGATGCAAGTGAGCAGGCAGGGGAAGCAGAAATAAAACGCATCCTGCGTAACATTGCAGAGGCTAAATACGCACACGTGGACAAGTCTATTATTTTGGATAAGTCCCGTGGTTGGTGTGAAGCGACTACTATGCAGGTAGCCGCCGAGGTGTTTGGGGTAAAGCCTAAGATCATTGCTACAGTACGCGACGTGCCTGATTGTGCTGCCTCGTTTGTCCGTGTAGCTAAGCCCGAAGACAAAGAAGACTTTTTGCGGAACCACCACCTCATTAAGCATCTGCAAGAGTCTTACGTAGGGCTAAACTCAGGCTTTCAGTTAGGTCCAGAGTGCATACTGTTTGTGGAGTACGAGAACTTATTGGCTGACCCGCAGACTGAGCTTGACCGGATACATGACTTTTTGGGGCTAAACGAGCACAGCTACGATCTTAGTAACATTGACGGCAGCACTTTAGCCGAGAAAGACGAAGAGGTGTGGCAGGTTCCGGGTCTGCACGACGTAAAGCCTGTATTAGAAAAACAGCACAATGAGTCTGCTGAAGACGTTTTAGAACACATGTACGACCGGTTTGTACAGCCTCGTTTCTGGCGCGGTGAAGAAAAAGCCAACCGTGAGATGCACAAGCTAGATTTAATGCTTGCTCAGGGCCTAATGGGTAATCTGGACGAGGCAAAGAAACTGGGCGAAGAGTTAGCTATGTCCGAGCCTAAGAACCACCGAGCGGCATTTAATCGTGGTTGGTACACTATACGTGACGGGCACTTGCTAGACGGCATGAAGCTGATTGACCGAGGCCGTATCGAAGGAGTGTTTGGTAACGGTAAGCCTAATGTCCCTACAGAAAAGTGGAATGGCGAGAAAGGGGCTACGGTGCTACTAAACCTTGAAGGCGGACTAGGCGACCAGATACACGGTGCGCGGTTCGCTCGGGATATAGCTCGGTTAGGCAACAAGGTCATCGTGGCTTGCTCAGGGTCTCTGGCACAGATTATCAGTCAGATCGAAGGCGTAACGACAGTAGTACAGCACGAGGCCGTATTTGGCGTGGTCCATGATTTCTGGGTGCCGAGCATGTCAGCGGCTATCCCGTTGCAGTTACAGTATGCCGACGTTGATGGCGCGGCTTATATACCCAAGCCTGACGTTGAGAAAGGCAAGAAGTTACGTATTGGCCTTAGATGGCAGGGTAACCCGCAGTTTGAGCATGAGCAGCACAGGCAGTTTGACCCTAAGTTGTTGTTTGATGCGGTCAAGGGTGTCGATGCCGAATTCGTTAGCCTACAGCGCGATGAAGGGGCCGAGCACAAGCCCAAGTGGGTTAAGGACGTATGTTTAGATTCGTGGGCGGATACGGCAGCCGCTGTTGCAAGTTGTGATTTAGTTATTACGTCTTGTACGTCAGTTGCCCATTTATCGGGTGCTATGGGTATTCCCACGTGGATTGTTATACCCATTTTGCCTTATTATCTGTGGGCGAAGCCGGGCAGTACAGCGGCGTGGTATAATTCAGTACGGTTATTCCGCCAAACAAGTTACGGGGACTGGACAGCCCCCTTTGTTAAAATTAAGCAAGACTTAAAAGAGGAAGTTCAAAATGCCAACGACAAAGACAGGTTATTGGATACGAGTGCACGGCGGGAAAGTCACGGATGTATGGGACTACGAGCCGCCTGCTGAAAAGAAAGCAACGGAAGGTGGATGGCGTGAAGCTGTTGAGATTTTCCCTGACGTAACAGAAAACCGTGAGATTATGACTACTCACGTAATCGACATCGATAAAAGCCCCGCAGAGATCGTTTGGTCAAAGCGCGAACTTACTGTTGACGAGCGCAAAAGTGGTTTGATTGGACAAGCTAAGGCTGAGTTCCAAGCAGTTGTAGACGCGCAGTTACAGGTAGAAATGGCGGATGACGACGCTTCAGGTGATCTTGATGCAGTGTCTGCTGCTAAAGCGGTTAAGGACGCTCGTATTGCTACAATTAACGCAGCGACTACCCACGAAGAAGTTGACGCGCTCTAAGGAGTAGGCAATGGCTGTTCAAAAATATCCGGGCCGAGTGCTCAGTAAAACACCTCCCACTATAACTCCACCAGTAGATGGCGAGGGCGGCAGTGCGCCCGGTGTTTGGACATTATCAGAAGCCTTAGAGAACGAGAAAGCCGGTACGTGGCCCAAGCCTGTTTTAGACAAAGAGTTGTATATTTGGGGGGAAAGTAATAACGGCCGACTAGGCTTAAATAGCACTGTAATAGACCGTTCTTCTCCAACACAAGTAGGCGCACTTACCACATGGTCGCAAGTCTCTGCCGGAACTTCCCAAACAGGCGCAGTTAAAACCGACGGCACTCTTTGGGTGTGGGGTAATGGGAACGCAGGTAGATTAGGCCTCAACAGCACTTCCAGTCCCTCTTCCCCCGTTCAAGTAGGCTCTTTAACTAATTGGAACTTTGTCTCAGCCTACGGTAGTGAGACAGCCGCAATTAAGACTGACGGTACCCTTTGGACTTGGGGTAGAAATAACACCGGACAGTTGGGGCAAAATATTTCTGCTACAACAGACCGCTCTTCCCCCGTGCAAGTCGGCTCTTTAACTACGTGGTATCAAGTGGATGGAGGGGAGAATTGCATAGCCGCAATTAAAACCGACGGCACTCTCTGGACGTGGGGAGAGGGCAGCAATGGGCGGCTTGGGCACAATAATACAACCAATCGGTCTTCCCCAGTACAGGTAGGCTCTTTGACTACGTGGTCCCAAGTTTCTGGGGGCCAAGCTGCTTGCGCTGCGATTAAAACCGACGGAACACTGTGGACATGGGGCTATGGAGGTTATGGCAGGCTGGGCCACAACAACATAATAAGTCATTCCTCCCCAGTCCAAGTAGGCTCATTAACTACATGGTCGCAGGTTTCTGTGGGAACTCAATTTATGGCCGCAGTAAAAACCGACGGCACTTTTTGGGCTTGGGGCAAAAACAACCGAGGGCAATTAGGCCAAAACGACACAACAAATCAGTCTTCTCCCGTGCAAGTAGGTGCTTTAACCACGTGGTCTAGTGTTTCTGCGGGGAACTCTCATATTGGAGCGCTCAAAACCGACGGCACTTTTTGGACTTGGGGGTTTGGAAATTACGGCCGCTTAGGCCACAACAATCTTATAAGCCGCTCCTCCCCCGTTCAAGTAGGCGCCCTTACAACATGGTGGAAAGCCTCTGCGGGGAACGGCCACACCGCCGCAATAACAAAAGGATAACCTTTGAACTTATTTTTCTCGTACGACTTAACGCCCTCCAAAGCCTACATAATTAGGGTCGAGGGCCACGAAGATTCAGAAAAGAAAGCCGCCCACTGCGCCGAGTCCTGTGACAAAGTGGGCCAAGAGTGGGAATACTGGGATGCCTATAACGGCATAGACGGCGAGCTGAAAGCCCCGTCGCACCACAATCCGATAATGGATTGCATAAAGATAACCGACCACTACATGACGCGGGGCGAGGTAGCCTGTGCGCTGTCCCACATAAGCCTTTGGGCGAAGTGCGTGGTCGAAGATAAGCCGTTGGTAGTTCTTGAACACGACAGCGTAATGACCCAACCGTACACCCAACACGCGGTGTATAACTCGATCTGCTACTTAGGTAGCCACGAGCAGGTCAAACAGGGATGGCAGGTACTGCCTACGCCGCCCCACGCAAGTGAAGGACCGAACTACCATTTTATCTGCCGCGCTCACGCTTACGCGATTGACCCGGCGGTGGCGAAGAACATGCTTGCCCACGTGATTAAGTACGGTATTACGGGGCCACTGGACATACTGCTTAGAGCAGACATCTTCCCGATTCACCAGATGGGTATTTATGCTTACAACGAATGGGATGGCGACAAGATGAACACGACGATTAAAGGCAGGCCGCTAGAGGGCCGCAGCACTGAGCGTAACGACGATCTGTCTATATGATTCCTAAAAAAGTACACCTATCGTGGAAGACTAAGGACCTACTAGACAGCGAAAGCCCGTTGATAACGGAAGGCGTTAAGAAGCTCATAGAGCTAAACCCGAACTGGGAAGTCACGATATATGACGACGCCGAGGTAGATGCCTACTTACAGGACAAGCTAGAACCGCAGCTTTACGCGCTGATTGCAGATAAACACATAGTACAGAAAACCGACCTATGGCGGCTAATTAAGCTCTATATTGAGGGCGGCCTGTACATGGACATCGACCGGTTTGTGAATACGCCGTTAGATGACTTGGTAGACGAGGATACAAAGTGGGTTGTGCCGACATGCAGGGATTACGACTTCTCGCATGATTTTATGATGACATCCCCGCAAAATCCGGTGTATAGCACGGCCATACAGCTCTATCTACAACGGTTACAGGAAGGGCATAACAGCATCTATTTCCTTGGCCCACAGACGTACATGCACGCGATAACCATGGTGCTAATGGGCGAGATGATAAATACGGACCCCGGCATAGAAGTATTTGAAAAGATTAGGGAAACAATGGAGGCCGCAGGCTTCATTAAGACGTACCGAGAAGACCCGCCTTACGACACTATTGTGTACCGTGGGGGAACTCTTGGGCTAGACTGGGAACAGGAAAAGCGTAAGTTTTATGCCGAGTCAGGGCTAAAGCACTGGTCGGGGGATTGGTAGGATGAAGTATGACGCATTTATTCCTGTTATATGTTCTGGTCAACGGCCAGATACAGTCTTCGGACATGTACTTCTATGACATCAATAGGTGCAATTACTTTGCTACAGCTATTGTCAGGGGGAAAGTAGAGCGGACCCTTAATTACGAACCCCGAGGCGTGGCCCTCGCTGCATATTGTTTGCCCCGTTTGGCAGACCCCGTAACAGTGAGGGCATACTGATGGACCCCGTAACAATAAGTGCCTGTATAGCAGGAGCGACAAGAGCGTACAACCTCGTTGCCAAGGCAGTAAATGCCGGACGTGAGATAGAGGATACAGCCCAGTACATAGGTAAGTTCTTTGATTCTAAGGAAAAAATCCTAGAGATAGAGAAAGAAAACCAGTACGGCCCTAAGTTTCTTCGAGGCTCGTCGGTAGAAGCCCAAGCCTTAGAAATACAGATGGCGAAGCACAAGACGCAGCAAATGGAAGCGCAGCTTAGAGAAATCATCGTGCTGTACGGGCCGGGCGAAGCCTTCTACAACGAGATGATGAAGACACGGCGCGCCATACGCGCACAACGCCTCGCTGCTGCTGAAGCACGGGCTAAGCGAAAACGGTTAATTATCGACGGTACTCTGATCCTCCTAATGACTGGGGCGACTATGGGTATAATATTCTGGATGGTAAGTTTGGTAGCTATATGACCCATGGCAACTCCAAAGTTAAACGACAGATCAGAGCTAACAATAAGCATAGTTTGGCTATTGCAGATCATAACTGTAGTAGCGGTTGCTACTTGGGGCTACGCCAGTATCAGTGAAAGAATAGACGTTAACGCCCAAGAGACACGAAGTCTTAGGGGTAACCAAAACAACTATGTCTTTCCCGATATAAGAAAATTAGAAGAAGAACTTGTAGAATTGCAAAAAGAAGTTTTGATCCTACAAACAGACTTAAAATACTACAAAGAAAATTAGGTGGAGCATGAAACTAGACCCTGTTCTTCTCAGCATGGCTTGCTCGTGGTCAATGAAAGCCTACAACGAGACTAACCGTGACGCGACTAAGATTGAATCTGGACTTACTTCTACAACCGCCTTTGTAATTCAGCGCAAGACCATAGACATCATCGTGTTCCGTGGCACGCAGCAGGTGGGCGATTGGGCTTTTAATTTGTTTCCTGTTCCTGTCCCGTACGCCGGGCGCTTGTGTCACGCCGGGTTTGTCGCGGCCCACGCGTCAGTGTGGGATGACATCGAGCCATATATTGACTACAACAAGCGAACGCTGATCTGTGGTCACAGTCTTGGCGGTGCTTTAGCTGAACTGTCCGCAGCTAAGCTAAACGGTAAACACGACAACCTGAGTCTTATTACTTTTGGAAAACCAAATACGTTCTTTAAGGGTTTTAAAAAGCCAATGATTCTGGACAATCAGATTTCAGTGGTTAACGGTAGCGACTCTGTCCCCCGGGTGCCACGTTTGTGTTATGGACCCAGTAAGTCTCAGGATATGTTATATTTCTCAAACGGTGGCGTGGATTACATCAACCCATCTAAATACCTTCGAAAGAAAGACAGAGGCATTAAAGACCGTATATCCGACCATTTTATGGAAGGTTACAAAGCCCGACTAGATAAGTTCTTAGAGGACCAGAAAAATGGTAAGACTGGCGTTGATATTTAGCATTGCTTTACTAATGGCGTCCTGCACTACAGTTGAGCAGGTTATTGAAAACAAAGAAGTTTATTGCTCTGGAATGTACAAAGGTGTCCGAGCGGTAGGCCGCAGTGCGTTGAGCCTTACTACGGGTGTGATTGTCCCCGATGTATGCGATAGCATTGATGAGATTGTAGAAGAGGAAAACGCCGAAGACGGCGTAACCAAAAGCGCTGAATAATCTTTACACGTTATCCAAAATGCTATTGGTGCTAAAGCAGCTATGACCGAAAAACTTATTGAAATGCTCAAGCGCCATGAGGGTGTAAAGTCGCATATATACCGGTGTAGTGCCGGTTTTTGGACTATAGGCGCAGGGCGAAATGTAGACCTTAACGGCGGCATTGGGTTGTCTGATGACGAAGTGGATTACCTGCTAGAAAACGACATAGAACGCGTCATCAAAGAGTTAAGCTCTGAATATCCTTGGTTTAATAGCCTTGATGATGTGCGAAAAGATGCTATGATTGACATTAGCTTTAATCTTGGTGCCACACGTCTGCGTGGCTTTAAGAAAGCGTTAGCTGCCATGGAAGTGGCGGATTATACCCTCGCAGCAAAGGAATTCCTTGATTCCAAATGGAGTCGGGACGTAAAAGGCCGCGCACATGAGCTCGCATCTATGATAGCGACTGGTGAATACCTATTATGAGGTTAGCGAATGCCTTTAGCCAAGCTACAATTCAGACCCGGAATCAATAAAGAAGCCACGTCTTACTCCAACGAAGGGGGCTGGTCCGACTCGGACAAGGTCCGTTTTCACTATGGGTACCCCGAAAAGATAGGTGGTTGGGTCAGACAATCTAATTTTAGCTTCTTGCAGCCTTGCCGGTCTTTGCATACGTATGTCACGTTAGATGGCTCCAATCTTGTCTCGGTAGGAACCCGGTATAAGTTTTATATAAACGAAGGTGGCTTCTACTACGACATTACGCCTATTCGCACTACCACTTCCGCGGGCGACGTTACGTTTGCCGCGGTCAACGGTTCTTCTACTATCACTGTAACGGATAATTTACACGGCGCAGCTACTGGCGATTTTGTCACTTTTAGTGGTGCGGTAAGTCTTGGCGGCCAGATAACGGCCGCGGTGCTCAATCAAGAATACCAAGTCAATGTATTAGACGAAAATACTTACACAATTGAAGCGAGAACCGCTGGAACTAGCATTACAAGCATTACTGAAAACGGCGTGCTTAATCCTGTTTTGGTCACTGCCGACGGATCAGATACAGGCAATGGCGGGGCGTCTGTGGTAGGTACTTATCAAATAAACTCGGGTCTTGGCGTAGCCGTAACAGGAACCGGTTGGGGTTCGTCTACGTGGGGCAGGAGCACGTGGGGTTCCGCTTCAACTACCACGATAACCAACTCGTTACGTTTATGGGGAGTGGACAACTTCGGTGAAGACTTGCTGTTTAATGTACGCGACGGCGGCATTTACTATTGGGACACTAGCGCCGACGATTTGACCACGGACCGCGCGACAGCGCTATCGGACCTGCCGGGAGCGGATGCTACGACTCCGACCATTGCCAAGCAGGTTCTGGTTAGCGACCGGGACCGGCACGTCATTGCCTTCGGGTGCGAT
>Ga0208767_1003843_pt1 | contig 10735 bp, 11 predicted proteins | sample VirMetDEL_Mar_21_FD_184514 | JGI IMG/M metagenome (GOLD analysis project Ga0208767, IMG submission 184514) | Aqueous microbial communities from the Delaware River and Bay under freshwater to marine salinity gradient to study organic matter... | ecosystem: Environmental > Aquatic > Marine >... | reverse complement strand
CTGACCTGACTGGTGACGCTCTCGCGCTGTCAACCACAGCGACACTCACCAAGGCGGGAACGCTTACTGGTTTGGACCAGACTACTGGCGTGGGTAGAAAAACAACTACTTCAAGTTCACAGTACACTCTTGTTGACAAAGCGGATTACAGCGACGATAAAGCTCACAAGGTTTATATCAAAAATACTAGCACAGTTGCTACTGAAAACGCTGTCATAACTATTGAGTCTCAACTGCTTGGTCGTCTGTACGCTGGCGATTGGTGCTTGTTGCCCTACAATGGTGACCAAGACATCAAGATTACACCTAGCGTTGCTACTGCCTTTACTATTGAGTTCGCTGTTATCTACGAAGCATAATGGCAACAGTACGCGCTTCACTCAGCCTGAATAGTGCTGACGTGCTTACAAGCGCGTTGGCTTTGACTACCGTAGCTAACCTTACTTGCGACTCTGGCGCTTTGATCAGAGCTAAAGTAAAAGCTACCGATCACGATACTACTGCTCTTCGTATTTACGCTGCCAGTCAGTGTAACGAAAGAGCTTACCTGTACGTAAAGAACCTTGACGTTGAGCTTGAGCAATACGTTTACGTATACAACGACACCGACTCTGATGGACTTGTAGCCAAGATCGGAGGTGGTGAATTTGCATTTATCCCCGTTGCAGTGGATAAAGCTTACGTTGTTTACGCTACAAAAGTAGACACTATGGTAGAGTACGGCGTATTTGGTAACGACAACTCAACTGTTCCATTCACTGGAGTTGGAGCATCATAAAAAATAAGACATGCCACATCCATCAGAAGCCTTACCAAGAAACATGTACATCCTCAATGGGACGAACGACCTTACGTTGACTGACGGGGGGCATGTTTTTGCTATTTACAATCCTACTGATGCCGCAGTTACGGTTGACATTACTGGTAGTATTTACACTTATCAGACTGATGCCTACAAGGAGCTGTCAACAGAAACAACGGGGTTCCCCATCCCTTCTGGGGGAACGCTGTACGGGAGATTCACAAATGTTGAGTCTTCTGCCGCTAACGTGGTTTGCTACGTAGCATAAATAGAACACCAATCAATTAAATAAAATGGAAGAGAACAACGAAACCGTTGCAGGATTTGAGGTCTTCAACAATGTTGAGGACCTTGCTGCTTCTGCAACCGAAGGAACAGAACAGGTAGAATCACCTGTAGTAGAAACGCAAGAAGCTGTTGAAGAACAGCCTCAAATTCAACAAGAATCTGCCCCAGAGGTAGAGCAACAAGTCATGTCAGATCAGCCTAGCGAGGGGTCTGCGTCGATGGAAACAACTTACAGCGACGAAGATCTTGAAGCGGCGGTAATGAGCTTTATGAGCGAACGTCTTGGAAGAGATATTAATTCGTTTGATGACTTTAACATAGAACAAGAAACTAACGCTATTGACGAAAGAGTCGAGACTATCGCGCGGTTTGTAGAGGAAACTGGCCGCGCACCAGAAGATTGGTTTAGGTTCCAGTCATTGAATCCAGAAGGTATGGATGACATGACAGCCATTCGCATTCAGATGTCGAATGAGTACCCTAACCTTTCTTATGATGAGCTCAACTTGCTTGTTAACAGCAAATACAAGATTGATGCAGACCTCTACTCAGAGGAAGAAGTCAATCTTGCTAAGCTTCAGTTGAAGATGGACGGAGACAAAGCCCGAAGAGATATCGAAGATATCCGACAAGGCTACGCAGCTCCAGAAATTGAATCTGAACCTGAAGTGGAGTCCGTGATTGATGAGCAGTGGATTGCAGACATGGCTCAAGAAGTTGACACCCTTGAAGGTCTAGAGTTTGACCTCGGTGATAACAACCTCTTGGAGTTTAATCTGGATGACAACTACAGAAATCAACTCAAGGACAAACAAGCTCGTCTCGACGAGTACTTTGATCCCTATATCAGGGAGGATGGAAGCTGGGACTACGACCTGCTCTCGTCTCACATGGCTGTCATTGACAACATTGACAGAATTGTTAAGTCTGCTTACACCAGAGGATTGGGTGACGGACAAAGAACACTTGTGGACACAGCGTCTAATGTCTCAACGGATACCGTTCCTACTGGGAATCAAAACCAACAAGACAACCCTCTTGCGAACCAAGTTAAACAACTATTAAGACAACGCGGAGGGCTTACATTTAACATTTAACATTAGATAATTATGGCTACTATTGGCTCTACTAGAGGGACTAACATCCCCAATATCGATAACACTCTGAGTGTATCGGATAAGACCGTAAAGGCAACTAAACTGTCAAGAGGTTTTAAACTGACCCCTGACAGCTACACAACTATTGACGAACTCATCAAGGCTACCAAGGAGGACATCATGCCCGACCTGGTGAAGACTTATGGTGATCAAGGATTGACAGGATTTTTGAAGCTCACTGGAGCTGTAAATAACGGAGGTTCTTCTGACCAGATTGAATGGTGGGAAGAAGGTCGTCGTCACAGATCTTTGACTTACACAGACGATCTTAACGGTACAGGGGCTACCCTTACTGTAACTTCTGCTGCTGTAAAAGCAAACGTTCAGCAAAATGACGTTTTGATGGATGCTGAAACTGGCGTTCGAGTAATCGTAACAGCTGGTGGTTCTACCGCTTCTTTGAGCGGCGCTAACGTTACAATTAAGCGTCTAGACGGTGCTGCGTTCTCTGCCAACGACTTGAAGGACGGATCAGCATCAGCGGGCACTTTTATCCACCTCGGTAACTTGTACGCACAAGGCACTAACCAGCCAACTGGATTTGTTGATCCAGGCATGGTTCGTTACGTAAACCCATACATGATCGTTAAGGACCGCTACGAAGTAAACGGTTCACAAGCGACAAACATCGGTTACGTAAACATGGGTAATGGCGACTTCAGATGGTTCATGTACGGTGAGGCTGAAGCACGTAAGCGCTTCGAAGATCGTCGTGAATTGATGATGTTGTTCGGCGAGAAGGTAAGCTCTGCTTACGCTATCGACGGAAACAACTTCGCTGGTTCTGAAGGTTACTTCTCTGCAATCGAAAACAGAGGTATTAACGTATCAGGCGCTTCTGCGAACCCACTCGACAGCTTCTCTGAATTTGACGATATCATCATCGAGCTTGACAAGCAGGGTGCTCCTTCTGAGTACGCTTTGTACGTAAACAGAAAGCAGGACTTGGCTATCGACGATATGCTCGCATCTGGTATTGCTACTGGTGTTACTGCTGGCCTCCCAGGTCAGTTCGGTGCATTCCAGAACAGCCCAGACATGGCGGTACAGCTTGGATTTAAGAGCTTTACTCGCGGTGGTTACACATTCCACAAGCACGACTGGAGATTGCTGAACGATCCAACTATGTTGGGTGCTGTTGACGCAAACTTCATTCAAGGTGTTATGGTTCCTTTGGCTACTGTAGCTGACGCACGAAGCGGTGCATCTGTACCTGCTTTGTCTATGCACTACAAGGAGGCAAACGGATACTCTCGTGAGATGGAGCACTGGGTAACTGGTGGCGGTGTATTGGGTCACAACAATAACGGCGATGCTGGAACAGACCAGGCTGTATTCCACTACAGATCTGAGATTGCTCTTTGCGTTCGCGCTGCAAACCAGCACGTATTGATTAAGGGATCCTAATAGTCTTGTTCTTAATGTTTAACTATTAAAAACTAGATTATTATGCCTACATTTTCACATACTACACCAGGTTGTATGACTTCTTCACACAAGCAGACCATTAAAAACGCTTGCGTGCAGGATGCTAACACTGACTTTGAATTTGAGCAACCAGCCAACAGCATTGTTGATGCTGTTTTTGTTAGGGTTGTCGGCGCCATCACTATTGGCGGTGCCACTGATATTGGAATGAATATCGGAACCAACTCTGATCACACTGGTACTGAAATTGTAAACGATGCCGACGGCATTCTTGATGGGAGTGATTCAACTACGGTTAACGCTGGAGTTGTTTTGAAGTTTGATCCCGATGCATCTACTGGTGGAGCAGCTGCTTCTGGAGTCACAAACGGCACAGGTGCATTTACTGGTGTGTCTAGAAGACTTTTCGGTAGAATTTCAACCTCAAACAACACTATTTCTGGAGGCAACGAACTTGAAATCAACGTTGTTTACAGACACTTTTAATGCGAATGGGTGGGGCTTCGGCCCCGCCCCTTTGCTTTCTTTTATTATTAAACGAAAAAACTTTTTATAAAATGGGACATTTTGATAAGTTGGCCGTGACAAACGTTCTTGTCGGAGGTCAAATTAAAGAGCTGGCGGTCCAGGATGCTGGAGACGCAGCTGTAACCGTGTCGGACACTACGCGGTACCTTAACTGTAACGCCGACGTAACAGCTTCAAGAGTCGTTACTATGCCTGCTGCAACAAGAGGATCTGCTTTTAGAGCTTTCTTTTCTGTTGAGCAAGCGGGTAACGACAGAGTATTTACTTGCGCTGGTAGTGATACATTTGAGGGCAATATCTTTACTTCAGTTGCGGGTAACGCTGCTGGTGATGGAGATGTTGTTGCGATTGCAAATACAACCGTCGCAATTACTGTAGTTGACGACACCAACATCGGAAGCTACATTGACTTCTTCTGCATGGATGAAGGCCGCTGGTCCGTTATCGGTCACTTGGTTGTTGACGCTGTAGGTAGCGTTCCTACCCTCGCGTAATAGACAGTGTATTAAGGAGAAAGGCCCTTCGGGGCCTTTTTCTTTTTTACTATATTTGTATCACTAATTCAATTTAATATGACTACACAAACTAAGAAGTCGCCTGGGCGACCTAAAAAAACCCAGGATAAGCCTAAGCAGGTTGAGGTACAACCAGAAAGGCTTGAGAAGTTTAAAGGCACAAGCATTCGCGGTGGACTTGATGACGCCCCTATCAAAAAGAAGTTTATCAAGAGAAAGGAGCGCGTAGAGCAACACAAAGAGTACGAGGTGATCAAAGGCGGTGGCATAGTGTTTATGCTGCCCCAGAAGGGCGTAACAGTCTACGACGAAGAAAAAAACACAGTGCGAGAGATTCGGTACTGCCCTAACGAGCCGTCTATCTGGACTGACGAACAGGGAGATAAGGCAACACGCAAGTCTGTTATTTTTAGAGAAAAGCGTTTGTTTGTTCCGAAGGACAAGCCAAACTTGAGAGCTTTCATGGAGCGCCATCCTGGAAACGCTGCTAACGGTGGCGGTATCTTCAGGGAAGTAAACAAGAAGAAGGACGCAGAAGAGGAGCTGAAGAAGGAGTTCTTGCAGACAGACGCCATTGCTATGGTGAGAGACAAGGATATCCAAGACTTGCTCCCGATTGCTTTGTTTTTCAGCATCAACATTGACTCGCCTGTAAGCGAAATCCGATACAACTTGTTGCGTATCGCCAAGAGTAACCCTCAAGGCTTTATCGAAGCGTTTGATTCACCGCAAGTAGCCGTGCGCTCAGCCATCGTTCAGGCCAAGGATTACCAGATCATCAGAATTAAAGAGGACGGTGTTTACTGGTTCGACAGCAACAGCCTCATTGTATCCGTACCTGTGGGTCAAGACCCTATGGATGTGATGCAGCGCTTCTGCTTAACGGAGCGAGGATCATCGGTTGTCTTCTCGATAGAACAACAGCTAGCAAAGCTAGCGTAAGAAAAGGCCACCTTCGGGTGGCTTTTTTCTTTCGTATATTTGCGTATGGCCGAGAAGTACCTGTATTTTAGGACAGTATCTACGTTAGCTGACGACGATCAGGGACAGGACTCTGTTTGTTATCCTTTAAGTAAGTTTAGGGGATTCTCTATGGGTGCTGCTGGTGACTCTGACGCTACAGCAGACGAGGACTTATTTACCATGGTGTTTGAGTCATTGCAAAACGACACCGCTGGTGACGATGCGAACTTTGACATCATAACCATAAATATAACTACAGACAATAACGCAAAGGCTGTTTGGAAGGGGTTGACCGAAGCATTTGTTTTAAGCGAGGATGTATTTCTTATTGTCGGGGATGATGTTACTGGCGAGTATTTACACAATGATATTCTATCAGTAGGCACCATCACATTAGTTGACGCAGGATAATGGATAGAAAGTTTTTCTTTTTTCGTAGAGAAGTAGAGTCTCCAAGCAGTGCTTCGTTTTCTGACACAGGTGTCGGGGTAAGCACCATAGCTATACCATCCGATAACTTAACGTTTATTACTTCCGAACTCGGAAGGGTCAGATTCACATTTAAAGACTGCAACGGTTTTGACGAGTCTTCTTTAGAACAGGGAGAGTCATTACTTAAGACAACCATAACGGTCTCTTGTAAACAAGGTGAAGAAGCGAGTCTGATAGAAAGCATTGTAAACTTTATATCTAGAAACACGCCTAAGAACATCATGAAGTTTGATGTGGTATCTAGCGAGTCTACGTTTAGAGAAGCTGTTGTTGATGATGTTAACGACATCCTCCCTGCTATTTCATCTGCCCCCGTAAAAACCGTAAACAAGCAGCCCTCTGTTGGAAATAAAGAAAGAAACTTCCAAAACTCAATAGCTGGCATTTTCTTTAATGATCTGCCTGTTGTCGATTACAATCACGAAACGTTAAATCAAACAAATGGCGCAGCCAACAATTCTTGGTTGAACTCAGGCACGGGGGGTTTTGCTCACAACCTTACGAACGATTTAGGCACTACCGCTAGTATAACTAGTGCATCAAATAACACGCTGCTTCAAACAGCTGTGTTAATCGGAACAAGCAATTCTTTTTTGCTTGATACTGCCCTCACCATAAAAGAAGATTACACTATCTATGTGGCTTTGAACTTTAACGGTGGGGCTGGAACTGTCGACTATGGAGCTGGGGCACTTTATGGAGATCTTAAGGGTGGAGGTTTTGGCTTTGGGGCCCTTCCGTCCGATAACGGAGCCTTTGACGCAAACAATACGATGCGCCAAAGCAAAAATATATTTGCTGTAAGGCATAGCAAAACAGACTCTGGTGATATTTCTCTTACGAATGTTTTAACTGGTTATCCAGCCTTTGTAGACACTACATCCACGGAGGATGGAACTAAGTCTTTTGTTTTCCCAGACCCTGATCCCGACGCTAAAGATTATGATGCAAATCACGTCTTTATTATTCGTAGAGACAGGATTGGCAACATGTTTTTGCACAACAGAAACGGTGACATCGTTGGTAAGCTGCCCGCAAAAACCCTTGAGTTAGATCCTACTCTCACGAACAGCTCTGACTTCAGAACGGATGGTGATTTAGTCTTGGGTTCTATAGGGGAGGTTGGAGAACAAAGCAGTGCGAAGCGCCAACAAGTTTATAGGTTTGGGGTGATAGAGTCAGACATCGGAGCTAGTGAGGCTGCAAACTTAGCCGCTCAGCTATACTCTGTGTATGGCGGCAAGAGAAGCAAGCTCACAGGTACATCAACTAGATCTGCTACGAGGGCGGCTACCTCCACGGGGATTGGCTACTCATAACGGCCTATTTGTTTTTCGTATATTTGTATTATGGTTAGCGTATTGCAAGTATACACGGCTTTAAAGGATCTAGCAAACAAGGAGCAAAAGGGCTTTATCACCCCTAAAGTCTTCAATTCTTTTGCTGCCATGGCTCAACTTAATATCTACAATGAGCTGTTTACAGAACTTGTAGATGCTAAGCGCCTTAGTAGACAAAATTTTGATCCAGGCAGGGACAAGTCTATCAGAAAGCAAAAAGAAGAGGATCTGTCATTATATCTTCGCAGAAAGAATACCCTTAGAGACGGTTTAAGTTACAGCAATGGCTTCTTGGAAAAGCCGTTTGACTTTTCGAAGCTCATATCTATTGAAACTGGCACGCCTTTAACCACTAACCAAACACTTATAGGGGGAGGACAGGTAACCACCTGTGAGATAGTTTACGATCCTGAAAAGCTCACTCGAATTATAGGCAGTAACCTGTCTTCTCCGACGGAGGGGTTTCCAGTTGCGTTAGTTTCTCCTGTGGATATAGAAATATTTCCTCAGACTATTACGGCTGTAACCATTACTTACTATGCTAAGCCAACATCTTTTGATAGTGACGGTCAGATAAGCTCAGACCCTCCTTATTATGATTTTACCGTTTACAATTACACTGGGGAAAACGTTGAGGCTTTTGACGCTAAAAAATCCAGAGATTTTATGCTTCCCTCTCACTGCTTAAACGAAGTGGTCATGGAAATGGCAAAGCTTATAGGTGTTAGACTTAGAGACGGAAGTGTTTCGGTATTTGCAACACAAGAAGAAGCATCTGAATAATGGCATTTAATAAGGTAAAATTAAGTCAGATAATTAGAGACTTTATAATCACTTTAGATGGTGATGATTATGCGAGTAACGCATCAGATTCTGCTATCAGAAATTTTGCGCTTCGAGGAATCAGAGAGATAGGGTTTGATTTAGGGAAGAAGATAAAGTCTTTAAAGAGAGAAATACAAACTAGCAGCAACTCCATTATACTGCCAGACGATTTTGTTGATCTGTCAAAGATCGGTATCGTAGACCCTAATGGGATCATAAGGGTTCTTGGTCAGAACAAGAACATCAATCACTCTATGCACAGGATCGGTGGAACGCCTCCTACTGAGGTCTCAGATACCGCATCCGCGAGTCAAGGCCTTATGTCTAACGATCCGCTAAACATAAAGGCAAACCTTATTGACGACGTAGAGACAAGTAAGTCCGCTACGAATACATCTGGATCTAGTACGGATGATAACTTAGACTTTTACATCTTTGAAAATTACCTGTATCAGGGAGGAATGGGCAGGCTGTATGGAACTGGAGGGGGCTACCTGTCTGGAGAGTATAGGGTGAACCTACAGCAAAACAGAATTGAAATAGAGAGCAACGACGACATCAACGAGGTTGTCATTGAGTATGTTGCTGATGAAGCTAGGTCCACAGACCCAGAGGTTCATGTTTACGCAGAGGAGGCTTTGCGATGCTACATGTATTACAAAATTATTGAGCGCAAGTCCTCTGTGCCAGCCAATGAAAAGGCACGGGCAAGGGCTGAATACTACAATGAGAGAAGAAAGGCCAACGCTAGATTGAGCAACTTTACTAAAGACGAAGCGTTGAAAACGATTCGTAAGAACTTTATGCAAGCGCCTAAATACTAATGGCTGTAGATAAAAGAATACCTAGGGTCTTAAATTCAGATGTTGATTCCAAGACCATAAACAAGGTGTCCATGTTGGATGCCTTGAATGTTTATTCGGGGCCAGATAACGAAGGTTTATCTTCGGCTGACGGTGGCAACATTGTCGGCGACAATTATAAAAACGATTCTGGAAACGGGGTTCTCAAAAACATAAGGGGAACCGAAGAGATTTCGTTACACCCTGGTGAAGAGCTTCCAGTTGACTGTAGGGTTATTGGGTCGGTTGAAGATGTAAAAGCAGACATCACTTACTTTTTTGTTTACAGCAACGACGCAGATAACCAAGGGGTTTGGGCATACGACAAGAATGATGTTTTAAACACCGTCACTCCTGGAGGCCAGTCATCTAGTGAGCCGTTCATTAGGCTTATCTACAAAAGCAATCAGTTTAACTTTCCTCAGAATGGATTTGTAAAGGCGGACATTGTTTACAGCAACGCATCTAAATCCTTTCCATCATATATGGGCGATGACTTCGATAAGGATGTCATCATCTATTTTACCGATGGTGTGAATGAGCCACGTAAGTTAAATGCATATAGAGTTTTTAGTGAGTTTTCTGGATCTCAAGCATACTCCAACAACATCTATGCGGAAGCAGATCTAATAACAGCCTGCCCTAAAACACCATTAAAACCTATTACGTTTTTGTTTGAGTCCGATACAACAAGACTCGCCAGCAACTTTATAGGGACACAGGGCTTTCAGTTCGCATATCAGCATATATATCTGGACGGAATGGAAACTGCTGTGTCTCCATATTCTGACATCGCTTTTCCCCCCTCTGTTTTAGAGCAGGGTGCGGCTACGTATGTGGATCACAATGAGTTCAATGCGTGCAGGCTTAGCATACCACCTTCTGGGCCTGAGATATCTGAGGTTAGAATTCTTTGTAGGCAGGGAAATACAGGAAGCTTTCAGGTAATAGAGCAAATCCAAGCTTCAAACACAGAAACAGAATATCTTTTTTACAACGACAGAATCCTTGCTGGATTTAGCAACGCAGAGATAAACAAGCAGTTTGATGCAGTTCCAAGAAGAGCTACAGCTCAGTCCGTTACTTCAAATAGGCTGTTTTATGGCAACTATCTGGATGGTTATGATAACCAACCTATTACTGACTCAGTAGTAGAAGTAAAGTATTTCGAAAGAAAAGAAGACTTTAAGTCTTTCAACGTAAAGCTCCAGCCCAGTATAGCTCCAATCGGTACGAATGGAGCAAAGACTTCAGCCTTTGTTTTGGACTGCTCAGAGCTAGAAGACAATGTATCTGCTGGAACTGTAGTAGATGTAAAAGTTACCCTATCTCCAGACAAAAATTGGCATGTATACAATTTTAGCGGCTCAGATGAATCTTATCATCAATCAACCACTATGGGCCCTCAGGATCAGCTTTCTGTCGATACCCTTTATAACGGAGCAAACGAACTGACGTTTTTTAACCAGTCCCCTGAGGAGGCGGGATCAGAATACCTGCTCGACAACAACTTTCCCATTTTCGGGGACAACGACGGTGTAGGTGATGCGAGTAA
>Ga0208767_1003839_pt1 | contig 10747 bp, 6 predicted proteins | sample VirMetDEL_Mar_21_FD_184514 | JGI IMG/M metagenome (GOLD analysis project Ga0208767, IMG submission 184514) | Aqueous microbial communities from the Delaware River and Bay under freshwater to marine salinity gradient to study organic matter... | ecosystem: Environmental > Aquatic > Marine >... | reverse complement strand
GTAATTTGTGTACTACCACTTTGTAATAAACTACCTGAAATTTGTGCATTACCTTTTTGTAATAAACTTCCAGTTAGGGCTGTACTACCACTATGTAATAAGCTTCCAGTTAAAGCTGTACTACCTGTAATCCTTAATGCTAAAGTACTACTACCTGTTATTAATAAAGAACCAGATAAAATAGTAGAACCTGAAATTTGTGTGTTGCCTTTTTGTAGTAAGCTTCCTGTTAATGCTACACTACCACTCTGTAGCATACTACCTGTTACTAATAATGAACCAGATATTCTTTGAGATCCTGTAATATTATTACTTCCACTTTGAAATATACTTCCAGATAATGATGTACTTCCACTAACTAATACACTTCCTGTAAAAGCACTACTTCCAGATACCCTTAGTGCTAAAGTAGAACTTCCAGTTACTAATAAAGATCCGGAAACTACACTAGATCCCGTTACATTTGTACTACCACTTTGTAATAGACTACCTGTTAAAGTTGTACTACCACTAACTCTTAAACCTAATGATCCAGTTATACTAACCGAACTTGATATCCTAGTTTCTGATCCTGTAATTTGGAAAATACTACCTGTATATTTTAATCCTGCAGCACCATTAAAATCAGTAGTTGAACCACTAGCTAATATTAAAGATCCTGATGTATTATTAGATATATTTAATCCACCTGAAGTACCTGATGAACCATTAGTACCACTTGTACCTGAAGTACCGGCATTACCAGATCTTGAAAATTGAATTGATAATTTATTACCATTAGATGGTAAAGCACCTGTTACATAAGCTACAGGGACTTTATAATATCCACTAGCTGCTGTTACAGCACCTGTTATTTTAAATGAATTTACAACCGTTCCTGTATCTCTACTAGTTATTATTAGTTGTCCACGATCAGCACTATTTGTTGAATCATCCCAAGTAGCATACCATGCCGTTTGATCTGCGCCTCTTTGGTCTAAATTATCTATATAAATAATAGATACAGAACCAACAGATGCATTGTTATATTTTATTTCTCCATTCCCTGGGTCAGTATCACTAGTATTATTATCAAAATTATATTCTACTCCTCCTTTTTCTCCACTAGTTCCTGAAGTACCTGATGAGCCAGATGTACCTGATGAACCATTAGTACCATTTGTACCTGAAGTACCCGATGATCCACTTGTACCATTTGTGCCTGAAGTACCCGATGATCCACTTGATCCACTTGTACCACTTGATCCCGAAGAACCTGATGTACCTGATGTACCTGATGTACCTGATGTTGAATTTCTTCTTGTGAATTTTACATCTCCACTACCAGTATCATATGCTAATAAAAATTCAAAACCAGAACCAGTTTCTATTAAACTACCACTTTTTAATGATAAACTCCCCGTAATTCCTACAGAACCAGTTACATATATATCATTATTTGCTGTTCCAGATAAAGAATCAATTATTCTTAAAGCGTGTTCTGCTTTAATGACACTACCGCTTGCTATACCTGATGTACTTATTGTTGAAGCCATTAATATTTTTTTTACTTAGGGTTATTCCCTAATAAATATTAACTAAGTCTACGAGTAATACCTTCTATTACGGTTTTAGGTAATATTTTTTTGGTACATTCAAATTGCCTTGAAGTATTTTTATGAACTGGGCACCATTCCCAATCACCGGCATCTAATTTGAAATTATTAAAACAGGAATTACATACATTTTTATTAATAATTCGTTCTATATTTAAAGTAAATTCTGTCCAATCTGAACTAAATCCAGATATTAATACTACAGGGTTTTTAATTGACCAAGATAACCAAGCTAAACCACTAGATACACCTATATACATTTCTGAATGATATAAAATATTAATAATATCTTCAATTGGTAAATTTCCCGTTTTATCTATTATATTTTTAAAAGGTTTACCTTGAGGAAGTTTATTATTTTCCCAATCATCATTATGTTTTTCCTTTGATATTTGAACCACTTTATAACCTTTATTATTTAAATAATCTATAACATCTTGCCACCCCGTTGAATGGTGCCAATATTTAGCACTTGCAGAAGCATGAGGTGATATACATACATATTTTCCTTTAATAGGTTTACCTTCTATTTGATAGTTTATATCAGGTATAATTTCTTTATATTCTAACCCTAATATATTAGTTGCTGTTTGTTGTAAAGTAAATTGCTTTGGATCATAAGGTTGTTTAAATTTATCTAATTGATCATTATCATCATAGTACCAACCAATTTCATACATTGCATATAAATTAGGAACAGTAGTTCCTGGGGATACGAATTCTAATTCAGGGTATTTATCTTTAAAAAACTTATTCCAAAAAGTAGAAACTACTAAATGACAATTATGTTTCTTTTTAAATTCTAGAGCATAAGGAAACCAAGCTAAAGTATCTCCTAAAGCCTTAGAACCAAAAGCAATATAAACTTTTTTATTTGAAGCATTATATTTGTGAGAATAAATTACTTCTCCAAAATTATCTTTTACTTGTATATCCCAATTTATAAAAAATTTGTGAAATGTTTTACCCCAATGGTCATTTTTTAAATTAACGGAATATTCACTTTGATTAGTGTCCTGATTTATAAAATCTACTAAATGTTCTTGATTAGAATCTCTTAAACAAGCATAAGGACCATCTACAAAATTTACATCTAGTTTAGGTGTTTTAGTTTTTGGAGTTGTTTTTATTTGTTGTAAACGATTATATGCTTTTATAGCTTGGTTTTTCCATGAATACTCTTCTCTTATTTCTTTAGAACGATTTAAATGCCATTCTTTCCATATATTGTAGTTATTATAAGAATCTTTTATTTTTTTAACTAGATCATCTAAATCAGGAGTATAAAAATTACCAGGTATATTTTCTCCTGCTTTTTCTTCACCTAATATTTCAATTCCTAATCCTTTACTTTTAGTAAATTCTAACTGCCCAGAACATTTAGTATAAATCGAAGGAGTACCACAAGCTAATGATTCTATTAAAGGTAAATTCCAACCTTCTGCTTTAGCACAAGAAATTAATACATTTGTATTTTGTAGTAATTTTATATATTGTTTTCTATTTAAAAATTTTAATATTTTTATTCTATTATCTTCTAACCCATAATATTTTAATCTCTCTTCTGTAGAATTCATACCATCTGTAGGATAAGGATTTTCTACATTTAATAATAATTCAATATTTTTATTATCTGGGAATGCTTTTAAAAAACCTTCAATACTTTCTTTAATACCTTTTCTATAATCCCATCTTCCAACTATAGTAAATTGAAATTTTTCTTGTTTTTTTAATTTAGGATTAGGTTTAAATGTTTTACCATCTACACCTTCTGGTATTACAAATATTTTGTTTTCTGGATATCCTTGGTTAATAGTTATTTCCTTTTGCCATTCAGTAGGAACCCATAGTTCATCTAAAGTAAGTAATTGATTAAAAAATTGTTCAGAATATTTAGTTGATTCCCAAACATTATATCCTATTTTATAACCATTATAAGAATCATAAAAATAATAATGATCATGTTCTTCTAGAATTATATCTATATCAGATTGAAAATTTTCTTTATGATAATATATAGGATGATCATTTCTGCTTTCATCTACTCCAAATAATGTTTGCAAATGAAGCATTCTTTTCATTTGAGGAGTAATATATGGCTCTTTATCATGAGGAGTATTATTAGGCCAATTCCATGATTTTCCAACTGTAGCATTTCTAACCTTAATAGGGGTTAATTTGTCTAATTCAGTAAAAAAAGATTGGGCATGGTTTGCATATCCAGTAGTACCAATAAAACTCGTGTGAGCTTGAATCTTCATAACCTTATAATATAATAACCTTTATTTAAAAATCAAAGTCTTTTTGATTCTTTAGGTTTTAAAATATCTAATCTACCTTCATTAAATCTTTGAGCATGTATTATATAATAACAATGTGGCTTTCCACAATCACATCCTACTTCAATTTCTTTTTTAGAAACTGATTTAACAAAATGTTGACAAGCATTTCCTATAGGTGTAAGTTGAACTGTAATATCTGTATCATCTGTTAAATCCTCCCAATAATCTGGTAAATGTATAATATTATTTGTTTTTAATTTTCCTCTATAATATATTCCTCTTTCTGGCCCTTCTAGTGATGAATGGATTAAATAATAACCTTCCATTGAAGGGTGTTGTATTCTAAAGTTTTTAGTTGCAGCATCTAAAGTTCCATCTACAAATACATTTCCTGAAACAACTAAAGTACCCCCATCAAATGTAAAATTTGAAGCGGAAAATGAACCAGTAAATAATCCTCTACCACTTTGTGCAAATGAGGCAGTATCAGCAAGTGATGAACTTAATTCTTTAAATACCTCTACTGACGCTGAAACTGCGTATGAAGCAGATATGGCATGGGATGCTGTAACGGCAGTTAAAGCATGTGAAGCAGTAACTAATCCCGTTAAATCTGAGCCATCTCCTTGGAATGAACCACTAAATGAGCCACTACCTCCATTTCTAACACTAGTAGCTACAGTTGCAATTGAAGCAGATTCTACAGAACCAGATACTGTAGTTTCTAAAGTTATACTAGTGCCATCTCCTCTCCTAAGAGTAATAATATTTTGACTAACACTACCAGCTATTACTCCTCGTTCGGGAAAAGATGCTGTAGTTGCATTATCTGCTCGTGAAGCTGTTGCTAATGGTGATAGGGTATTTGCTATAGTTGCTACTGAAGCTGTTTGGGCTAGTACTGCTGTTGATGCAGATGTAGCAGTTCCAATTAAAGAACCTGTAACTGATCCTGATAATGATCCAGTAAATGATGAAACTATTGAACCTGATAAATCAGATAAATATTGGTTAATTAATATATTATAACCAGCATATTCAGAACCAGCTTTTAAACTTTCCATTCCAGCAACTCCTAATGAGAATCCTGGAGCTATAGAACCAGTATCAGTTAGGTCTATAATTGCAACTTCTTTTTCTGCAACTTGTAAAACATCACCTGAACCTGATTCTGTACCTTGTTCTCCCCACTCTACAAAAAATGAAATTTCAGAAGATCCTATATTTCTTTGAACTACTTCTGATACTTTATAAAGATGAAATCTATTTTTTGCTGTTGCGTTATTTTTTTTCGCAACACCTACTACAGCAAAACTGGATCCTGAATCACTACCACTAATATTATTTACAGATAAAGTATTATTTGGATCATTGAAACTAGCAGATTGAAATAAATAAGATCCGGAAGGTGTTGATAAACCAAATGTATCACCTGACACAGCAGATGTAGCTGCTTTATTTAAAGTAATTTGTGTAAAATCATCATTAACAGATGATATTAATGTATTTGCGGGTAACGCACCTCCTACTGAAAATACTATTTGACCAGGCCTAATTAAGTTTTGGTCTCCTGAAGATATATTAACATCAGCAATTAAAGTAGATCCATCAGCAAAATTACCAGTTCCGATAATAAAATTACTTGAGGCAATACTATCGGCGTTAATAACACCTATAAATCTTTGGTCTCTATATGACATAACAAGCTATTAGAATGTTACTTTAATCATTGATTTTATTAAAGCACTTAATCCTCCTACTTGGAAGACATTAAAGTTTGAACTTGTATTAAGTGTTATTACTGCTGAGGTGTTTTGGTTACCATTATTCAAAGCCCAAGCTTGTATTATTGGTGGATTTTGGTTATATAAAGTTCCATTTGCACCCGCTCCATTTTCTCTAGAGGTTGGCATTGTAAAATCAAATGTTGTTCCTGATAATGTTGGTGTACTTACTTTTGCTGAAATTAATTGAGCATTACCTGCACTTGGAGAAGATATAGTTGCTCCTGCTTGTGAAAAAGATGATACTTTAAATGCAGGTATATAAGCTCCTTTTTTTCCTGATGTGCCTCCTGAATTTGCTACACCTGTAATTTGGAATGTATTTGTTCCAACAGCAGAAGCGGAAGCATATAAATAGTTCTGATTCATATTTTGAATGACTACATAATCACCATTAGATAATCCATGAGCAGAACTACTAATTGATAAAGTAGTAGTACTTCTTACCCAAGTTAACCCACCAAACATAGTTGCTGATGATAATAATTCAACACTTCCATTTGCTCCACTACTTCCTAAATCAGATGCTAAATATCTTACTTCATTATTAAAAGCTGTATTAATTCCTGCTCCTACTAAGTCCGATCCATCTCCTTGGAATGAACCACTAAATGATCCACTAAATGTTCCAGCACCTGTACTTGCAAATGATGCTGTAGTAGCTCTATCAGCTATTGAAGCTGTTGCTTGTGCACTTAAAGTAGTTGCTCTTATAGCTACTGAGGCTGTTGCTGTAGTTGATGCTATAGAAGCACTTGTTGTAGTATTAGCAAATGAAGCTGTTACTATATGAGATGCAGTTGTAGCTGTGTTAGCTATTGAGGCTGTACCTAATAATGATCCTGTTAATGATCCTGAAATTGAAGATCCAGATATTCCACCAAGTACATTTAAAGAAGCTGGTCCATTTATTGTTAAACTACCTGATATTAGTGCACTTCCTGAAAATGGAAATCCTACTCCTGTACCTGATGTACCATTTGTACCACTAGTTCCATTTGTACCACTTGTACCTGATGATCCACTTGATCCTGAAGAACCAGATGTACCATTTGTACCACTTGTACCGCTTGAACCATTTGTACCACTTGTACCGCTTGAACCTGAACTACCTGAGGAACCTGATGAACCACTTGAGCCACTAGTACCTGATGTACCAGGAGCTGATTCTATAGTTACATTCCAACTTGAATATGTTCCACTACCTGCTACTGATGTTACAGTTACAGATATAGCTCCAGTACCTGCATTAAAACCAGTAATTTTACCAATCATTTTTTCATCAGCATCTGATTGATGGATAATAGCTATTGTTTGACCTACTACATAGGCCATACCTGCGGGAACGGTTAATGATTTTGAACCAGTTCCAATTGCTAAAGAAGTTGATGAAGTAGTTGTAAATTCATCACCATCCGCACCCGAAGTTCCCGAACTACCACTTGAACCACTTGTACCACTTGAACCTGAACTACCTGAGGAACCATTAGTACCATTTGTACCTGAACTACCTGATGATCCACTTGAACCAGATGATCCACTTGAACCACTTGTACCAGGAGCAGCTTCTAAACTTATGTTCCATGATGATTTAGTACCACTACCTGTAACTGCTGTTACATTTACTGTTAGTGCCCCTGTACCGCTGTTATAAGCGGTAATTCTACCTTGCATATGATTAGCAGCATTTAAGGCATCTACTATAACAACAGATTGTGCTACTATAAGAGATAATCCTGCAGCAACTGTAAATCCTTTAGATCCTGTTCCAATAGCAACAGAAGTTGTTGATGTTGTTGTAAATAAATTACCATCTGCACCTGAGGTTCCCGAACTACCATTTGTACCACTTGTACCGCTTGAACCAGATGATCCACTTGATCCTGAACTACCGTTTGTACCACTTGTACCGCTTGAACCTGATGATCCACTTGTGCCTGAAGTACCTGAAGTTCCACTAGTACCAGCTCCACCACTACCTAAACTTCCTGTACTATAAAAAACATCTCCTGATGAAGTATTATACATTAAAGCAACAGGTGCATTATTATTTTCAATAATACTACCTGAAGATACTTTTGTGCTTCCTGATACTGTTAAAGAACCTGATAGTTTAATATCAAATGGTCCAGCTTCACCATTTAGAGCATCAATTGATCTTAATATGTGTTCTGGAAATATTATACTTCCACTAGCAATTCCTTGGGTACTTATTCCTGCCATGTTATTTCTTTATTTCTATAATAAATATATATTATACTATTGTTTCTTTAAATGTAGTTTTAGTAACGTTATATGATTTTGGACTAGGTCCTGCCATAGCAGCATTTATACCAGATGGTATTAAATATCCATTAACTAAAACATTCATTGTTATTCTATTTGCTCTATCACTTCCATTTTCTAATAAAACAGGAGTGTTAAAAGTATCTATATTTGCTCTAAACATAAATCTTTCAGGATCACCCCAATATGAACGAGCAGCAAATTCTATTGCCTCTGTAATTTCATTTGCTTGATCTACATAATCTGTAAAAATAGACATACTGTAAGTTATATCTACATAATCAGGGATTATCCCTATCATATATTCTTTTTGTGGTTTTTGTCCTCTTAATACATTAAAGTTATCATATACATTTCTTCTTGAATATCCTGTTTCAAAATATTGTACATTATTTACTTTATTACCATCTAATTTATTACCTATAGTATTATTTTTAGTAAAACTATCCCTTTTAAACATTATAAGAGGTACCATGGTTTTACCATTTTTATCTCTATAAAAACCATCTGCTTGCATTGATTTCCATCTTTCAGGAGAACCATAAATTGTGGGTACTGCTATTCTTCTATCATTTTGTGTTACTGTAGGTTTAATTACATTATCTAAATAATATAAAATAGCACTATCTATATCTTTTAAACCAATAGAAAAAGTTTTATTATTAGTATCATCTTTTAAAGAAACTTCTAATGCTCTATTAATTTCAGGTTGACCAGGAGTTACTTCAGCTGAAGGTACTGTTTGAGTTAAAGGAGCAACAACTTCATTAGTATCAGGATTAACATAAGGTTCGTTAAACTTAGATAAAAATTCTCTTTTAGTATATGGTCTTGGTTTAAATTCCATTATAGTCTTTGTTCTTTAAGTCCTATTTTTTCTGGTCTTGTGTAATGACATTCTACTATTATTGATAAACTAGTTCCAAAATCATCCACTGTATCACTATATGGATAAGAAGGATCTTTACCAACTACTAATTGGTTTTCAACTAAATTATCAACTTCATAATAATCCTCGTTCCATAATATTACATCTCCTATTTCAGGAACAACATTAGCATCAACTAAATCTTTTCTAAAAAATCTTACTGATAAGGTTCTGTTTCTATCAACACCAAAATCATCATTTACTGATGTTTGTTCACCTCTATCTAATAAACATTTTAATAAAACGGGACCAATCCAAGTTTTATTTTGTGCTTCACCATAAATGTTAGAGGGTGTATCATCTAATTTAGGTTTATAATAACCAACTTGTTGTTCTATAATTTTATGCAAGAGCTCTGTATTAAGCCCTTGGAAAAGTAATACATCTTTATTTCTTCCGTATAATGCCATATTATGCTATAAAAATAGGTAATGGTACTTGTTCTAATGTGCTTTTCATTGCATCTGCTTCTTCTGCTTTTCTTTGTAATTGCATTTTTCTAGAATTTTCATCTAAATCCGTTCTTAATTTTTCAATTAAAGCAGCTTTTTCAGTATTAGCAGCAGATATTAAATCTGCTTGGTTTAATGATACTTCAGCACCAGGAATAGGAACCTGAGAATATTTACCTCTTACATATCCTAACAATTCTTTAGCTAAGGCTAGAGTATATTCAAAAATCCAATATCTACCAGGGGCATTTATATAAGCATATTTTGGGTTTTCATAAGGTACATTTGAAATATCTGTTACTAAGTTACTTCCTGAATATGCAGCAGTAGTAGGTGCGTTTCTTTCATCTACTTTAATATATTGGATAAATAATTGTCCTTCTTGGTTTGGTATAGGGAATATTCTTATATTATTATTTACTAATTCAAAGGTAAATGCTGATTTTCTAATTGTATCACTCATTTCAATTGCTTGAATTACAGATATATCATAGTAAATAGGCATCAATAAGAAGTTAATTGCAGGAGAATAATTTCCAAACCCAAACACATCCAATAATTGTTGAGAACCATATCCTGTACCAGCATATGGATCAAAATATCTTACAATTGCAGGAGTATTTTGAAAAAATACTTGTTTTACTTCAATTGATCCCGTAATACCTTGTGTTTGTTTCCAATCATTTAAATTATATTCTTGAACAGATGATGTTAGTGGGATTGATCCTGAATACCAGGTTACAGTACCTCCTGATCCTGCTTCAGATCCATAATTTTCAGCTAGTCTTATAACATTTCCTAAATTAGGATTAACTACTTTATTATTTAGATCAGATCCTGTAGTAGAAGCTTCTAAATTAATAAAATTATTTCGTATTTGATATAAGTAAAGTTCATTACCGTATGTAGTAACTGCTTCTTCAAAACAAGCATAAAAAGAACCACTACCTAATTCAACATCTACTGTAGGATATCCTAAACGAGATGCACAAAAACTCGCTACTTTATCAGCATCTGATTCAAAATCGGTATCTGTATCATAAAATCCAAATGGAGTAGAACCAGTTTCAAATGTAGAGGTTCCGGGCCAAATTATAGGGGATTGAGACATAGTATATTTTGTTATAAATATTTGATTTTTTAGTGTTCCCTAAATAAAAAAATCCCGCCTTAAAGGGCGGGATTTAATTTAAAGTATATTTGTTACTTTTAGATTACTTGTAAATCTGCAACTACTACTTTTCCATAGAATTCAGGTCTTACCATTTTCTTAGCGTATCTAGTCATAATACCTTTTCTTGGAGTGAAAGTATTAGGATCATACACTAATGGTGTCATGATTAATGGAATATATGGAGCATATACAGCACCACTTTCTAGGAATTGATTACCTCTGAATCCCATTAAGATCGTGTTTTCC
>Ga0208767_1003838_pt1 | contig 10747 bp, 21 predicted proteins | sample VirMetDEL_Mar_21_FD_184514 | JGI IMG/M metagenome (GOLD analysis project Ga0208767, IMG submission 184514) | Aqueous microbial communities from the Delaware River and Bay under freshwater to marine salinity gradient to study organic matter... | ecosystem: Environmental > Aquatic > Marine >... | reverse complement strand
CCCCCATAAAGGCGTGGCAAAAATTTTTTGTTCGGCATCTGCCGAAATTTTTCCACGCCTTGGGTCTGTTAATCTGCGTTCTATTGTCCTAGAAACGCCCATTCTCGCACTTCTTGGGGGCAGGAGGTCAAAACCTACCTCCTACCCCCTACTTGCTCTTATTCGGCTTGTATTTGACTATTCTTGAATTTCTATAATTTCAAAGTCGTTCAATAAATCAGCAGTATTTTCTTGAAGATATTCCGACAAAGTGTTATGAATTAAATCTTCCATATCAACCTCAACTATTGTTTCTATCGTTACTGTTACTTGTACCATCTTAATCAAACCCTGTAAATCCATAGGTAGCCTATCCACTTACCTGTCATTTCACTCGCATTCATATCAATTTCAAATCCCATTTCTTCCTGTAACATCATTACTGCGAAAGATTCAGCAGGTGTATAGCACACTATCATTCCACATCCTTTTTCGTATTCAATTTCACATTCCAATTCATCAATTATTTGTTGTTTGATATATTCTTTTTTATTTTCTATTTCTGTTCTTATTTTTTCGTTCATTTTAATTCCTCCTTAATTCCATAATCATTTTGATTAATTCACCTTTCTTTTTATCTCCTAATTCTTTGTATATTTCTTGCCATTCTTCCATTTCTTGTCTTGTCATATTCAATCCTTCCTTTTTATTTCCGAAACTAATGTTCCCTTCACCTCTCTTGACTTCTTTGTTACCTTATCATCAAAAACATTCAATTGTGTATCTTTTAGTCTAAATACGCTTATTGTGAAATCTTCTTGCACACATTCTCCAGTTCCTTCAAAGTCATATTCTTGATAATCAATATGAATAGTAGTCCCGTTAGGTAGTCTAACTATAACTGCGCTTTTGTCCCAAGTTGATTTATCATGTGTTGTTAATTCTCCCTCTTCTTTAATCTCAATTTTTGTATTTTCTTTTTTCGTTCTAATAAATTTGCTCATTTTTTTCATCTCCTGTTGTTTGTTCGGTGTGTTTCTTGTTACTCCGTTAAATAGACCTAAACCACATCTACTATATGAATATAACTTAGTGACATTCTCTTACTTGTTTTTGTATAAGATAGTGAGCAGTACCCTTATTTTCATAACCCTATTCTAAATTTTGAGTTAATATGAGTCTTGATTTACAGAGGGAATATGACAAGATTGCTATAAGCCGAATGAAAAAACACAATGGCGGTTTGAATCTTCATACTGCTCTAGGCAATAAATCTTCAATTAGAATTAGATGGAAATTAGAAAGACTTGGATTATTGAAATCGGAAGAAGGAAAAAATCTCTCACAGTTAATTGATGAAATAGCAATAAATCAAACTTTTAGTGAGGTTCCTATTGGAGTGAGATATGCTTCTGTTAAAAGAGAAAAAACAGATGTTGAAATATTCAGTCCTCTAGTTAGCGATATAATCTAATCGAGTTACTGCTCTATGTAATTGATTACTTAGTGACTTGGTTAAATCGTACCTCTAGCAATTTTAACGCTCTCAAATAAGCGTTAAATCGTCATCATCAATTTCGTAATCTACATCATCAGCCTTAACAATAATCACCTCCTCTTTTGGCTGACTTTCTAACATCTCGCTGATTACATCATGCATAACATTTGATGAGTGTGGATTAGTAGGAAACCAAGAGTTCAGTAGGTCTCCAAATTTATTTGGTTGAATATCTCTTAATCTCTTAGTTGAATCTCCTATAACACTTATTGAGTATTTTCTAAGAGCGAAAATATTGATTAAAGCAAAATCACTTTTTATCCTTGACTCTTTAACTGAATACGGTTTGTATATGGACTTCTCAATTTTGTTCTTATCTTCATTCTTCAAAAGGAAATCATAACAGTTTTCATATCCTCTCAAAAAGTAACTTGCAGAACCTCTAAAAGTGTGCTTATAGGCTTCTTTTGTCTTTTTGTCAATTAATGAATATACACCCGATTGAATACAAATAAACGCTAAATCAGCACCTTCTTTTGCTTCATTTTCCCATTCTCCTAAATTGTAACATGCAGGTAATTCTAAAGGAGGAATTACTGGATTAGGGTTATTCAAAACTATTCCATCTGTTGCTAAACTCAAAACTTTTTGGTCGTTGACTCTAATCATTTCTGCCAGTCTTACTCTTGTGTATGCAGTTATTACACTAGCATACATTGGATTAAACATTTTTCCACTTTTATTTTCAACGGCTTGAATAGTCTTACCATAGCAACTATTCAAAAGAAGTTTGCTTGTTGCTCTTTCGGCACTTTCTTTAGGTGCAGTCATTTTAATTTCATAAAATTTCTCAATAAAAGGTCTAAATGGCTTGTTATCTGTATCGGGATAGAATACACAAAACTCGCCAAATTGAACTGTTTCGGGATTCCATTTCATAGCCTCTCTTATCTCATCTAAAGTAAAAACTCCTTGAATAGTTCTAGGAGAAATCAAAGTTCCTAATTTTGATTTTCTTGTTAAAGGATTCCAGTTGTTACCTTTTGGAAATTTAATGAATGCTTCTACAAATCCTATTTGCATAGGATATACATTTTCTAAAATTTCTTCAAAATCATCACTTTCATTTCCTATAATCCATTTACCCTGTGAAATATCATCTAAGTGATACATGACATAAGGGTAAGCACTAGCCAAATCCCACGCTGAAATATGTTCATCAACCATTCCATTTCCACAAACCTCGAACCAACCTCCTGTGTAAGATTGATAACTAAATCTACATATCCATTTAGCAACATCCGAATAAATTCCGTTAGCAAAAATATAATCATTTATTGTAGGAATTTCGTAATTTTCAAGTAAGAATTTTTGTGCTACATTAGCAACACTGTAAGGATTAGCAAATCTTACACCACTTTCAACAAATTGTTTCTTTTTCAATCTAGTAAGTTCACCACATAGTTTAGCGTCAAGAATTGCATATTTCTTAATGTCTTCAAAATAATATTCGTGATATTTTACAAATTTTGTCTCTCCTGTGTCCATATCTTCCACGATAATATCATCATCAAGTTTTGAAACATCTAATTTTGTTCCATCAAAACACAACTCCATTTTACCCTTTCCTAGAAATACTTCACCTGCTTTTTGTAATCTCATTTTATTGTAAAATTGGGATATATCCCACATTTTAATCGCTGAAAGTTTATGTAAATCTACATAGAAATCAATAGGTTTAATTTGCATGTGCTTGCCTTCAAGATAAGTAATTTCAATCTCCATTTCTCTTCCGAATGAATTAACAAATATTCTTATTTTCCCTTCATCTAATAAAACTTCAATATCTTTATCATCCATAGTTTTCATTAGTGCTTGTGAATCAAATTTTAGATTGTAGAAAAAATATTCCTTTGTTGTCATGGATTTTTCAACTTTTCCTTTTTTCCTAGTTCTAGTATATTTGTAAGAATGATATTTATTGAAGCATACTTCAATCAATTTTCCTATATCATCAACTTCCCACACACCAAATTCAGTTGAGAATAACCAAACTTTACCTTTGAGAGTTTCAGTATCAGCACCACATATTTTCTTATCATTAATTGAATAAGAAGCGTGATTTACATTCCTTCTTTGAGGTCTATATTCGGGTAATTCTCTTAATTCTAAAGAATCTACCCATCTTTGGTTAATTTCTCTATAATCATTAAATCGAATAGTTTCCAACTTCAACACCTAATTCCTCTTGGTCTTGATTTCTCAAGACTTTCCCTGTTACACTAGAATAGGCATTTCTGTAATCTCTCCAATCGTCTGCATTATTGGAATCTTTAGCAGTTCTATACAACTCTGCTAATTTCTTTAATTGCCTTTCTCTAACTTCAACAAAATCGTCTAATCTTGTCTGTGCCCTTTCCTTTTGTCCTTCTGTAACTGCTTCATCAACTGCATTTTCAAGTCTCTCACCTGTCCTTTTGAAAACCTCTGTGAATAACCCTTTTTCTCTCCTGTCAATTATAGTAGATTCAAAAGAATCAATAATTAAATCGGTTTCTTCTTTCTCAAATTGAACATATTCAAAACGCCCTGTATTGGTATCTCTTACAGTTATTGACCTACCAGTCAATCTTTTACCTCTATTCAAAATAGATGTTCTATCCGCTTCATTTTTAGGATTACCACCTCTTCTCCATCTATCAATGGTAGATGTAGAAACATCATAATAATCGGCAACTCCTTTTCTACCATCCCTTTCAATTAGAGCCTCTATTCTTGATTGAAAAACACTCATACTGTCACCTCTAATTCAACAAAGTAAGGGGTTTGTTCGTTGATAAAATCTAGCAATAAACATAGAGCATTAAATTGATTATCAACATCTATCTCAACATCCTCGCAACATTCGCAAAAAGGTTTGAATCTAACTGTTGTTTTCATAATATCTAACTTCCCTTAGAAATTGTGAAATTCTAGGTTGACTAACTCCGTATAGTTTTGCAACTTTTGTTTGAGTCCAACCTGCTTCCAATAATGAAAGGATTTCGTTTTTATGTTCTAATGTCAATACTCTAGTTCTTCTGTGTATGTCTCGCAATGCATCGTTTTCCCGCATAATATAGGCTAAGTTTGCACGCCATATAAGTTAATCGGTAGAGTAATAATGGAGAGCATCCTCGCAATGATGGATGAAACTAAAATCGAGGAAAGCAGACAGGTACAGAGACCGAATGATAAAAATAATTTACAGTGAAGGTGGAAAATCTTCAACCGAATTATATGATATATTAAAATCCATGAATCTAAAGGATTTACCAAAGAAAAATCAAATTCCTATGATTTTGATATCTTCAAATTTATTTTTTAAGAATGGTTCTTTGAGAGTTCACGAAGGGCATTACAATGTGGTTAAATGGGACTTAAGTTATCAAGGGCAAGAGAGAATTAAGGAACTTACTAATTGACTCTATATGAGTTAATTAGTAACCGCATTACTGCTCTATGTAATTAAGTTATAACCGAATAGGTAAAGTTGCTAGGGTCGGATATTTTATCGCCTAGAATTGGCTTTATAACGCTATTTTTTCCAGCGAAATTTGATGAATAGTAGAAACCAACTGTTTAACAATGCGACCCGTGTTCTATCGGTGATATCTATAATTGCTTCCGTTGCTTTTATCCTTGGTACTGGATTAGGCGACCTTTGGGAAGTTGTTGCATCCCCTGCTGATGCAAGACTAAACCCTGATACTCTTGCCGATTTCGGTGGAGATATCGGCGCACTTGACAGATTGATGGCATTTGCTTCTATTGCAGTTGTCGCTTTCGGTATTGGTGTTGTCGGATTCACAAAATCTGACGGTGTTCTTTACGACATTCAAAGATACCTTCCTTGGATAGTTGGACTTGTCGGTGTTGTAGGCTTTTATGACATTATGACAGATGTTCTATCTGATTCATGGGACTATGCAGCAAACTCTGATAACTACAACGCTTATGTTGTCTTTATCGCTACTGCGGCACTTGCTGGAATCCTAAACTTCTTGGGATTGTCAAAGAACTAAATCTCTAAGGAGGTTTAGTCTTGAAAAAGGAGAGTAAGAAGCCGACAGGCTCGACATTAGCACTAGCCGTCATCCTTGTGATGGCGGTTAGTGCCTCCATTGAGGAAAATCCTACTGAACCTTATCAATCACCTCATCCCGATTGTGGTGATGGAATTGATAATGATTTGGATGGATTAGTTGATTTCGATGACCCTCAATGCACTGACGAAAATAATTTCGGAGGCGAAGCCCCCGACCCAAGCGTACCCTAGGTGATAAAATGAAACAGATACCAAAGAGAGAAGGAGCCGTTTTAAATGGCTATGGATTGTCTGTAATTAGTTTAATTGTAATACTGTTTTTACTTCCTTTCGCTTCAACTTTAGTTATTTCTTTAGGTGAAAATTTAGGAACACAACAAGAATCGTCAATACATGATACTACTTATCTCGATAGTAATTCACATCAAGGATTACCTAAGTCTTTTTCATGGATAAATTCGGGTAGTGATGCTGATAGTGCTTGTGATGAAGGACTTTCTGCTATAGTTCCATCATTTCCTTTTGAAAATGGAATTCCTCACACTCCTCCCGATTTATGCGAATTACCTACAAGAATTCATCCAACTAGTAATGAATTAGGAAGCGGTTATTCATATTTTAACGGGTGTGCAACTGATTCCAATTCTTCAACTGATTGCGGAAATAACGACTATAAAATGAGAGTAGTAGACCCTTTATTTGAATGGGAAGACAAAGTTTTCAATCAATTAAATTTCGAATTAGCGGGATTGCCTTATGGACATTCTTGCTCTCATTCTAGTGTTGCAACTCTAACTTCTAATGTAAGTTTAAAATACAAAATTTCAGTAGAAGTTTGGGAAACTGAAAGGGCGCTACCTGTTCCAACTTTACCTGTATTTTATCAAAAAATAGAGCATTATGAAAGTGTTTTTACTGGGACTCATGAATTTAACAATTGTATTTATTCATATTTAGGAGGAAGCAGACCTTATTTCAGTATTAATCATACATTAGATTTTACTGATAGTAATGATTATTTACAAATTTTAGAAGTTTTTGATAGGGAAGAGTTAGATATATCGGGTGAAAAGAAAAATTATACAATAGGATTTATTTTTGAATGGTATGATGTTAGAGATGAAGATACAAATGTTCCAATTTCAAATAGTCCTACTAAATTACCATATAATGAATTAAATTCGGTTATTTCAATGCAAGGTGATATGGATTTAATTTATTATGAGGCTGAATATTGGAATACTGCTACAAACACTTTAACAATAATATTAGGTTTAGTTTTTGCACTTACAGCATTTGCATCAACACCTTACTTTAACCCAACTAAATCAAGAATTATAGACCGTTTGAGGGATGCTTGATGATAGCGATTTATTTTATTGTAATAGTTTTAACAGTAGGGTCTTTACAACTTGTTGCTGATAAATCATTTTTCGGTTCTACTTTCAAAAGGACAATAGCAGGTTCAACAATTTCAACTGCCAGTTATGGTTGGTTAAGTGTATATTCAGGATTTGAAAGTTACTTAAGGTCGGCTATTAATGGAGATTTTGGTAATGGTGGATATTTTATGGCTACTTCACTATTGGCTTTATTATCCGTATGGGTATGGAACATAATAGTTACAAGGAAATTTATAGTGAGGTAATAAAATGGCAGTTCAAGCGGTAGCGGGTGCAATAGGAACGGCAGTAGCGGATAAAGCAATTCAAACTGGTTCTCAACAAGTTAGAAACCCTGAATCATTTTTGAATCAAGCATTGAAATATTTAGCAATAGGTATTATGATTTTATCTATTTTATTAGGCGTTTATCTTGTAGCAAATTGGGGATTTTTGAAAGATAATGTATTTGCACTTGGTGATTTAGGATTTAATTTGTTAGATGTATTTTCTAGGGTAGTTCCAGCAGTAGGATTTGGTGGATTAATAGGTTATCTAAATCCGTTTAGTAGATTAAGAAATCAATAAATGGAAGTGAAAAAATGAGGGAGAAAAATGAGGAAGAAATTAGTTAAAATAATGGTAATATTTGGAATGTTAATGTTGATACCTTCTGTATCTGCAAATTGCATTTCTTATGGGTTTTTCAATGATGAAAATATTAATCATCGCTCATTTTTAATGAGTAATGGTTATCATTTTGGAAACGAATTATTTGTTGAAACAAATTGTGAAACTGATATAATAATTAATGATGAATTAGTTATTTCAACAAATTCAACTGCTGTTTTATATGTTGAAAACGGAATACACGATATTAAATTGGTTTCCGAAAATAGAACTAGGTCATACACTTCGATTTATGTTCAAGGTGGAACTTTTTTGAATTCAGCAGTAATGATGAATAGTACTTTGATTTCGGAAGAGAAAATAATTCTAACTCAAGAAGAATTCTCTTCTAAATCTGTAGGAATAGCGATAGTAAATTCATTAATTCTTTTTGTTATGGTGACTACTGTTTTATGGAAAGGAATTAATTTTTATATTGACCGTTCTTATTTTGAAGAGGTGAGTTCATGAGCGATAATATTGAACCTCTTCATTATGAACAGAAATACGGTAGAACTTGGGCAGATGTATTTTCAAGTGGTGCATTTTGGCTATTTATTACTGCCCTTGTGGTAGTGGCTTACTTTGTTTTTAGAGATTTTGAAATTAAAATTCCTACTTGGATTTTTGTTTCTTTAGGTGCTTCATTTGCTTTCGTACCTTTCTTAATGAATCGAGCAAAAGAAGACGCTTCATTGGTTGTGGTTGTTGATGGAACTAATAAATTGACTGAATATAGGATTGGTCGAAGATATCCTTTTGAAATTGAAGGAAATCCTCTTTATTTTTCGTCTAAATCAGGCGTTCAAAGAATTATCCTAACTGATATAGATATTCAAGATGAAGGTGTTATAGGAACAGGTTCGCAACTTGCTGAATTTACCTCATTTGATTATATTAGAGATATGACAACACTACAAAGATTAAGTAAAACTTTTACAGAACATTTAACTGCTGAAAGAACGGTTAGAGAGATGGTTGGATTACAAGTAGAGCAGAAAGTGTCAGAATACTCCGATACATGGCTCAAAATGCTTTATGGGGTCTTAGACCCCTCCGAGATAGAAAGTCTCCTAAATGACGCTCTAAATAGCCAAGAATCGTCTAAGGAATATGAGATAGGAGGTGAGATGTTTGATTTGTCCGAGTCCGAGAACTCTTGATTTACTTTTAGAAGAAGATACTCCTTTCTTAGATAGGAGTGCAACTGGATGTGGAAATCTAATTATTTTGGGAAGTGCTAGAGCAGGAAAAACATCCATTGCTTGGTGGTTACTTGATTTTGTTATTGAAAATACGAATAGACATGTCGCATTAATTGGAATGTCTGATTTAGTAATAAAACAACTTCCTCCTTCATGGAAAGGAAGAGTTTCTAATCCCAATTTTGAAAATGTGTTAGATGTACCTAAAGGAGCAGTTATTTTAATGGATGATTCAGCAGTATTACTGAATAACAGAAGTGGAATGAAAAAAGCACAGGTAGCATGGAATAGACTATATGGAATATTTAGCCATCTAGGTCAAACCTTGATTTTTACAACTCAAAATTTGAACACTATTGATATTGGAGTTTATCGAAGTACACACTTGAATATTTTAGTTAGATATTGTGAGAGATTTCCTTTAATCAATGACCCTAACCAATTTAGTGGTAGAGTTCTTGAGATTCAAGATATACTCAAAGAAAATTCAGAATTACCATTTTATCGAGATTTGTACTACTCAATGTTTGATGATTTACTTTGCAAAGCAGATTATCCCGATTGGGTAAATCGCCACATAGAAGGAAATGAAGAAAGAGGTATGATATTATCGAAACCTTATGGATTTTTAGACAAACAGGAATTATACAACAGAATTTTTGGTGAAAATAAAAAATAAAACTCATGGTGGGTGTCTAGGTTTCCCTTCCTCTCCTAGACACCTGCCACCTTATAATCCAATTCGGTAAGGGATTCATTGATGAGTTTAAAGAAAGTCACAGATGTCGGAAATGCAAGAAAGAAAGCAAAGAAAGGTGGATGGGGATTAAAGAAAGTAACTGGTAGTGTCTATGAACCTGTAAGACTAAAGAAAAAATCACCTACTAAGACAAAAAGAAAAGCAAAGAGAAAAACTGCTACAAAGAAAAGAACCCAAACAAAGAGAAAAAGTAGCAAAAGAAAAACTTCAAGAAAGTGAGTTTTAAACCCTTCATTTTCTTTAGTGGTATGATTTGACATCTGCACTAAGTAATCAATTACATAGAGCAGTAATGCGTTTAGATTATATTTTATTTCCATAGTATTCTGTCATTATAGTACAGAATAAAGAAGGGTAATAAATTAAGACAATGCAAGTTAGTTAAGTTTTAATATAAGATATGATTAGGGGTTATCATGCCAAAAAAGCAGGCAACAAAGGAAGCAGAAAAGACGGAGGCGGAAACCTCCACTAACTACCCTGTAAGTGTTACAGTGGATTTGAAGGGGGTCGCAGTAGGCGATTCACACTTAATTCTTATCAAATCTGTAAGAGCAGGTGCAAAAGATGGAAGTGACTATATTGTTGCTACTGTTGAATCATCTACGCTAACAGGAAACACAATTTGGTTTAAGGGAAAATATGGTCTATCTAATGGATATGCTTCTCTTCTAAAGAATTCAAATGGTGTAATCGAAGGTGAATGGATTTACTCAAAAGTTGAATCTACTAAATCACCAGTAGGATATGCACACAGATGGGTTAAGGTTTGAATTCTTAACTAAATCTAGTAGTAGAACCCGTTAGGGTAGTCGGTCTTGAGAGGTGTTACGACATCTCTCAAGACATCACTTTCACATGGTCGGGATGAGTTAGTTCTCCCAAAATTTTGTTCATTTTTTCTAGCCTCCCGACCACCTTTTAATTTTTATATACTCTCAGCATAGCGATTTTTGTTAAATTATTGAAAATCGCATAAGAGAATGTCACTAAGTTATATTCATATAGTAGATGTAGAGTAGGACTATACATGGCGAGACAAGTAATACCCACACCGACAATAACCGAACCTCTAACTTTTAGAGACTCTTCATGGAGATTTTGTTCTTCATGGAAAAAGCAGGAAATACACTGTGAAGGACAAATAGTTTCAGCAAACAAGAAATT
>Ga0208767_1003837_pt1 | contig 10749 bp, 4 predicted proteins | sample VirMetDEL_Mar_21_FD_184514 | JGI IMG/M metagenome (GOLD analysis project Ga0208767, IMG submission 184514) | Aqueous microbial communities from the Delaware River and Bay under freshwater to marine salinity gradient to study organic matter... | ecosystem: Environmental > Aquatic > Marine >... | reverse complement strand
CTTCATACAACGGTCTAAAGTCTTCTCGCTGTATCCAAGGCTCGTTACAAATTGTACGAGCTTTACAATCTATGCGATAAGCTTTGTCTAATTGTTTCTCTGTGTAAAGTAGCATTAGTTATTTAATTTATCTCTTTGAGATTCAAGATATTTTTTAGCTGCCATTCTTTGTTCAGGAGTCATTCTTTCTAATTGTTTATTAAAGTTTTCCATTTCTATATTATTAAAAACTTCATCAATATATTCATGTTCTTTATCTGTTGTTAAATTTTTATTTTTTAATCCTCTATGCATATATTCATGTGGCTCTGTATTTTTTTTCATTGATTTGTCTTTGGTAGAAGATAATAAAAGTTCATCAGTATTAACCATATATGCTCCACGTATAGCTGGAATATCTGTGTCAAATTGACCTAAGTTTTTTGGATTATTTATATACTTATCAAAAAATAAAGGAGATTCAGGATTTGTTGCTCTATAAATAGTAGGTCTAGTACCATATTCATCTAGTCCCTGTCTACCTCTAATTTCAGCAGGGTCTCCAGTTACTACTTGTGGGTCATATTCAGGGTCTCCACCATGAAATCCTCTACCCTGTGGGTCATTTCTTAATGCATCTTCACTCATTTTTTCCGCAGCTATTTCAACCTTTAAATCATCTGCTTCCGCTTTTGGTAAATATATTTTACCATTTGTTTGTTTAAAATTTGAAAGACCACGTTTAACATTTGTTGGTAAATAACGTATATCTTGTGCAGAAATAAAATCAAATGATTCATCAATTTCTAATGTATCACTTGATAATTTTTTAGCTCTCTCTATTCTATCTGTTAAATTTTTTTCATAAGCTGTAGGATTTTCTTGTCGTTTTAAATAATCATCAGGTCTTTCCCATTTTTCAGTAATAGCTTTTGTAATATCTTCTACATTACCTGATGAAAATAATTTTCTCAAATCTCTAGCATTTTTTCCACCATTGGATTTTAATGCTGGACTTTTAACATCATAAATACTTTCTAAAAAGTAATCAAGCTGTGATTCCATAGAATCTTTTGTGTTATTTCTTTCAAGAAACATATTGTATTGATTAACATGATCTCCACCGGGGTCTAGTTGAAATAACCCATATCCTTTACCATTGTATTGCTCCATTTGATAATCATAAGTACCATCAGTTTCTTTATCTATATTTGCCATAATACCAATAATGGCTTCTGTTCTTAAACCTTTTTCTTTTAGATAATGATAAATATTAATTTTATTTTCATTTCTTTTACTTACTTTACCACCTTTATCAAAACCCAACCTAGTCATTTGTTCTTGGTAAGGTTCACCAGTGTACGGATTAATTCTGTCTGCTGGGTCTTCTTTAGTAAAAGGTACGTTGTCTTCTCCTTCGACTATACCTCCTTTAGCTTGTTGCTCTCTTTCAATTCTTTTAACTTTTTTACCTAATGCTTTATTATAAAGTCTCATATAAGCATTCCATTCAGCAATAATTTGAATACGTTTTAATTCAGCATCTTTAAAAGCTTGTTCTCTTTGCTTGTAAGATATATCACCTTTTTCAAAATCTTTTCTAGCTTTGTAAACTAAACCTTCAACTTCTTTTAAATCTTTGTTAAGTTGTATTTCTTTTATTTTTTGATTAACTGTTGGGTCTTGTGGTCTAAGTTTAATACCCATAGTATAAGCAAAAGCTTCCCAAGGACTATACTCTGTTGCATATTTTGAACCCGGTATTAACTCTCCTTTTTCAAATCCTTTTTGTGTTCTAAAAGAACGTCTCATTTTTTCGTAGGCATACGAGCCGGGTACAAGAGCAACATTAGGAGTTAATCGTTTCACAAGTCCTTTTGCAATTGCTTTCCCATCTTCCCCCACACCCAATCCTTCAACTTCTTGTCCAGTAAATGGGTCTGTTCTAGCTACTGCAACATTATAAATATCACCATACAAACCAAAACTAGGTTGTAATGGAGCTGGAATACCGGGTACTCCTTTTTCTCTTTCTTCAAAAATATCTCCACCCGGTATCCATCTACTAATATCTAAATATTGAGAATCTCCATCACTAGAATTAAAAGGCATTCTAATAGTAGTAGGTGGCATATATGGAACACCCCATAAAGTTTTAGAAAGTTCTTCACGCATGGTAATTCTTTCTAATTCTGGGTCTCCTCCTCCTACTTGTTTACCTAACTCATTTAAACCATATCCAATCATTGCCCACTTTGCAAACTTGTGAGGTCTTAATGCTGCTGTTTCAGCTAGTAAAGGTACAATCCTATATGTGTAAGATAAAAAAGGTGTAGCTGTTCTTCTTAAAAAGTTAATTGCTGGAGCATTAATATCATAATCAATAAACCATTTTCTTGCATCTAAAGCTGCTTCAGTGACATCCATCTTTTTATTTATTCTATCCATAAACACAGCCATTCTAAATACTTGATCTTCAAGTTGATAAAGATTTTCAAGATTACCAAGGGTAGCTTGTTTAACTTTTCTAGCTGAATTAAACATGTCGGTAGAATAACCTAACATTTGAGATGGTTTATCTGCATCAGTAATCTTAGCCAAGGCTTGTTCCATAGCTCCACTTGTATCACGCAATTCTTTTGTTACAATATCAACATCAAATACACCTTGCTCTCTTGCAAGTCTAAAGAACTCTGATTTGTTTCCTTTCCGTAATTCAGCTATTGCTTTAGGTAAAAATGAATATGAGGTATCTGCAAAATCTAATAATACAAAGTTAGACATAACGTTATTAGCATGTACTGCTGGATTCCAAGCTGTTTTAGATTTTTTCCAAAGTGATTGCATTTTATCAAATGCTTTTAAGGCATCTTCCATCCCTACATTTTCATTAGTCATTTTAACCATACGACTAATATCACGCATAACATCTTTATGTACATACATAGAAGGAAGAGTTTCTATTGTACCATCTGCTTTTTTTATGGTTCTTTCAGCAAGATCACCATAAGACTTAACAGTTGTTCCTCTTAGTGTTGTATTTGGAACCTGTATAAAATCTTCAGGTTTTCCTTTAGCTTCCCAAGATTTTTTAGTTATAGCATATCTTGAATCATTTGATAAGTCTCTAAAGAATTTTGCAGTAGCTATATCATTAGCCATTAATCTACCTGTTTCTGCAATTGCAAAAGATGCATCTTCAATCTCACCCATTTGTTTTCTTTCATCGGGTGTAAAGTCTCTACGTATTTTTACTTTACCTGCAGAAGGTTCTCCAATAACTTCCCAGCCTTGAGCTTTCCATTTAGAACCTGCTTTATTAAATGCACTTTCAGATATTTCTTCAACTAATCCTCTAGGTCTTAATTCATTTCCAGCAAGACTTACTTGTCTCATCGAATCAAAGAGTTTTTTACCTTTAGGACTTTTTAAATGTTTTACATAGCTTCTATGTAAGTAAGTATTAATATTATTATTAAAAGTAGCGTTGTCTAATAAACCTAGATCAACATATTTTTGACCCATTTCTTGAATAAGCTTTCTACCTTTTAAATTAATTTCAATACCTTCTTCAGCTAAATCATCTATGGAATCTAAATTACCTGTCATCAAATTATATAGTAATTTTCTTTGTGGTTCGTCTAATTTTTCTTTTGCTTCTAAAGCAACATCTAAAAATTGTTGACCAATGCTATTTTTATTTACTTGTAATTGTCGTCTTAGTAATTTATAATCAGAAGATAAACCATAATCATCAATTAAAAATCTTCCCATGTGTTCTGCTAACGCATCATCACCAACTTTTATTTTACCTAGTCCTTTAGTAATTCCAGCACCAGCTAGTCCAGCTATAAAACCCATACTAAACTTTTCAAGTGCTGTAGCATTTGGGTCGTCTACAGAGTTATATCCAGCAATACCAGATGCAGACCCAGTAAGAGCAGAACCCCAATTATCAAACATTTTATTTTTTAAAGCAACACCAAATTTATCTTGATAAAATTTTACCACACTATCTTTTAAAGATAAACCTTCATCTGATTGCTCAGAAAAAACCTCTTGAACTTTTTTTTCAATAATTTTTTTCTCAACATCTTCTTGTATAGGTCTGCCTTCTACAGGTTTTACCTCTTCTGCAATATCTTTTTGTTTTCTAATAGTTGGTGGATTAATTGACTCTCTTACAAATTGAGTAGCTTTTTCTTTACTACCAAAAATTCTAGTTTGTCTAGCTTGATTTTTTCTTCTATTAAAATCAGCTATGCTTTCTCCTCTTTTTCTATCACGTAGTGTAGGTTGGATAATAACTTCCCATTGCTTTTCAATAACTTCACCTTGCTCGTCAAGAGCTTTTTGAATTGTGTAAAGTGTTTTAGTTTCTTGATCTTTTGTTTTATATAACCATGTCTTAGAATTTGATTTTCTATCTACCACAAAGACAACATCTTTTGGAGATTGACTTGGTTCAGCTACAGCTCCTTCAGGACTTTTCTTAGCTTCTCCAGCTTTAGGTGGTCTTAATTCATCAAGTGGAAATTTTTTAGTAGCAGTTGCACCTTCTTTACTAACAAATTGTAATGTTGCAAAACCTTCATTATCTATTTGTATAATGGTTCCTACATTTTTACGATCTGGAGCAATAACTTTTCTACCGACAGTTAGTGGTTGTTCATTAATTATTACCTGCTCTAACTCATCTAATTCATCTTCAGCAGTTTTCTTAGGCATTTCAATTTCATCAGCCTTTTTAAAGTATCCTTCTTTACCTCTAATCTTTGCGATACCTTCTAATGCTGCTCCACCAAGCCCACCAAGTGCAGTACCGGCTGTAGCACCAATAGCAATATTTTCTAATCTACTTTGTTTTTCACCAACTAAACCCGGTGATTCTTCACTAACATACCCCATACCTGCATGGAATCCACCAGCCATTCCTCCATACTTTGCAAGTTGCCATACGTTCTTTGCTTTCTTATATGCTCCCACAATAGGTAAATAACCTACAGGGTCTGCAACAACTGCAGAACCTAAGAAAGCTGTCATAGCTTCCGTACCATATTCAGGATTATCTAAAATGGATTGAAGAGTTCTATCTTTTCTTTTTAATTCTTCAGTAGCATCTTCCATTCCAAACAGTCCTGCACCAAACTGAGCAATACCACGCAATGAATCACTGGCTCCCATTTTGGCAGCATATTTAATTGCATCGGATTTTGAAAGTTGAAAAGTCGGGTCGACTGTTGAACGAATGTATTCGATAAATTCTTTATCGTTATCTTTTTGATAAGCCATAGAACCTTTTAAATGTTTAAGTCTTTATATAAATCGTTTAAAAATTTTCTTCTAAAATATATTTTTTTAAATGGGTCATATTTTTTTTCGTCTTCTGTTATATAACCTGCATTCACTAGCATTTCATCTGTGACTAAATCAATTGGGTCTTCTCTACCCGGAGCTTGTTGAGTAATACCACCTATTTTAGGCTTAACATTTTTAAACTTAGTTATTGTATCTTCATCTATTTTATATTTTTCAGATATATTTATAGGTTCTCCAGTTTCAGATTTATCATTAGTATCACCACCAGCAATATTTATAACATTAAATTTAGGACGTAAATCTCCTTCAGAAGCTTCGATGAAATATTCTGATGTATCTGTATCATATTTTATAATGCCTGTGCCTTCAATAATATTAGGGAAAAATTTAGAAAGTTCTACCGGTGTTCCATCAGTAATATCTACAATACCTTTTTTATTTTTAGTTTGAGTTAATGTAAATTTAGCTAATAATGTATTAGGATTTTCAATTAAATCATTGTATTGTTTTAACTTTGTTGGGTCTGTAATTTGAGATTCGATAGTATTTAATCTAGTGGTTTCTGTGTCTCCTGATTGTTTAACTTGATTAACAGTATAATTTATACCAAGCTGATTAAGTTGAGTTTGTCTGAATGTTTCAGCATCCCATCCTTCTTTTTTAGCAATTGAACTATAAGCAGGTGACACTTTAAACATCTTACTATCTTGATCGTACATAGCCATTGGGATACCATCTTCTGTAAACTTACCTTGTAATATATCTTGATATAACGAATCAATAATTTCGTTAGCTTTTTTAGTATCATCTAAATCTATTTTTAAAGCATTATTTGCTAATGCAAAAGAATAGGCTTTAGAAATATTCGTCTTTAAAGCAACACCCTTTCCTCCGTCTTTTAAAATATCTACCACTTGATCTTGAAATTCAGGTTTAATCTTAGATACAAAAGAAAGCTCAGTACTAGAATCTAATAATAAACTATCATTATAATTTTTCGAGGAGTTTATTACATCAGCTTTTGTTGAGCCATCTTCATAAGTAATAACTGATAGTATATCGTTTGTAACAACTCCCGGTGAAGAGTTATAACTTATAGTTTTTGTTTCTTGACTTTTAATTTTTTTAGCAATATCTTTACCATCTTTATATTGTTCTTTCATTTTAGCAATCAAACCGGGTGTATCATATCCTAGCTTATCATAAGTTTCAGCAACTTCTTTAAACTCTCTAATCTCTTTAAACATAGGAGAATCAAACACTTTATCTTTAGCTACTTTCTTTTTATATTCTAAAGTATCTGGAGTCTCTACTCCTATAATATTTTTAAAACCTTTTACTGCTGCACCAAATAAACTTCTAGGAGCTGCTTGTTTAGAAAATTGTTCGTAACCCTCTATAAACTCATCTAAAGTTGGTACATCTCTAGCTTCTAAAGCTTTCTTTTCTAATGAACCATACAGATCGTTGGCTTTAGCTTCAGCTTGTTCATTTAACCAGCTTTGAATATTTTTTACTTCAGCAAAAGGTCTTTCATTTTTTGCAGCTTCTAAATACGTATTAAATATTTGTTTTTGTAAATAACTTTTACCACCATTTTTTGTAACTGTATCCCAATATGTTAAAGTATCGTTAGCATCTTTTATGTAACTTTGATACTTAGCTTTAGCAGGTGCATTTGCTGCATCTAATTGATCTGCTCTATTATTTAAAAAAGAAGTAGCTCCTTTAACTACAGTATCAGCAAGTAATAATTTCTTAGAAAATTTTTCTTGCTCTTTAGCTGTTTGCTCTCTTCTTTCTCTAGCTGTATCTAATTGTCCTTGAACAAATTGTAACTGTTCATCTACATCGTATCTTGCCATCTTATTGTACCTTTTCTAATAAACTATTATTTGTTGGTGGAGTTTGTTTTTCTAACAATCCCGGACCTATATCTAAACTTTGTATCTGTTGTGCAATATCAGTAGGTAATGCTCCTTGTGGCACCTCAGACATATTACCAAGTTTTGCTCTTGCAACCTCTTGAATATTTTTAGCTTTTTTACTTTCTAAATCTGTTTCTGGTTCTTCATCTTCTTCTTCATCCCCATACAAAACATATTGTATATCAGCTTTCTCAGCAAGTGCCATTAACACATACATAACTGGCTCAACTAATAACAATAATAAATCAGGATTCCATTTACCTTCTCTAAAACCAACATATAATAATTGTGTAGTTATGTCTGACAAAGGAACTCCATCACTTACAGATTGCATCATAGGTAGATAATTTTCTTCAATTAATAATTTATCTGTAATATATTCTAACGCATCTTTAAAGTTTGTAAATTCTGGAGGACCATCCCAAGGATAAGATTCATCAGGACTATTTGTTAAGCTTTGTCCCGGTATCGGTCTACCTGTGTTCTCGGCTAGTGCATCAATTCCTGCTGCATCGTGTTGTTCAAAAGGTAATTTTGACATAATATTATCCTGTTAATCCAATAGGTTTAAAAATTTGACGTTGAAAGTTTTTCATATAAGATTCATACGCAGATGTGCCATCAGATAATAAATCATTAACATATGATTGATTGGCTAAGGCTCCTCCCATAAAACTATTACCACCTTTAGAAAGGGTTAAATCAACTGTATCAAAAACAGATGGATTTTGAGAACTCATTGCCATTAATGATGGTATATTTATAGAAACATAATCAGCAGCATCAGGTTGTTTATAACCAAGAGCTTCTGCTACTTTTTGAGTACCGGCTGCTTTTAATCCACCAATAGCTGCATCTGTAACTGAAGATTGAACCGCTTTCTTACCATAATCATATGCATCAAAACTTGCAATATCTTTTCTAATTGCAGAGTCTTTGTCAAATATATTTATGTTATCAAAGAATCCCGGCTCTTTAGATTTACCAGCAAGTAAAGATTCTTTTACTAAACCAGATACATCTGTTAATCCTGTAACATCAGCTAATGCATCTGTTTTCTTTCCTAGTCCTTTATCAATAATTTTTTGAGCATCTATACCTTTGGTAACTTCACTATCTACTTTTGTTAATACATCAGCATCATTAGTAATTCCAAAAAATTCTTTAGTAGACTCAAATGCATTACCAATAGTTTCAGTTACTCCTTTGTAAATATTACCAACACCAGTACCGGCTTTATGAATAATATCCATCGTTCTTCCTAACGCTTGTGAAGCTACATTATTACTTGCTAATAGTTTGTTAGCCCATGTTCCGGATTGAGAACCTGCAAAGTTTCCAAAGATACCCTGAAGTCCTTGAAAAGCATAAGGCATTAAAAACATCATACCTAGTTGACCAACTATTCCAAGTTTACCAAAAGCTTTACCAACTTTTTTTACTACTTTTTTAATTCCACGTGCTATTTTTTTAACACCCTTTTTTAAGCCTTTCCAAGCTTTAGATAATATTCCCATTTTTAATCTCCTGTACCAAATATTCTATCAACAGTAGTTGATACATTATTAAAATTACTAGACCAGTTTTTAGCTGCATCTCCTTCAGAACTAGCAGCAGCAATCATAGCTTGAGTTTTTCTATTTGCTGTATCTGTTGCCCATCTAAAATCATAATCTGCTTGATCTCTAAGCTCTTGCCATAAAAAAGCTTGTGCTTGTGATGATAGATTAAATGCATTCTGAGCATTTTGTTGATTCACTGCATTTTGTGCAGCAGTATCTGCTAAATTGGCTTTACGTCTCCACTCAATATTTGATTGTTGAATTGCCTGTGCATTTTGAACATTAAATTGTTCTCGTTGAAAATCAACTGTTTCATTAAATTGTTTAGTTTGATTTATTATTGCAGCATTTGTTTTATTAATTTCTAACTCATTTGAAACTCGTCTAGCTTCTGCAGCATTTTGTTGTTGTACGTTAAACTGTTTAGCTGCATTCATTTGAGCTGCATTAAACTGATTAATCTGTGTATTTAAACTTGCCATAAACTGCTGTGTTTGATTTTCACTAGCAGCATTAAACTGTCTTGCAGCATTGGTTGCAGCTTGATTACTTAACAATCTTTGTTGTTCTTGTTGAGCTTTTAATACATTTGATTGTTGTTGATTGCTCAAGTTTTGCATGTCCATTGTTAAGAATGCTTGAGCATTTTGTATCTGAGCTTTCTGATAAAAGTCTGCTTCAGCTATATTAGCTTGAGACATTAATACAGCATTTTGAATTGTAGCTTGTTGATCTAAATTAGCTTCTGTAATTCCTACAGTTTGTAAGAACTTACTATTTGAAAGTGCTATCTGTTGGTCAGAACTAAACTGAGCCATATCCATTTGAAACACTTGTGAAGCATTTGTTAAGGCTGTTTGTTGTCTTCTGGCTGCATTAGCTTCTGCTTCTTGAGCTTCAATGTTTTTTTGTTGACTTACACTTGCTTGAATTGCTTGAGCATTTGATTGTGCTAAAGGAATTGCAGCTTGTATAATAGTATTGAGCAAAGCATCTCTACCCACAGTTGATGCTGACATGCCACGTTGAGCTAACATTTGTTCAACACTAGCTACAGCAGGAGCTGCCCATGTAGGAATTTTACCCTCTTCAATACCATTTAATAAACTATCTAACTGATTAGATACCAAAGCTTCTTCTGGTAATCCTTCAATGATACCTCTTTCAGCTTCAGTAAAATCAGCTAATCTAGCTTCTAAAGTTTCTGGGTCGTTACCAAGTTCGGTAATATCTGCATCACTAAGTCCAGCATTCTTTAATTGCTTTTTAGCTCTTGTTATACGTGATAAAGAACTACCCGCATTAATAGCTGCTTGAGATTTAGCTTCAGGACTAATTGTTCCTATAACTCTTTCAGTTAATGCTCCGGGTATAATCTCTACCTGTGCACCTTCTATAGGAGCTACTCGTTCTACACCTGCAGCTTTTGCAAGAGCATCTTCTGTAATTTCCCCTTCAGCTACAGCAATTTCTGGAGCTTCTGTAATCTGTGCTGCTGCCATTCTTGCAGCTTGTAATTCTTCAGGAGTTGCAGCTCTAGAAATGTCCTTCATTGTTTGAACATTTTCTAAACCTATTTCTTTTACAAACTCTGGTGTAACTCCTTTACGTTGTGCAAGTTGTAAAGCTTCTGCTTCATATTCTGGACCTGTTGGAACTGCTTCTATTTTAGCTGTTGGTATAGCACCTTCAGGTATTTCACCTCTAGCAATAGCTTCGGCTTGTTCACCTGTTCTTACAATTCTTTCTCCTCTTTCTTCCTCAAATATTTCTTGAGCAGGAGCAGGAGTTGGAGCAGGTGTAGGAGTGTATACAGGAGGTATATATCCTTCATAATAACCTCTGTTTAACTGATCTTTAAAAGCTCTTTGAGCAGCTTCCTGTCCTATCCTTTCAATAGTTTCTCTATCAGGCACCATATAATCTTCTGCAATTAACTCTGGTCTCATAACTGGTGCAGG
>Ga0208767_1003829_pt1 | contig 10762 bp, 7 predicted proteins | sample VirMetDEL_Mar_21_FD_184514 | JGI IMG/M metagenome (GOLD analysis project Ga0208767, IMG submission 184514) | Aqueous microbial communities from the Delaware River and Bay under freshwater to marine salinity gradient to study organic matter... | ecosystem: Environmental > Aquatic > Marine >... | reverse complement strand
AGGTAGGCCAGCTACACGAAAAATGGCTAGGCGATTTATTAGAAAGTAAGACAATAGAAGTTAAACGCGACTTCATGGCTTCACAGACAGGTAATGTGTTTGTGGAGTTTTTTTGTAGGGATAAGCCGTCAGGCATAAGCACTACAGAGGCAGCGTTTTGGGCTTTTATACTTGCAGACAAAACTGTGGTATTATTGCCGACAGATAGGTTAAAAGCTTTGGCAAGAGAAGCCCACAAAGCAGGGCAGATAGTTAACGGCGGTGACTCAGGCGCAAGCAAAGGCGTCTTGATAAGTGTAGAGAGGTTGGTAAGACAATGCCTTCAGTAGTGGATATTTGTAACGAGGCGATGGACCTACTGGGCGCGGCAACCATTACCTCGCTGACAGAAAACTCAAAAGAAGCCAGACTGTGCAATCGTAGGTTTGAGACCGTGCGGGATGCTGTGTTGCGCTCACATCCTTGGAACGTAGCAATCATACGCAAGTCGTTGCCAAAGGATAGCGAAGCGCCTGCATTTGGCTTTTCGTATCAGTACACATTGCCCACAGACCCTTACTGTTTGCGGCTGTTATCATTCTGGAACAGCAATGTGAACAATGAAATTGCGGCGTATGACAGCCAGATTATGTACAAGGTTGAAGGCCGGAAGATTCTGAGCAACGAAGACACATGCAAGATTGTGTACATTGGCCGGATTGAAGACACAGAGTCATACGACTCAATGCTGTCCAGCACTATTGCCAGCGCACTAGCGGCTGAAACAGCCTACGCCATTACAGGCAGTTCAAACATTGCGCAGCTTATGGAACAGCGTTACCAGCAAAAGATGCGTGAGGCTCGTTCAGCTGACGCTATGGAAGGTATGCCAGACCAAATTCAGGCCGATGACTTTATTAATGTAAGGTTCTAACATGGCGCGTGTATCCACTATCGTCACAAACTTTCAGTCTGGCGAACTGTCGCCTAGACTTGAAGGCCGTATTGATTTGCAAAAGTATCAGAGCGGTGTGCAGCAGCTGACAAATATGCTGGTGTTTCCGCAAGGCGGCGCGACACGCAGGCCGGGTACATACTATGCGGGCTCATCAAAGAGCAATGGCAAGGTGCGGCTGATACCATTCGAGTTTAGTGACGAGCAGGCATACATCATTGAACTGGGCGCAAACTACATGCGCTTTTATGTTGACGGTGGTTTGCTTGTATCCGGCGGTTCAGCTGTTGAGGTTGTGACATCGTATTCAGCAACAGAGATATTCGAACTGAATTACACGCAGTCTGCTGACGTTATTTACTTTGCACATAAGAACCACCCGCCTGCCAAGCTAACCCGGACGACAGCAACCAGCTTTACATTTAGCGACATCGACTTTGTTGATGGCCCTTGGCTGGACGAAAACACCTCAGATATTACGCTATACGCTTCAGCTGCAACAGGCAGCGTTACAATCACGGCATCAGCTGCGCTGTTCACCAGCGATGATGTTGGTCGATATATCAGGTTTCGCGAGGTGCTTGAGATTGAGCATGATGAGTGGGCAGCAAGCACCAGCTATAATGATGGCGACAGCGTGCGCTACAATGGGCATGTCTATGAACAAGTAACAGGCTCTACTCAGACATCCGGTAATACGCCCCCTGTTCATACTGAAGGCACCGAAACATACGGTGCTATCGACTGGGAATACAAGCACGATGACACAGGCTATGTAGAAATCACTGCGTTCACCAGTTCCACTGTCGTTACTGCCACAGTCAAAGAAGACGATGGCGGTATAGCTGTCTTGCCTGACCATATTATCGGCGCGGCAAACGCAACAAAGAAATGGTCGCTTGGTGCACTTGGCGGCGACCAAGGCTACCCACGCGCTGTTGCGTTCTATGAGGAGCGTTTGTACTTTGCAGGCACTACAGGCCAGCCACAGACGATATTTGGGTCGGTTACGGCAGACTTTGAGAACCACACACCCGGAACAGAAGACGACAAGGCGATTAACGTCACGATTGCTTCTGACCAAGTGAACGTCATTAAGCACATGATTCAGGGCCGCTTCTTGCAAATCCTGACAAGTAGCGCTGAGTTTACGATGTCTGGCGGCTCCGGCACACAGCCTGTTACGCCTACAAATGTGAACGTGTTGCGTGAAACCACATTCGGCGCATCAGATGTGCGCCCGGTGCGTGCAGGCTCTAGCACTATTATGGTACAGAAAGGGCAGACCAAAGTTAAGGAAATCACATTTAACTTGGATGTTGATGGCCTTACAGGACGAGATTTGACTGTATTGGCAGAGCATCTGGCCCGCGTTGGCTTGGATGACATGACATGGCAGCAAGAGCCAGAACTTATTCTGTGGTTTGTGCGCTCTGACGGCGAACTACTTGGCCTCAGTTATGACCCGCAAAACAACACAATCGCGTGGCACGAACATACGCTAGGCGGCACAGCTGTTGTGGAAAGTATTGCATCAATACCTTCAGGTTCTGAAGACCAAGTGTATCTGTCAGTTAAACGCACCATTAACAGCGTTGAGACACGGCACATTGTGTATATGAAGCCGATTTACTTCGGCGCTGACGTTACTGATGCGTTCTATGTAGACAGCGGCCTGACATATGACGGCGCGGCTACAACAACGATTAGTGGCCTTGACCATCTCGAAGGCGAAACTGTGCAGATACTGGCAGACGGCGCAGCACACGCAGACAAAGTGGTAAGCGGCGGCAGTATTACGCTGGACCGTAGTTCATCTAAAGTGCATGTGGGCTACTCATATGACTCTGTTATTCAAACGCTGCGTATGGAGGCTGGCGCAGATGACGGCATATCACAGGGCAAGATTAAGCGTATCCATGGCGTAACTGTGCGTTTCCTAGATAGCGTAGGCGCAGAGGTTGGCCCGGACACAAACAATCTGGACAGGATACCGTTCCGCGACAGTAGCATGGCGATGGATGAAGCCGTGCCAATGTTTGACGGCGACAAAGAGATATTTTTTCCATCGGGATATGATAACGATGCAAGGGTTTTGGTGCGGCAGACACAGCCACTGCCGATGACAGTTCTTGCAATTATGCGGAGGTCCAACACATTCGATGCTTGATGTCACTATGTTCCAAAGAAGCGATGTTGACGAGATTGACTTGGGGTACAGCTTTGAGTCTGCTTACCGCGAGTCATTCAAAAGCCACAGCAACGTGGTGGGCCTGACCGGGCGCAGGAATGGCGACATCATCGTTATGGGCGGTGTGCATGTGCTATGGCCGGGTGTGGGCGAGGGCTGGATAATGGTGTCTAAGCATGCGTATAAAACGCCGATTACCGTTGCTAGATATGCTGATGAGTTCTTTGATGTTATTATGCATGAAGCACAGGTACAGCGGGTGCAAGCAAGTGTTCACGCGGAGGATAGCCAAGCAGTCAAATTTGCAAAATGGCTTGGATTTGAAAACGAGGGTTTGATGAAAAAGTACGGCCCGGACGGAAGTGATTATTACAGAATGGCGAGGGTAAGCTAATGGCCGGAGAAATAGCAGCAGGCGCATCTGTGCTGCAAGGTGTTGTCGGTTACAAAGGCAACCGCCAAGCCGCTAGATATGCACAACAGGTTGCAGAACGCGATGCAGAGGTGGCGAGAAACGAAGCTGTCTTGCTTGCACGCGCCAAGCGCGATGAAGAAGCGAGGGCAAGAAAGCGCGGCGAACAGACCATTGGAACAGCAAGGGTAGCCGTTGCCACATCTGGTGTGCAACTTACTGGTTCACCATTAAGTGCATTGGCAGAGATTTATTTTGGTATCGAAGACACGGCGTCACGCATTCAGTATGCAAGCAGCATTGAACAAACAAGAAAAGAAGCTGAAGTCGAGTCAATTTTGCTTTCGGGTGAGGCGCGTAAAACAGGTTATCAACAGGCTGCAATCGGTTCACTGCTTAGTGGCGCAACACAAGCCTACTCAGGATATACGGAGGCTAACGGCTAATGCCTAAGATTCCAACATATAATCAAGGCCAACAAGTTCCGCTGGCAACAGGCCAGCTTGGGCCAAGGCTGTCAGGTGCCGGGCTTGAGCAGGGGATGTTGGCAGGCGTTAGAACAACTCAGCAGGCATTGGGGGCTGTAGCTGACATAGCCACTGCGTTTGAAAAGCGCCGCCAGAATGAATTGCAAGAAGACTTTATAGCTAATTCAGCAAATGAACTGCGTGAAAACTTGTCTACTTTGAGGCAACGGACAAACCCGCAAACCGTAGAAGAATGGAACACACTCTACGAAGATACGATTACAGAGTTTAAGAACAACTTAGATACCCCGGCAATAAGCAAATCACGCTTGCAAAGCGCTATGCGTAAGCTAGATGGTGTGGGGCAGCTGTATAAGCTTCAAGGCATTAAAGACACATTTGATATTGAGCAAACAAACAAAGCTGTAACAGCGGCAAAGGGGCTGGACCAAACCACCTCAGAGTATGTTTCTGGCCTTGTATCTAGGAATGATGCTTTGTTGGCACATGCTGAAGCTTATGACTTTGCAACACGCAGTGGCTTTAATGACAAGCTTCCTACGACAGAAGAATTTGCGTTTGCTTTAGACACGCAGCTTCTTGTTTCAATGGCTAACGACCCAAATGCGACCTACCAAGAATTACAGCAAAAAATATCAGAAATTGAGGCTGGCGGTTCTTCAACGGTAGATGAAGAAGGGCGCGAGGTTCTGTCTTTAAATGAATACTCTACATATCTTCCTTCAGAGCGCGATAAACTAATTAGCATTCTGGAAAGCCGCACCAACAAGATGGCTACAGAAGAAACATATGAGTCGATAGCACGTTCAGATGATGCCATGGCTTCTATGGGTATGGCCCAAACAGACGAAGACTACGCAGAAGCAAAAGGCGCTGCTATGGCTGAAGTAGAAACACTGCGGTCATTGTCTCAGCCAGCTAAAGCAAATCTGTTGCTATCGAAGATAAACGCTTTGGATTCTGCGCAATTTCTTTACACGCCAAGTGTTGCATTTTCGTCAGCTGAAGACCGCGCAGATTTAGTCACAGAGAAGCGCGAGGAACTGCTGGCTAATATGAATACAGAAAATGCCGCAGAGACAGCCGCCGCGCTAGAGGCGCTGAACAAAACTGAAGCTACTGTAAACAAACTAATCGCTGAAGACCCAGCGCAGTTTGTTGCAAATGTCTTCCAAAGAGCCAATGGCCGCGCACCGACAGCATCAGAAATCGTTCAAAAACAAATAGATATGGGCTTGTCTGGAACGCAGGTTGCGCCGTTTACAAACGAGGCATTTACATCTTTGCTTGAAGGCACAGCTGAACTAGATGCGCAGACTACATACAAGGAGTTTTCTCGCTTCTTTGCAGGGTTCAGAGGACAAGCCGAAAACTTTGCCACAGGCAGAGCGATGCGCCTTGGCATGACGCCAGCTATGAACATTGCCCTATCTCGTAACGGCGACCCAGACTCTATGGAATTGCTGACTGCTGAAAAGCAAGACATGAAAGAGATAACTGCTGGGCTGGATGTGTTCAATGTCAAGAAGGGCGATGTGGCCCGCGCAGTTTACGAAAGAACAGCTGAGTTTAAACGCAGTATTATTGGCGACATAGATGAGGGGCGCATTGGGCTAACCGCAACCCCTGCGCGCATTGCATCTGTAAACGGATTTGAACAGGCTGTGCTAAAGCTTGCGCTGGTAAAAGCCTCGCGTGGCATGGATATTGATGAAGCCGCAGATAGTGCCGCCAAGGTTATTACAAGCCAGTACAACTTTAGACGTTCCGGCTCGGCCACAATGCGGGTGCCTGCGGAGTACGATGAGGTTACAGCAGATGGCTTCTTGCGCCAGTTAGACGCAAAGTTAAGAGACCCTGCATTTACCGCTCTGATTGCATTCCCCGGCTCTGACTTAGAGCGTGAGGCGTTTATTCAAGATTTGCGTAATGGCAAGGGTGGCTTTGTAACTAACGACACAGATGATGGCGTATATCTTGTTGATGAGTTTGAGAACCCTGTGGTTCTTTCTACAAATAAGTTAGGCGAACCAGTAGAAACAAGGGCTGAGTTTTCTTTTGATGAACTTATGCAAGAGTCCATTTCAATTAGAAAGCAAAAGCAAGTTACAGCAGAGTCTGCAACAGATATGTTTGCCGAAGCGCGTAGATTGCGCGAACAGATTGTTACAGGTTTGGACCTGAACGTAATTAGGCGCGAACAGGGCGAAGAAGCTTACCAAGAACAGCTTAAAGAAAATAAGCGGCTTGCTGAAAGAGAGGCCCAGCTGACTGACCAAGCAAATGCAATGTTGCGCGAGATGAACCGTGACTAAATTATACATCCCACCCCAAGCAACCGATGAGAACCTACGCCGCGACTACTTTAGTTATTCAAAAGTAGGCACGTTAGATATTCTTGGGGCAACATTTCAGCAAGCGATGTACGAAAACCCTATGTCTTCAGCAATACGTTCTGCTGAATTGGCGTTTAAAGGAGGTTCTGGCCGCAAGCTAACAGCAGAGGAATACAAAACCAGCGACTTTTTCCGGCCGGGTATAGAGGTGACTCAAGAAGGCATTTACGAGTCAAAGGCTTCTATGCTTGCAGAGCGTTATGATGACCGTGAAGCGCGTAAGCTAACACTAAGCAGAACGCGAGGCGGCTTTGGTTTGGCAGCGGGGCAGTTTGGTACGGCGCTTGTGGCGTCTGCTTTGGACCCCATTAACATTGCTTCAGCGTTTATTCCAACCATGGCAGCGGCTAGATTTGCCAAAACAGCTACAATGGCTACAAAGCTAGGTAAGGCTGGCACGTTCCGTAGAGGGGCTACTGAGGGTGCAATAGGTGCCGTGGCTGTAGAGCCTATTGTGTATGGCACTGCGCGGTATGAACAAAACAACGATTATACGGTAACAGACTCATTAATGAATGTTGTGTTTGGCACAACACTGGGTGGTGGGTTGCATTATGGCGCGGCCAAAGTAGGCGATGCTTTAAAGCGTGCAGGCCACAAACAGCGTGTAGCGCTTGCAAGAACTGCTATCGCGCAGACTGTTGAGGGCAAGCAGGTAGATACGAACCTCGCTATCAAAGCCGACCCTGTTATGCGGAATGACCCTGACATTCGTGGTGAAAATGCCGTGCCTGAAAATGCACGCGCTGTGCCGCTAATTGACAGACACAGGAGGGGCAACAAGCTTCCGCGCATTCTTGAGCCTACAAAAGCTTCAGTCAAGCCACTCAAGACACTATCAAAGTTTGTTCGAGATGCTGGCGGTATTAAAGCAGACGACCCACTTGTAGGTGATGTAGCGCAGGCGGCAGGTGACGCAGCTGGCAAAACTAAAAAAGCCAAACAGATGCAGCTTATCGCATCAAAACCTCGCCGCAGAAAAGGCATGGCTGGGCCAGAACCTAAGAGTGTCGATGACATGGCGCTGGCGGCATGGGAAGCGGGTTATTTCCGTGGAGAAGACAGACCTACAACGTCAGAGTTTTTGGAAGCGTTGCAAGATGACATTGCTGGCGATTTTAAATACAGCGAGTTTGACTTTGATGAATTGGCAGCGCGTGAGCAGGCGGCAGCTTTAAAGGACGAGGCTGATAAGTATGGCATTAAATATAGGGGCATGTCTGACGAGGACTTTCTTGCTGTCCTTGAGAACCGCAGAGAAGCTTTTGGCCCAGAGGCTGAGTTAAAGCGTGAGTATGATGGGCTTACTGAGCAAGAAATACATGACATGCGCACAGGCCAATACGAGTCTGTAGGCGATGCTGAAGAATCTGCACAAATCAGAGCCCGAATGGAAGAAGCTGACGCGGTTGCTGCTGAGTTTGACTCGGAACAACTTGGTTTGATTAATAAATATAATGACGAACTACAGGATGAGATTGACGCAATGATTGCAGAGGGCGCAGACCCGCAAGACTTTATTGATGAGTTCAATGAACTGCAACGATTGCAGGCGAAGGCTGAAGATTACGACTCTATAGTTACTAGAGCTAAAGAGTGTTTAGAGGGGGCAGGTAGTTAAGCTATGGAAGCGTGCAAACTTAGCGTAAAAGAAGCCGCCAAAGAACTGGGGCACGACATCAATGACGATGAAGCAGAAGAAATTCTTGCCCAGCTTCAAGAAGAACTTGAGAAGCGTATAGGCAAGATATACTCAAAGTCTCAAGAGGACCAGCTACGCGATAAAATCATTTCGCTTCATAAGAATGCCCGGATAAATGCGGCCATTCAAAAGCGAAACTACCTTATAAATAAACGCCGTGTTATGGACTTGGACCGTCAAATCAAGTCATACGTTGAAAGCGGCAAAGGTTCAGAAGCTGACGCATTCATGGATATTCTTGTCGGCTCATTTAAAAACTATGAGGGCGGCAGACTAAGCATTGATGCGCGGCGGCAAGGCATACTTAATGATGCTGCTGGCCTGTTGCTTGCTGAACTAGAACGCAATGACTTGGTTAAGATGTTCCAATCTGGCGACCTTGACCAAGCAATCTACATTGAATTGTTTGATGGGTTTGGCAAGTCTAATGACGCAGAAGCAGAGTTAATAGCAAGGGCTATAGAAAAGGTGCAGAAGAACTTGCTGCACCGTAAAAACCGCAGTGGGGCAAACATTGGCGAACTAATTAACTATGTTGTTAGACAGCGCCATGACCCTAACAGACTGCGTGATGCTGGCTTCAACACATGGCATGACGACATTATCCAGCTGCTAGACACTGAGAAGACTTTCGCCGGGATACCAGCGCGTGCGCAACGTGCTTTTCTAAAAGAAGCTTACGAGCATTTAGAAAGCGGCAATTTCCAAAAGTCATCATCAGTGGTAGGTGCTGACGGAAAGATTGACCCGGTTACAGCATTCAAAGGGCCAGCTAACCTAGCGAAAAAACTCAGCGGCTCTCGTGTACTGCATTTCAAAGACGGCAAGTCATCAAAGGCTTATGCTGACAAGTATTCTGGCAAGACTTTGATTTCATCAGTGTTAGACGGCATCACAAATGATGCAGAGTCTATTGCTTTAATGGAGGTGCTTGGCACAAACCCTGCCGCAATGCTCGATAGGTACATCACTAAATTTGGTTTTGCTAAAGGAAGCGCCGAAGCAAAGCGAATCCAAAACGCTTTTGCTGAACTTGATGGCAGTATGCGCGGCATATTTGGCACACAAAAGAAATTTCTTGGTGCTGATTTGACAGCAGTGGCAGCAAGCTTTAGGGCGGTGCAAAACATGTCTAAGCTTGGGTTTGCTACGATTTCATCGTTTTCAGACATTAACTCAAAGGCCATGCTTTTGCAGCGTGAAGCCGGGTTAAGCATGTTTCAGGCGTACAACAGGTCTATTCTTGATGTTATGACTGCATTCAATGACAAACAAAGGAAGCAGTTTTCATACTATCTTGGCACCGGAACTGACGCAATGTTGGGCAATGTCCATTCACGCTTCGCCGCTGACGACCAGCTACCGGGCATGATGACTAAAGCACAACAGCTATATTTTAAGCTGAACGGCATGCAGTTTTGGAACTCAGCCCAAAAAGACGGCACCGCCAGAATATTAGCAGCTGTTCTTGCTGACAACATCGGCAAGCGTTTCGATGATATGGATGTGGGCTTAGTCAACACACTGAAGATGTACAACATCAAGCAGAACGAAATAGCTTTGTTTCGGCACGTTGACACAAAGGCAGAAGACGGTAGGAACTATGTTTTTGCCCGAATGGTTGATGACTTAACAGATGAGCAGCTTGACCCTGTTGTGAGCGCAAACATGGGGATTACTGAGGTAACAGACCGCGCAAGGCAGGCGTACCGGGATGAACTACGCACTAAGATAATGGCTTATTATGCTGATAGCGCAGACGCAGCGGTGCCAACGCCGGGCGCTAGAGAACGCGCAATCCTAAACAGAGGGCTTGCCAGAGGAACGCCGGAAGGCGAGGCAATCCGCATGATTATGCAGTTTAAGTCGTTTCCAGTTACGTTCATTACTAAAGGCTTGCGCCGCCAAGCAGCAGGTTACAGGGCTGCGGAGCGCTCTGCTGCTGTTGGAATTGCGCAGATGATAGCTGGCGCAACAGTTATGGGCTACATATCTAATGCGACAAAAGACATCCTTAAAGGGCGTGAGCCCCGCGAGGTGTTCAGCGTTGAGCAGGGATGGAAAAGCTTTACAGAAGCCTTTGTTGCTGGTGGCGGCGCAGGCATTTATGGCGACTTTATCTTTGGCGAGTTTAACCGCTATGGGCAAGGCCCGCTGGAAACACTGATGGGGCCGACTGCTGGGGTACTTGCTGATGGCTTGAGGGCTTGGGGCAAATTTGCGGATGGCAACCCAGAGGCCGCAGGCGACACATTAGCGCGTGTAATGTCCAGAAATATTCCGGGCATCAACCTGTTTTATGCTAAATTTGCTATCGACTACTTGGTATTACACAACATCTCTGAACAGATGAGCCCCGGATATTTGCGCCGATTAGAACAGCGGATGGAACGCGACTACAATTCTGAATTTTTTCTGCCACCATCAAGAAACGCAGTACAGTTTTAATAGCGTCTGTTTTGCTGTATAAAGGGTTAAGGAGTTTGACATGACTGTAAGCAGCACCACCACACGGAACAGCTACACAGGCGATGGCACTACCACCGTCTTTGCGTACACATTCAAGATTTTCGATGATGATGACATCACGGTAATCTTACGCACCACCGCGACTGGCACAGAGACAGTGCAGACAAAGA
>Ga0208767_1003824_pt1 | contig 10774 bp, 5 predicted proteins | sample VirMetDEL_Mar_21_FD_184514 | JGI IMG/M metagenome (GOLD analysis project Ga0208767, IMG submission 184514) | Aqueous microbial communities from the Delaware River and Bay under freshwater to marine salinity gradient to study organic matter... | ecosystem: Environmental > Aquatic > Marine >... | reverse complement strand
TGACTTACAAGTATCTAGAAAATCATACAGAGATGACAAATTAGCACTACTAGATACTCAAAGAAAACTAGAACAGGCTAGAGCTACTGCTGCAGCCAAAGATAAAAGCGGCCTTACAGGAACAAATGTAGTTTCATCTCTAAATAATATTAGAAATCAAAAAGCTAAAGCAATGTCAGATCTTGCTGCAATAGCTCCTCAATTTGAAGGCGGTACACTTACAAAAGAACAAGAAGCTGCTGCAGAAATGTTTAGAAGACAAATAGCTAATTTAACTGTAATGGAAAGCACATATGAAGCTATGCTTGGGGGTATAGGTTCTTTAGCCTCTTCTGGTGTCGATCTTAATGCAACCGCGAACTAAATGAGGATTGGATTATGGGCATTATCCAACAAAAAGGTCAATTCTCAGGTAAATCATATTCAGTTCAAATAGCAGGTGATACACCCACTCCTATAGAACAACAAAAGATAGACAGCTTTCTTACACAGCAAGAGCAACCCTACAAACAATCTTACGAATACTATTTTGGTCAAAGGACTAATGAGGATGTTCCTCAAGAAGTGCCTATCCAAGAAGAGGGTGGTTTTAGAAGGGCTGTAGGCGCAGGTGTTGATCAGCTTCAATTAGCGTATGGCTCATCTCTAGAAGGCTTGGGTAAAGTTACTGGCTTAGAGGGCTTAGAGAATTATGGCTCTGATGTTGTTGAAAAGAACGAACAAGAGTTTCAAGAAAAAGCTGCAGGTTTTACCAAGTTAGATGATGCAGATAGCTTTGGTGATTATCTTAAATTTTATGCAGAAACTCTTGGTCAGCAAGTACCACAGCTTGGTTCTACGCTTGCAGGTGTAGGTGCAGGTGCAGCGGCAGGTTCGGTTATCCCCGGTGTCGGAACTTTTATTGGCGGTATAGCAGGTGGTATGGCTGCTAACATTCCTTATTTTTATGGAGACAACAGAGAAGCCCAAAAAGAAGCAATGGAGAGAGGCCTTCGAACAGAAATGAACGAAGGAGCAGCTTTTCTGTACTCCATACCTCAAGCATCTTTAGACTTAATTGTAGACAGATTACTTATTGGTGGCATCCTTCCAAAATCATTTGGCACTTCTGGTGGCCTATTTACTCGCGCAGTTAAAGGCGTAGGAATTGGTGGTGCTGTAGAGGTTCCTACAGAGATTGGTCAAGAAATAATAAATAGATATCAAGCAGGACTGCCAATTGATGATGAAGAAGCTTTAAAAGTTTATAAAGATGTAGGTATAGCTGCACTTCTTGTTGGTGGTACTGTTCGCGGTGGTACTAACATAATAGCAGGTGATCAAAGAGTTAGAGATAAAGATAAAGAAGAACAGGAAAAAATTCGACAGCTTCAAGAAGATCAAGAAGAAGCAAGACAAAGAGCATTACTAAAGAAACAAGAAATAAACAAATCAAAAGCAATGATCGATGAAGATCTTGTGGAAGACGTTGAAGAAAAGCAGAGAAAATTAGAAGAAAAACAAGCGGAAGTAAGAAGATTAGCAGGGGTTGAAGAACAGCCGCTGCAGCTTGGAGCAATGGCTCCACCGCCTGATAACAATAGGTTATCTCCTGAAGAAGAAAAGATGGCTCTTTTACAGGCAGCTAGAGAGACAACACTGCCACTTATACCAGTAGAGCTATCAACTTTACCTTTAGATGAGCAGGTAAGGATTAGAAGCTCTCGCAGAGCGCAAGGCGTAGATACCACAACACCTGCTTCGATAGATGAAATAAGAAGAGTTTTAGGTGAAGACGTAGCTGATAGAGAAGTTAGGAAACAAAAGCCTCTAGGGGGCGGTGCAGCACACTTTGGCCCGATTAGCGGTAAGAGCTTTACACAATCACAATATGACCGTGCCGTACAGGAGATTAAGGCTCAGAAGAAATACACTTTCAATGCTGTGCAGAAGGCTTTGAAAGCTACAGGCCTTAACAGAGTACCAAGACAGATGGTTCTCGATGTCAGAGATGAGATGGTAAACCGTGGGTTATTGCGTAAGTCTGATAGGGTTAGAACTGGTTATGTTGTTGAGGCAGACATTGAATCATCTTTTGACGAGGCAGCATCTTATAGAAAAACTGTCAATGATATCAGGACTTTATTGGATGGAGAGAGAACTGCTAAGAAAAAAGCAGAAAATGAAACTGATGAAGATTTTCAATCTAGAAAGTTAGGACTGAGATCTTACAGAAGAAAGCTTCTTGAGGATGCTCGAAGAGCGCAACAGGTAGAGGGTAATGTAAGAAAAGCTAGACAATTGAATGCCAAGGCTGACGCCCTTGAGGGTGAGATAGCTAGAGCAGAAAAGACTGTTACAGACTTAGAAAAGAAGATTGAGACAAGTCCTCAAGGTCAGGCAATACCTGCCACAGAAAGACCAAAGGTACTATCATCTGATGAGAAGCAAGCAATCGGAAGCCAAGAAACAACTCAAGGACAAAGAGAAGCCCTTCAGACTAGCGTTGATAATAGAAAAGCGGAGCTTGATGAAAAGCGCAAAATGCTTCGTAGATTAAAAGCTAGAAAAGCACCCGTACCTGAAGTTGATCAAGTTGCGATAAGAGAACTTGAGAATGATATAGAGAGATTAAAATACTTTATTAAGTCTGCTCAGTCTAAGATAGATGCTCCATCATCTCCAGTGCAGGTGGCTCCAGAGGCCAAGCAAGCCAAGACAGCTAGAACGGTTGCTGATCTAGCATTAAACAGAAGAAAGAGTGATGTCTTTACAGCCAAAGAGCAGCAGGTATTTAACGCTTTAAGAAAGCGTCTTACAAGGCTTGGTCTTAGAGATGTTAATCTGACTGTAGAAAAAACTCTTGCCAGAACTGTAAACATCAATGGTCAAAATGTTCATGTAGACCCAGAAGGTCAGTTTGATGCTAAGGATGGCAATAGAATTATATCTTTAGCTATGGAGGCTGTTGATCCTAACGCAACAGCGCAGGAACAGTTCGATGCTCTAAAAGGCATAATGAACCATGAGGTTATACACGCTCTTAAAAATCTTGGCTTATTTACAAAACAGGAATACGCATCATTAGTAAAAGCTGCCAAAGCTAAAAAGTATGTTGCTATAAAAGACGGTGTGCCAACCGAAAGAAAGTATTCTTACTACGACAGAGCAAGATCTATGTACGAAGGCATAGGTGCATCTGAGGCAACCATAGAAGAAGAAGCGGTAGCAGAGTTATTTAGAGACTATGCAGACAATAAGATTAAACTATCTGGCAAGCCTCGAACACTTATGCAGCGTATTAAAGACTTCTTTGTTGGTATAGTCAGAGGCAACAACGATGTAGGTATATCTAGTGTAGAAGATATATTTGATAATATTAGAAGTGGTAAGGTAGGTTCCAGAACTAGAGATTTAGGAAACCCAGAAGCTGACGTTGAGTCTGAGGCGTTAGCTTTCTCACTTAAAAACTTTACTCCTAAGCTTCCGTTTGCTCCAGATGGATCAAGAGCGCACAAGCTACCACATCAATTATTGATAGAGGGATCGGGCAGACCAGAAACCATACAAATTACACAAAAGTACAACAGAGGTAATGCCGATAGAAATAATAGTTCAATTGAACAAATTTTAGAGCAGCACCCAAATGCTACAGATTCTGTGCAAAATTGGATGGACGCAATGCAGGATGCTTTTGGTGGTGAATACATTCCTGCTCCACCGTTGGTTGCTATACAGTACAGCTCTTCTCCTGAAGCTATGGCTGAGAAGCTTAAAGCTCTTACGCCAGAGTTAAGGAAGGGTGTGGATGAGGGATTTAAGCATGTAAAGGATTTACAGGGCATATATACTAGCACTCAGGGCGGAGCTACACCTCGAATGACATTAGATATGTTTATTTGGGGAATACTCTCAAGAGGTGCGGGGCCAGTTCAGCAAGAAACAGCGTTTATAGATATAATTGATAAAGCTCATCCAATTTTAGAAAAAGCTGTTCGTGAACCTCTAACAGAAGACGACCTTGATCGGTGGATGCTTGAAGTTTCTACGGCAATTCCTGAAGGGTCACCCGGCAAGCAAGTTACTATGAACGTAAACGCTGCCGCAAAATTAGTATCTGCAATGTCTCAATTAGTTCCCAACACGAACAGGACAGCTTTAGACCTTGTTCATGAACAGATGACAGATCCAAATGTATCAGCCTATGAAGTAAGAGAGACATTCCTCTCAAATACAGAGGGGGCAGGAATAGATAACAAAGTGTTATCTTTTATCCTTCTTGTTGCAGGTAAAGACGATGTTCTTGTCATGGACAGAATACAGGGCAGACACCTATGGGATGACGGTAGGTATGGTGGAGCTAACATTTATGATGGCATCGGGCCAAACAACGAAGGTCTTAACGGAATATTTAGAGGGCCAAGAGGTGTTCTTGTTACTCGTATGCTTGAGAATGGTATGCGTAAAAATATTGATAAGGCTTATAAGCTTGTCGGCAGACCGCAAGATGCTTCTCTAGGCAGATTTCACTGGGAAACTTGGGTTATCGAGGGAGAGCAAGTTGTTAATCATGGGTCACTAAAAGCGATCATAGATAGAACAACTGTAGGCACTAGAGTAACCGAAGGTAAAACAGATACCTTTTCTTCAGGCATGACTTACATGAAAGGAACTAATGCTTCAGTTGTGGAGTATCCTTTATCTGATGGTAATGTTGCCTACATGACACCTCAGACATTTAAAGATTTTACTGGGGTTATGTCTAAAGACGCTAGTAGAAAAAATTCTAAAACAGGTATATTTAAACAAGGTAATTTTAAAGTAACATCAAGAGCCGACATCCCTTGGTATGAAAGGGTTGATGAGATAGACAGAGGCTCTATAGATAAATTAGCAAGGGAGTATGAAGATGCAAAAGCCGATGGATCAGTTCTTACAAGCGATGAGAGGGCTAGAAAAAGCAAGAACCCCACTAGAGGAGGGAAGCCAAGCCTCGACCAAAAGTACAGTCTCGGAATCACCGATAGATCTGAGCAAAATGTCTCCCAAAGAGATGGCAGAATGGTGGTTGGGGGAACCAATTTCAGAGGACGAGAAGTAACTCCAATTGCTCAATTTGGCACTGAAGATAGGCCAATATATGAAATAAGTGACCCAGATGCGTTTACGCAAATGATTCAACTTGCAAAAAAAGATCTTATGCAGCTTGGGCCACAAGTTACAGATTACACAGAAATGGGCGATAACTATTCTGGTAAAAGATTGTTTTTATTCGATGATGGGTTTTCTGGATTTGCATTAAACGGAAATGATATAATATCTGTGTTCAGTGTTCCGGGCAAAGCACCTAGAAGAGCGGTTGCTAATTTAATGCCTGTGGCTGTAGAGCAGGGCGGTCAAAGATTAGATGCATTTAATACCTTCCTTCCAAAAGTATATTCTGCGGTAGGATTTAAGGCGGTTGCAAAACTACCATTTAACAGAGAGTATGCTCCTGAAGGTTGGGATTTTGATTATTATTCTGAATATTTTCCAGAAACAAATGGAGAACCAGAAGTAATATTTATGGTTTATGATCCAGTTAATGCATCATCAACTACAGATGTATTAATTGATGACTATGACGTTGGCTCTGATCTTCAGGCTAAAGCTCTTGAAAAAACAGACACAGCAGAAACAGAAATAGAAAGTTCAATTGAACCTTTACCATTTACTGAAGAAGAAGCACAAATAATCGAAGAGGTTACAGCAGATAGTCAAGCTATTGAATCTATATCTTTTTCTTTAGGCAACATAGAGCCTGAGACGATCATGAAGAGACCTGATCTTGACCCCGATGATATAAGATCTAATGCTCATGGGTTTATAAATGATAGGCCAGTATTTCTTCGTGCAGGTGAAAATACGCAAACATCTCGAACTGGTATTGGTACTGGTCTTAGGCACATCTTAGAAAGAAGGCATGAAGGAGAGCTTAAAAGAGATTCAAACTACGGCAAGTATCCAAGGCCAGTTCAAAAAGCAATTATAGATGTTCTTGAAAGGTTTAAACGTCAGGGATTTAAAAGCTCACCTGATGGCGTTCAGCTTACAACAGAAATGGACAATGGTGTACCTACCGCTGTTTTGGAATGGAAAGAAAACACTCCAGAGGGTTCTCCTCCGATAACATTGGTTTTGGTACGGGATAGAAAAAATCCTAAAGCAGCATTCGAAGTAAAAACATTTTATGTAAGTGTGGCCTCAGAAAGAAGAGGTGTTGTAAATGGCGAAGTACAATTTAGTTTAAATCCTGCCAGTCTACCAGATCAGATAGAGCAGAAACAATACTACCAGAACTACGCTAGATCAGCAGACTTTATTGCAAAAGCTTTTAGAATTGCGTTACCTGCAGACAGGGCGCAGAAAGCCGCTGATGAGGTTCTAAGAAGGTTTCAAGATAGCTTCCTGCCTGTAGGCAGAATGATACAAGAGCTAAAAGAAAAAGGCCTCAACATCGTTGACGCTATGGATACTTATCTCAAAGAAGAGTTGTATCACCGCAAAACAACAAACGAATTATTAAAAAGAGAAAAAGGCATTTACAAAAATGCCACTGATGCACTGAAGCAGTTAAACGTCACAGATGCAGAGGTTTCTAATTTACAAAGAATTTCCGACAGTGCTGCTGGCGGTAAAGGGTTTGTTTCGCAAGCTATAGAAAGTTCACAAAATAAAGTTCTCGCGCTGGGGGATATCTATTTATATGCCAGTCACGCAAAAGAAAGAAACGCATACATTCGAGCCAACAAAGACTCTGAAAATAATGAAGGGTCAGGAATGTCTGATCGTGAGGCAGATGCAATACTAGATTGGTTCAACAGTCTTAACGCAGAAAACAGAACAGCGATTTCAAACTTTGGTACTGCTATAAAGGGTATAGTTGAAGACACAAACAAGGTTAGAATTGACTCAGGCCTTATCCCTAAAGAGTTTGTAGAGTTTACAAATTACCAGAATTACGTCCCACTACGAGGTGTTTTTGATCCAGAGAACGAACAAGACATAGGCATTGGAGCTTCTCTTGGTGGATCGTTTGGAGCTAGGGGCAGACAAGATCCAAAGGCTCTTGGTCGATATGCTTATGCTACCGACATACTTGCAACAACAATAGCTCAGAACCAAAACTCAGTTGTTCGATCAGAGAAAAATCTAGTCGGACAATCTTTCCTAAAACTTCTACGGGCAGACACTGAGAAAACTGGTGTTTATGCCAAGATATTAGATCGTGTACCAACGCAAAGAAGAACGATCATGTCTGATGGCAAGCCAGTGACAAGAGAGATGCCTGACTTTAATGCTGCTCAAGATCCTATGATCATGGTCGTTAAAGAAAACGGTTCTGATGTATATGTCAGGTTCGAGGATGAAAAGATAGCTAAGGCCATGAAAGGAAACAGCGGTCTTGGTTCTGCCAGTATGAACGTAATTAACAGAGGTATGCTGAAGATAAACAGATACCTTTCAAACATTAACACTTCATACAACCCAGAGTTCGTTGTCAGTAACTTTTTACGAGACCTTCAGACAGCAGGTGTAAACGTACAACAGTATGAAGAACAAGGTATGACAAAAGCCATACTTAAAGGTGTCGGCCCTGCTCTTAAAGGAATTAAAAAAGCTATTAGAGACAATGATTTTAATTCTGAATGGTCAAAAATATACAACGACTTTGTGGAAGCAGGTGGTAAAAACGCCACCAACCAAATGGATACAATTGCTGATCAAATGAACAACCTAAGAGGTATCTTGGGAGATATTGGCGAAGCAGGTCAAAAAGGTAAGTTTGGGGTTGTTAAGCAAAAATTCTTAGGAAAAGGTAAATCACTTTTACAGTTCATGGAAGACTATAACACTATTGTTGAGAACGGTGTTAGGGTTGCAACTTACAAAGCTCTTTTAGATAGAGGATATTCCAGAGAACGTGCAGCTCAAGCCGCAGGAAGCGTCACTGTTAACTTTTCTAAAGGTGGTGAGTATCGATCATTAATGAATGCTTGGTACTTATTTTACAACGCATCACTACAAGGTTCATTTGCACTTTTAAATGCTGCCACTCGATCTAAGAAAGTTCAAAAGATTTGGATGGGAGTTATAGCAGCAGGTGTTCTTCAGGATCAACTTAACTCTCTTGTTTCGGATGAAGAAGAAGATGGTAAGCTAACATACGACAAGATACCTGAGTATGTTCTGGAACATAATTTAATTATTATGAACCCGTTCTCTGAAAGAGGATATATATCTATTCCAATGCCATACGGCTTAAACATGGCACACAATGTTGGAAGGGCTATGAGCCAACTTGCAAGAGGCGGCACAGATTTACAGGGGGCAGGTAACTCTATAGTCGGAACAACTATCGATACCCTTAGCCCAATAGGTGGTATATGGGATTATGGAATAGACAATGCTGTTGCTCCAACAATAGCTGATCCATTTATAGATGTAATAAGTAATCAAGATTTTACAGGAAAACCAGTATTCAAAGAGGGCTTTCCGGGCGATAGAACTCCGTCTTCTCAACTGTATTGGTCTACAACATCACCCACTGCAAAATTCGTAGCAGATAATATAAACTCACTTACTGGCGGATCGGCAGCAAGCAGTGGACTAGTAGATGTATCCCCTGATGTCTTAGAGTTTTGGTTTGAATACATCACTGGTGGTGTCGGACGCTTCGCACAAAGAACGGCAGAGTTACCAACCAAACTTTCTGATGATGGACTACAGGAAGAGCTATATCGATCTATACCGTTCTCCAGAAAGATTTACAGTAGTGTCTCTGATAGAGAAGACCTTAGTGATTATATAGAAAAACGTGATCAAATACTTGTAGCCTTTGATGAGCTAAAGGCCGCAGGTGAATCAGGAAACGCAGAACGTCTAACAAAAATTAGAACTGACTATGCCAATGAGATTAAATTCATAGGTATAGTAAGACAGATTGAAAATCAGAGACGTAAGATTGCTCGTCAGATAAATAATGTTAGAGATAGCAGAACTCTTACTGACGAGAAGAAGCAAGAGTTGCTAGACAAGCTAGATGAAGCAAAACAAAAACTCACTAAGCGAGCTAATGTTTTGCTAAAAGAGTTCAATTGAACTTTTTTGGATAATCTAAAATAGGATAGGACAAATCTTTTATTAGATTTCTTCTACGTCTTTTCTTTGCATTAAAGTAAACGTATCGATGCTTCCTTGGGCGATCTACATAATAGACGTTTTCTTCGCCATACTTTTCTGCAAGCTGCTGCTTATTTAACCCTCTTGCATAAGTTGTATGGTGCTGATGCTCTAACCCTTTTACTCTTGGATCACTAAACTTTGATGACAGGCCACAATAAAAAAAGTTAGATGCCTGATAAACAATTCCTAAGTGACCCTGCTCTATCTCAGCGTATGTAACTATTATTTCTTTATCTAATCTTTGTATCGATTGAGATATAAGAAAGCTTTCACCATTAAATGGTGCATCATCTGAAATCCAAAGTCTGGTTAACTCATAAACATTGTCAGCGTTTTTATCTCCACAGACACCTTTTCTTAGTGTTGTAGATGCGCTTATTCCGTATGTGATAACCCCCAATAATTTTTCGTCTTTAAACAATCCGAAAGCTACACTTATCGGGGGTATCCTTTTCATATAATGCTTATCAACAATCATAGGGATAGCGGTCTTCCTGCTAATAGGATGAACCTTATATTCACTAGCCCTTAGTCCATCATGCCTTCCTGCATATGGATTCCATCGACTTGCTGCTTTTAGCTTCTTATTTGCTCTAACCATTTATCAATCTCTGATTTTTTCCAACGAACACCTCTTTCACCAACTTTGTAAGACTTAGGCATTCGATCATCAGTTTTTACAATTCTCCACAGCGTTGCTTTTGAAACAGACATATAGTTTCTAAGCTCTACAGTGTTCATGTACTTATCTTCTTCTACTTCGTCCATTTTTTATAATCCTCTCGTATCTCAATAAATTTTGCCCTAGCAATTACATTCTCCTTAAATTCTGATCGAGATGATATCTCACATCTCTTTCTTATTTCATCCACGGCAGCATCCTCTCCGTCAACACCAAGATAGGATTGAAAGTCTGGATCTCTACACAGTAGCCCACAGGACGATATAAGCCTCTGTATGGCCTGTTCATGTTCTCTAGTCTCTATCTCATCTTGATCGTTTAGCTTAACCATAGCGACCACATAACGGCTCCCAACCCAGTCTGTGTGTAAATCAGGTGGGCAGTCATTTGGGTGAACGGCTAATCTTAAAATAACTCCATCCTTATTTTGTGACATTGAGATCTTTACTGCCTCGAAGTTCATAGCATTTTTTCTAACTTCACTCATCTTTTTGCTCCTCTATTCGTCTAAAAGCAGATGCCAATCGCAACAGTTCTTTATGCATTCCTTTTTCAATAAAACCTGTGAACAAAGGTTTTCTATCTTTTGCATGTTCAGCCTCACAAGCTTTAAGAGCAAACGTCTTATTCTTGCTGCTGTATTCAAAAGTAATGTGACCAACCTGTATGCGTTGCCGATCTGCATCAGGGTGCCTACGATTAGACTTTACTGTATGTGTACTCATTTACCTCTCCAAATATTTGAAAATCAGATATTGGTATTTCTGCTAAAGCCTCTATGTCTGCCTTATCATTTCTGTCAAACCTGCCACCTATTGTTATGGGATATTGCTTTACTAAATTTGCAACACCTATTTTATCTGACCATCCCACAAGAAACAGTATTTT
>Ga0208767_1003821_pt1 | contig 10778 bp, 14 predicted proteins | sample VirMetDEL_Mar_21_FD_184514 | JGI IMG/M metagenome (GOLD analysis project Ga0208767, IMG submission 184514) | Aqueous microbial communities from the Delaware River and Bay under freshwater to marine salinity gradient to study organic matter... | ecosystem: Environmental > Aquatic > Marine >... | reverse complement strand
AGTAGATTCCCGGTACTCCTTGAAAGTCCTTGTCTATACTAACGATGATTGTTTCTTCATCCATTCCTTTGTCTGTAGCAAGGATAGATATAACATCGTCAGCTTCTAAGTTCTTCCACAGTTGTCCATTCAACTCATCGATGATCCACTGCTTAACTTGTCGAAGGATGATAGGAAGTCGAGACTTAGCACGGTTAGCTTTGTAGTCAGGGTATATCTTTCTTCTGAAGTTCGCCCGATCACTCAAGCACAAGATAAAGTCCTCACACTTCAAAGTCTCTCTGAACTCCTGTATCTTATTTATCACACGAGCTTTAGCTAATGCCATGTCTGCGTGTACAGTCCACAGTTCTTCCTTCCATGGTTCTTCTGCGACAACAGCTGCCTCGAAAGCGAGGACATCTGCGTCTATTAATAGTGTAGTTTTTGTTTTACTCATAGTATACGCTCCAATTATTTTGATATTTCTTGTACTTAGACTTGGAACTATTGTCGTCGTACAGTTTTATAACCAACCCGCTAACAGTTGTTCTGGGTATCATCCACCACATATTAATAGGTGCTGCGTAACAAGCTACTACATCCACCAAGTCACTTATGTGTGATTTACTAGTAGAACCACTACCCGTCGATACACTGTAGTAATTATCTTTGTGTTTAACACTTGTGCTTTTTACTTGTACCTTCAGATCACCCGCTGGGCAGTGCACGATATAGTCCCAAGGCATAGGAGTAGTTGGTGTGTGTGGTTCAAAGTCCCGCTCTAAACATTCTGTTATGAAGCGAGTCTCTGCTATAGCTCCTATGCGTTGTTCTTTAGATGATGGCATGTGTTGTCTCCATTCGAATGGGTAGCTAATATCTTGGGTGTCGTACAATTCAGCGACCGTAGTATAGTAATCATATTCTATTTCGTCCATCATCAATGCGTCTCCGCCCAAGTGTTTCCGATCTTGTACTCACCATCAAGTTGTACATTCAGCTTCAGTTCAACACCTGCTACACGAATAGCTTTCACTGCTAACTTACCGAATGCTTCTGCTTGGTCTGGTATTACTTCTGCTTGGAACTCATCGTGGATGTTAGCAACAAATGCGTACTCTCTACCGTGCTGCCAGTTACTCTTACCGAGTGCGTGGAACAGTTGGATAAGTGCTACCTTCATACACACAGCTCCGGCTGATTGAAGTAACATGTTCAGTGCTGCGTGACTGCTTCTAATCCGTAATAGTCGCCCGTCCAATCCTGATAATACACCACCGTGTTCCACTTTTTTCTGGATGGCATCTTGTAGTTTCTTCAAGGCTGGTAGGTTATCTAAGAACTTACGCTTCAACTGCATACCTTCCTTCGCTCCACCTCCAATGATCTCTCCCATCTTAGCGGGACCAGCTCCGTATAACAAAGCGTAGATCATGGTCTTAGCTTGGTCTCTGTTCTCTAACCCTGCTCGTTCCATGTTGAATGTATGGATGTCTCCTTCTGTTACTATCTTTCCGTACTGACCACCGTCGTAGAATGCTAAGTAATGTGCTAACATCCGTAGCTCAAGACCACTAGCGTCACATCCCACCAACTTCTTACCAACACCCGCACCGAATAAATCCCGACACTCTTCACCGTAAGGCACACGACAAGCAGGCACTTGTGCTACATTTGGATTACTGTGTGTACACCTACCAGTCACTGCTCCATTAGTATTAACACTACCGTGTATGCGTCCAAGCTTCGCCAACTTTAACCACGCTTGTTCACCCTCTGCTAACTGACCCAGTCTTTTCTGTACGAGGAGATAGTCTAACAGCTTCTGTGCTATTGGATGGTCTATCTTCTTCAGTACTCCCTCATCCACTTTAGGTGTGGTAGCGTCTGGTTCTTTTGGTAGATCGTATCCGAGGTCAGCTAACGCTTGTGCTATCTGTTGCCTACTACCTGGATTAAACAGTGTAGTCTTCTTCTTGTTACCACTCTTGACTGCTTCCTTTAACAAGGTCTGCTTCAACCCTCTAGCTTTCAACATCTCCTTTAGCTTTACCTTGGTCTCAGCAGTGAGGACTTCTATCTTATCTTCCTCCTTTAATGTTATCGACCAACCAGCTGGACTCTTCATCTCTTCCACCTTTGGTGCTACCATCTGTTGCAGTTCGTCTTTCAACTCTGCTCGGATAGAGGTTAACTTAGCGGTTAACTTGTCTGCTTTATCCAAGTCAAAACTGAAACCGTGTCGTTCTTGTTGAGCGATGATAAAAGCAAACCAATGTTCTATACCTATCATCACACGGCTCGGCTCTTGCTTCATTAAGTAGTCGTACAGAAGTTGAGTAACTATACAGTCACGCTCACAGTACTTCTTCATCTCCTCATTGTAGTGATCGAACGCACCGTCCTCTTCCCCGTAAGTCAGCTTCGTAGCTTTACCCATCCGGTGTCCCCAAGCTTTCAGTGAGTGACTACCTACTAACTTAGGATCGAAGTTGTTCCGTCCGAAGTCCTCGTTCCTCAAGTCAGAGAAGATACACCTAGATAATACTAAGGTATCAATAACTTTAACCAAGGGTGCAGAGAAGCCGTACATCTTCTTCAAAGCTGGTATATCAAACTTGATAACATTGTGTCCGACGATACGGTCTGCTTCTGCTAGTGCTTGCAACCCTCGGTGTATACTGTCTCCTGCAAAGGTCACCATCTTAGAAGTCATTGGATCGTACACAGACAAGCAGTGTACCGTGTGTAAGTCAGTCAGATTAGTGAAGTCCTCAAGACCGTTAGTTTCTATATCAAAGAATAGTGTTCTCATGATGCAAAGTACAGTACCTCGTTGTCTTCACTTATAGCTTTAGCAGCTTTCTTAATGAAGTCATTGTTTTCTTTCTCGTAGTTATCACCAAGATCAGCAGTACTCAATGCTTGTATATCACTCAACTGTAACTCAACACCCATATCAATAAGCTGCTTAGGATTTTCCTGTCCGTAAACATTCTTACCAGGACTACCTCTCTTACTCCACTCTTCTTCTATAACAGAATGTAGTTCATAGTTATTCCTCCACTCAAACTTAACGATTCTTTGTTTCTCAGTTTGTCCTCTTTTGTTTAAATAAACATATGCTTTTTGATCTAGTCCCATATTAATTGTTCTCCGGTTTATCTTGTATGTTGTTTTCTTTTATTAGTTTCTGATAAGGCACTAGCTTCTTTAAAGCTGTAACCCAATCGTTATTGTGTAGTCTATTCTTTGTGTTGCTGTTCTTCGCTGCGTCTATACACATATCAAAGAACTCAGCTTTCCACTTACTAGAAGGGTTGGTTAGTTTCTTCTTCTTCATTGAATGTGTTACTCCTCTCTTCCTCGGTGCACCGCCCTGTATCACAGTTGTAATACAAAGTACTACAGTGTCCAGTCTCACCGCTGAATCGATTCTTCAGTACTCTTACTTTTGTTTCGTTGGATAGCCTGTCGCTTTGTTGGTTGCGTTCCAATCCGATGACCATGTCAGATAGCTGTGCGATTGCTTGGGACCCTCGGAGGTGATGCAGACTGACTCGTCCACCCTCTTCATGTCCAGTATCCACACGCTTGAGATGACTGACCAGTACCATACCACACCCCGTCTCTTCAACAAGAGATCGTAGCTTGGTCATAGTATTATCTATCAGTCTGCGTTCATCGTCTCCTTGGATACCACTAACAACAATCGATAGGTGGTCTAGGAATATCCATTTACAATCGAATCCTTTAATTAAGTATCTAATCTTAGATAACAGATTGTCAGACTCCATACTCCCGAAGTGATCGTAGGTGTAGAACTTACCGTTACCCACTGTCTTATCGAACGCAGGTCGTAACTCCTTCTCATCTAACATGTCATCGTCGAGGTGTAGCGGTTTGTTCATGTGTATTCCAAGGATACCCAACGCTGTACGCCTGACGGATTCTTCAAGAGCTATGTAACCTACCGTCTCACCCATTCCTAACAGATGGTGTGCTATCTCACGACAGAACAGACTCTTACCGATACCACTACCAGCAGTAACAGTTACAAGTTCACCCAACCTCATCCCGTGAGTGATACTGTTCAACCCTATAAACGGATACGGTTTGCTTTTGTGTTCCTCCTTGTGAGAGATAACATCCCAGAGTTCCTTACCGTTTACGATTCCGTCCGGTCTGTACTCACGAGCGTCGAACAAGCACTGGACTAACTCCTTACTTCTGTTAGCAACGAGCATGTCGTTAGCATCCTTCAGTGGTAGCTCTGCGATGTGTGCTTTGCCGGGTGTTAAGAGTGCTGCACATTCTGCTGCTCCCTTCCGTCCGACATCATCCATATCAAAGCAGAAGACTACTTGATCGTACCTGTCTAACCAATCGATAGCTTGAGCTACAAACTTCTTAGCTGCTCCTGCTCCGTTAGGTACGCTGACTACTGGCCACTTGTTATCGAACGCTTGGCTGACACTTAAAGCATCCACCTCACCCTCAGTAACAACTACTCGTCTGCCTCCATCCCTCCACAAGTGCTGACCGTACAATCCTATCAGCTCTCCTCTTGTAGCGAAACTCTTGTCAGCAAACCGTAGCTTCTGTGCACAAGTCTTACCGTCTCGTGTTTTATAGTTGGCTATCTGTACAGGCTGTCCGTTCACATTGCCCATCCAATATCCCCACTTCCGACAAGTATCTTCAGTCAAGTTTCTTCGGGCTATTGCTTGAGGTGATCCGTTAACAAACTCTCTCGGTGTTGGGTCGCTCACTTTTCGTCCTCCTCCAGCGTGACTGTTACAGCTGAAACAATGCCAGCTTCCGTCGTCGTTTGTGGCTCTTGCATCACTTGATCCACACTTAGGACAGGGTTGGTGTGTGTTTGTAAAAGCCATTGTTTTGGTATTTGTTTATTTGCATATAGTATATTTTTCTTTTCGCACCAGCGGGCGTAGGTAGTGTTGCTCCCTTTCCGTATCTTATTAAAAGCATTCATAAATACTAGTCGGATGTCTAGGTGTGGATGCTGTTCTCGGACTAGTAGATGCTTCGTTCGATCCTCCACCGTCCATAAACCCTTGGCTTCAATGATGATGCCATTGGGTAGTATGAAGTCAGGAGTATAAGTTGCTACCTTTTGGTACTCTAACTTGATTGTTTCGTACTCGAAAGCAACACCACTACGCTGAAGCTGGTTAGCTAATGTTTGCTCGAATCCAGATCGGTACTTAGAAGTTGGCGATGACCTCTTCTTCTTCTTCCGCATCGAATCCACCCTCTAAGTTTTCACCGCCATTAACGAAGCCTTCTTCCTCAGTAGTGAATCCAAACGCAGAAGCTGCGATACTGGATACTCCACCTTCACCAAGTTGAATGACTTGAACAGCTTGTAACTCAAAGGTAACTCCGAATCCAACAGCAGCTGTGTAGTAAAACTTAGGACGGAACGCTACATTAACTTGCGAACCTCCCCATACTTTTACATCTGGGTCAAGTGGTTTACCAGTGGAATCGTACAGAGCAATCGATAAGTGATACTCACTACCGTCCCGTCTGCGTCCACCAGCTTTTTGTTTTACCTTGATCAGGTATCCACCTTCCACTTCATCAATCGGAAACTCACGCTGTGTAATCTTCTTACCAGCATTTGCTTCTTGTACTTCACGCAACTCTTCCTCGTACAACGGGCGGAGCGTAGCTTTGATTGCGTCTGCTTGTTCTTTATCTATTACAAGATCACAACTGTAAGTACCAAACTCCGGATCAAATCTTTTGTTAGGTTCATTAAGGTGACAGTACTTAGCTGTACCTTTAGCTTTTATAATCTCGTGTTTCTTTCTAGCTTTTAGTGCCATATCTATTTTTTATTTATTAGTTAAGACAACAGATACTTCATACGCTTTACTGCGGTAACATCTAAGTCACCAAGTTCAGGCACGAGTGGAAGTTCTGCGGTCGGATGGTTGTTGATTTGCTCCATTCTGAACTCGGTCAGGAGATCAACAGAGAAAGTTTTTGCGTACATCTGGCGTACAATCGTATTACATTTGCGTACATTACAAGCGTGGGTCACGAAACAGTCATGGATTGTAGCCAAGTCAAAGTCAACCTCATTAGCAACTTGATGTACGATACAAGCGTCAAGGCTGTGAATAAAGTTAGCAGTCACTGCGTTGCCTTGTCCCTTCGGATCGATCTTATCTTCCAGTTCATCTGCTGTGATAGTCATAGATAAGTTTTGAAACACAGTCTCCACCTTTAACTTCTTAAATTTACGGTAGCTTTGTACTACTTTAAATCCGGTGGGTGTAGTCCAAGTAATAGCACTGTCGTAACCTAAAGCTCGTACACTTTCACGCAGGAAGTTCATTACTTTATTTACTGGACGACACACTTGGTTAGCTAATCGGTTAACAATCTTACTAATCCAAATCACAGAGGTAAGCATCTCTCCTGTACTTGTCCACGGATGATTAACTCCTATACTTTTAAACAAATCTTGTACTAAGTTATAGTGGGTAGCACCGTAAGGTCTGTTCATAACTGCTAACTTAGCTAACTTACGAGAGAACCCGTACTGCATCCAGCTCTGTGCCATAGGTCCACCGTCCTTCTTTAGCTCATCGTACACCATATCACTAAACTCTGTGTACATATCATTAGCTTTGTCTTCCTCCACCAGGTTGCACATCCTCCCTGTGTCTTTGTCCCGTAACAATAACGATAGTATCTGCATACCATTGTTACTACAGTCTTGACGCACAGGTAAGTAAGACACATATCCGTACCCCTCTTCTCTAAACTTCTTAAACTCTAAACAGAACCGCAGGAAACAGAACGGATCGGACGCATCAGTCCACCAATCAGTACCGTGTGGATCATCAGCAGCTTCCAATATAAACTTCTGTCGTTTACCTACCCACTCAAGTCTCTCTGCTCGTGTACCCTTCACTCCCCACATGTTAGCACCGTGAACAAGTACCGCTTCCAAGTCCTCTTCATCTACTACTTGTTGACCGTTCTTAAAGTCCAACAAACTCTTAGCTAAGTCAGAACCTTGCGGATGTAAGTAGTACGGAATAGCGTACACTCTGCCCCTGTAATCACAACGATACGGAAAGTACAGCTTGTCCCACTTACTATATATCTTAGCGAGGTGTAGGATGCGACAAGTCTGATACCGCTTACTATTATTAGCATCGTTCGCTTTCTTGATGTCCTTTTGCTTTAACTTCCAAGCCCGTAACTCATGTGGACAATCACCTGTGTACCTCGGTTGCTCAGGTATCGTACCGAAGTTAGGTATGTTTCCAACGACCCGCTCATTCTCCCAACACTTTAGAGTAATATCTAATATCTCTTCGTTAATTTTCCACTTTACTCTAGCAAGTTTATTGCAAGCAGACATAGCGTGGTCATAACTCTTCTCGTAATCTTGAAACCATTGAACGGGCTTACCTGTTATGAACTTCTGCGGAGGCATGTGCTTAACGCTGTACCCACCACCCACTAATCCGTACCAATCAACAGGACGGTCAGGTAATGCCATCTTAAATACTCTAGTCGTCTCCTTCCACGAATCAAATCGTCTGATCCAATCTTTAAATTGTGCAGTAGGTAAGACTAAGCGTTCCGGTTTGTAGCTCTTCTGTCCGCCTGTATTAAACCCGATCTCCCACAAGCCAGTTTCTATACGAATTTCTTCCAACAACCACGAACCTAGGGCAACCTTACACTTACTATCCCACAGCGTGAACCGTTCCTCCTCATAGTGATAGAACTGCTTAAGCTTCATAGCTTTACTCCTGTCATCAAGTGCTAACAGATCAAGCTTATTCGGGTGCATAGTTTCTAACGCCTTGTCCCATCGTGCTTGGTTCTCAAATGCTTTGCCTATCTTGTAAGCTAATCTACCAACAGGTAAGTTAAATTGTAAGTTATCAAGGAAAGTTTGTAGAGCAGTAGCTGCTACTTGATACGGACACATATCCAAGATAAAGGTAAGGAACAGCGGTGTTGTGTGTTCAGTATTACCTCCGAAGGTGTACATAAAATCCTCCACCCGCTTACCCAATCTCGGAGCCATAACACGAAGCATTCTTTTACTAGCTTCAGTCTTACTAGACTCGCCCTCTGCTCTCAGCTTTGCTTGTCGGTTACGATATTGTGCACGTCCCCACTCACGCATCCTCCACACGTGTCCCCGTTGGTCTCCGTTCGTCTCTTTAGTCATGTGCGTTATTAAACCAGCATTTAGGTAGCTGTCTTTGCTTGTCGGTGCGGTAAGCTATTAACTTTCCTTCAGCGTCCCGTACATAGTTGCCATTCTTATCCCGTTGAAAGCCCGTGATCTCCGTATCAGCCCAGAACTTATTCCACCCCACAGCGATGGCGTTGTGATCTATACTAGACCAGTTAAAAGGGAGGTCAGTTACGGACGCTTCGTACTCTTCTATATTGTTCATCCAATAGTTCTTCCCTTAATATGTCCGCCTCTGCCTCCCAAAAGATACCTTTATCTAGGGTCTTCCAATCTGTTTTCGTACAGGAAGTCTTCGATCTCTTCCTCATCCATCCCGTCAATCTGTTCCAATATCCATTCTCTCTCCTCTTCTTCTTTTCGTGCTTCTTCATAGTGTGCTTCATAAGGGTCGGTTAACCAGTTGTCGTAACTCATTGTTCTAATCTCCGTGTTTCATCCTCCAACAGCTGTTGTAAGGACAGGTAAAGTGGAAAGTATTTATGATCAGGGTTCAGCTCCCCGTCAAACTCATTCCATAAAATGTGATACATTAATTCTTCAATCATATCAGCGGGTTGTAAAAGTAGTTCTTTCATAGTTCATCATATAACCAAGCTAAAAATAAGATTCCAATAATTATAAAACATCCTAAGCCTAGTAGTGTCATTTGTATTGTCATTTAAGTGGGTTATCGGTTGTCTGTCTTATCACGCCTTCAATCGTGCTTACATCCTTCCTTGATAACAATTCCTGCTGTAGCTCCACCAGTCTGTCACGGACACGTAAGTTGTCAGGTAGATTCTCAGCCACGGACAGGTAATGTTTAATGAGTACATTTAAAGATGCATCATCAAGCGTTTCAAGGTGTTCTGGATTAGTCGAGGTCATTAAAGATTCGGTTGTAAGTTTCAATGATTTCATCATCAGGTAATTCTTCGTAACCCTTAATGCCATTCAAAAACACATCGTACAAATCTTCCAAAGGGAAGTTCTCGCTGTCATAAATAGCAAGTTGTTCACGCATGGTTTGAATGGTAGGTTCATCGCTGTTGGCGTTGTCTAAATCAGGGTTAATATCTTTTAGTAGGTTCATTATTCGGTTTTCTTTCTATTGGTTATTTGTTTTCAATTATGCATTCTGGACAGGTACTTTGTGCTTCAAGCTTAGGTGATGTCAAGCCACAATCTTTGCAAACAGGTAAGCTTCGGTTAATCATTTTGATAACACCCTTGCATTGCTCAATAAAATCTTCTTTAGATTCTGCTGTGCCTTGATACTCAGGATATTCACGACAAGACCAAATAAGTTGCGGACAGGTAAGGTATCGCTCATTATCTATTCGATAGAAGAAGCTTATCTTGCGTCCGTTATGATCGGTTAAGTAGATGGTAACGCTCATTCGCTGTGGTATTCCATACAGGTAAGTTCAAGGTCATCAACGGATAACAAGGCAAGCTTGTCATATACTTTTTGTGGGCAATCCGTCCAAGTATCCTTTGCAATCATCCAACCAAGTTCTAACAGGTAAGGGATAAGGTATTTATGTGTGATATGTGTATTCATTATTTTTATTGTTTATTTTTGTTTGTTTATTCTCTTGGCTAAGTGAAACCTCAGACGCAAGGTATGTGCTAAATTTATACCCGCTTGCCGAGCTTTCCTCTCGCCATTCGCTTCAATCGTTGCGACAGGTAAAGGTTTGCCTGATTTGTCCAGGCAGATTATTTCGTAAGCTTTGATCATGTCGCTACGCTCCAACGCATTCTATCTCTACGCTCGCAGAATGCTTTTCCTCGTATGGTTTTACTGATCCATCTTCTATCAATGAATCTAGCTCGCCCAGTTCTTCTAGGCGGTCTCTCATGTTGGCGTTTTCAAGTGCATAATCCAAGATGATATCGTTCATTTTACGGATGTGATTCTTAAGTGCTGTTTTCTGTTCAGTATTCATTTTAATAGATAGTAAGGTTAAGAGAATAAGATACTGGCAAGTATTGCAATCCAAGCAACGCCACAAAAGGTACACATAAAGATATTTGCGATTCGATCGGAGCGAGTTGATTTGATCCAATTAGGATAACAAAGGTTTGATGTGATTTTTATTTGTTTCATAAGTTTATGCGGTTGCCAGTGCTTCATGATGCTCGCGGATTTCCATCCAATCAACATCAGCAATAAATGCCATAGCGTAGTCACGAGCTAAACCTTCAGATGTTTCATTCTCAATTAGTTCTTCAACAAACTCACGCATCTCACATCCTGCCATATTGCTAAACTCTCCACCATCAAAGATTTCAAGGTTGATTCGCCAAGTGGCATAGTTTGACCATCCGTTGTAAGTAGTATCTTTATTCATAGTATTAGTGATTGGATTAAGATTAAGAATTGTAAGCCTGTTTAAATGCTTTGGTTCTTCCATCTATGCAAGTTGAATCGAATATATCTGTTGTATACCAGCCAGCTTCCATGTAAGCCTGTTGGAAGTCACAAGCAATCTTTTCTGCCGTAAACCAGTCACTGGCTGTTGATATCAAATACCTTCTGCCTTTATAT
>Ga0208767_1003816_pt1 | contig 10785 bp, 13 predicted proteins | sample VirMetDEL_Mar_21_FD_184514 | JGI IMG/M metagenome (GOLD analysis project Ga0208767, IMG submission 184514) | Aqueous microbial communities from the Delaware River and Bay under freshwater to marine salinity gradient to study organic matter... | ecosystem: Environmental > Aquatic > Marine >... | reverse complement strand
AGAACAATGCTGTATGGAGAAGAGAGATAGCTACTGCTGATACAGCCGCTGTTAACAGAGCTAATGAATTAAATGCAAATGCTGTATTAGATATATCAAAAGAAGCATATGATAACTTATGGTCTTATTATAATGACACTATGGAATGGGCATGGACTAGTGCAGACAACCAATTAGAAAGAATTAACAAAATGGCTATAGCTGAATTAAATGCAGATGCTATGACTAGAGCTAATGAAATGACATCAAGCTCTGCGGCAGGCACAGCAATAGGTGGTTTAATTGGTACACTAGGTACTGCCGCAATAGAGAAAGGATTCTTTGGACTATGATAACTAACCCAGCACAAGGAATATTAAGTTCTTTTAACAAGCTACAATTGCCTTCTACAAAACCAAGTAAACCAAAGGGTAATGGCATGATGAACAGATCAAATAACTTCACTAAAACTTCTACACAACCTAATCAACCTGCATTAGTAGCGAAGCAACTACAGATGTACATAAGAAAGAACAGAAAGAATGGTGGTATGAATGAATCAGCTTGATGATACTACATTTGATAGACCTATTCCGGGAATGGGAATGACAGCAGAATTAGGTGGTAGACCTTGGCAAACACCTCCTACATATACTACTGTAGAAGAAGCTTCTGACTACTACGTAGAGAGAATGTCCAACCCAGCATTTAGAGAACAATTAATAGATGTAATGGAAATGAAAATACCTTTAACAACTTTAGCTAACACAATACAATTGGCTAGTGTTATGGAAGGATTGCATAGTGTAGATGTAGGTATGTTAATGATACCTATTCTAGTAGAGACTATGATGTTAATAGGGGATTCTGCCGAAGTTAAGTATGTCACAGGTATGGAAGAGTCTAAAGGTGAAAGACCTGCCATGATTAATAAAATTATAAATGACATGAAACTGAAACAAGGCGAAGATGAAGATATGCCTATGGAAGAAGCAATAGAAGAACCTATGCAAGAAGATGAAGAAATGCCTATGGAAGAAGAACCCAAAGGCTTAATGGCAAGGAGAGGTTAATGGCATTTTTAGGTGGTTTAGGAAAAGCATTAGGATTAAACAAGCAGTTTGTTGAAGGATTGGCTGGTGGGTTTGCATCTTCTGTAGACACTAAGATTAAAAAAGATATGGAGATGACTCAAAATAATATTGACGATTTAACAAAAATAGCTTTTGAAAGTACTGCTACTGATAAGAAAAGATTTGACAAAGAATTAAAAGAGAATACAGAACTTGTAGAAGAAATAATGACTAACATGGGTGGTGCTGAAGGAATGAAATCGCCTTTAGCTCCTGTGGCGGCACAGTCTTTAATAGGTCAACTAGGTCTTAAACAAGCTGTGGCACAATCAAGAGATTACAAAAAGAATTTTACAATGTATGGTGAAAATCCTATTGAGCAGTTAGAGCTTAATAAAAAATTAAACGGAGACATTCCTACTATTACTTTATCTTCATTAGCAAAGTCTACTGTGTCACCTATTAGTGGAGTTGACATGTCTAAGCTTGGAGATAGTGCCAATGTAGGTTTTATGAAATCTAATTTCTTAGGTGATGCAAAAGATTCTAGTAAAGAGATTGAAACTAGAAGTAGTGCTTTGTTAAAAGCAGCGGGTGTTGATATGAGTGATACACTTGGTGAAAAATTACCTACTGCTGTTAAGGTTAAATTAGACCCTTTAATTTTAGGTATGCAAGACAATCCTCAAGCTGAAGAAGTTAGATTGGTTACTATGTTAAAGAATACTAATCGTGAAGAAAATCCAGAAATGTATCAAAAGATTAAAAGTAAAATAGATTTAACAAGAAGTATAATTCAAGAGGTCACTCCTAAAAAAGGTCTAAGTTTGTCAGAGACACGTTCTTCAAGAAATGAATTTATAAGTATTGTAGGACAAGCTTTTGGTGTGTCAACAAAACCCTCTAGTTTAGGTAATCCTTTTACTTCTTTCAGTGATGAAAAAGATAAGAATTTAATAGCTTTAAAAGGTGTAAATTATTACATGGAGGAGCTACAAAAATCTAGAATTAATAGTGGTAGAGATGAGCAGTATAATAATTATGAGGTTATCTTGCAAGCCGCAAGTGAGGGAAAGGAAGTCACTTCTACAATGATAAATGGTATTTATACTTTAGAAGTAGCCAATAAATCTTTCTATAATGAAGATGACCTTACTAAACTTGCTATTAAGAGAGAGGGTGGTGAAGCTAAAACAGATGGTGGTACTGGTGTTAAAACTGTTGAGCAGGTCAGAAAAGAAAATAAAGATGGTGCAAATACTCCAGATGTTACTATAAGTACTTTAATACCTGAAATACAAAAGTTAAGAAGTCAAGGTGCTGACAGCAGAGTTATATCAAATAAAAAAGCTCTTTTGATAGAGGCTATTGGAAAAAAGTATGGTATAAAAAGTTATAAAGAGGCTAATGAAAAACTAGCAGAATTAATAGGTTCTGGTAACTTTGATGAAATAACTTCATAAGGAATAAATATGAGCTACAATAATCTTAGTGCTGACGAATTAAACAGAGAACAGCTAAAAGACAATATAACTTTTATGAATGATGCTTCCCAATTTTTAGCAGACAGAGAAGACTACTATTCAGACAACCCTGAAGATATATATGACAGATACTTAGAACATTTTCGTTATCAGAATGTAAATGAAGTATCTGCTATGCGAGATTTATATCTAGCTCAAGATTATCAAAATAAAGGCGATCAAGAAGGTCTTGAACGTATGAATAGGCTTATGTCTACCTTTGAGAAACAAAATGGTGAATATAACTTAGAAACTGCTACAGATTATTTGGGTGGTATTATTACTGCTCCATCAACAATAGGCTCAATGTTTTCTTTTGGTGCTGCTAAAGCCGGAGCAGTTGCTGCTCAACAAGGTATTAAATTTGGTATCAAAGAGATAATTAAAAGTGGCGTAAAAGCAAAAGGTAAATCTCATGTGTCTAAAAAAGCTGTAGACAAAGGAACTGAAGAACTAGGTAAATTTCAAACAGCTAAAAATGCATTTCTTGGTGGTGGTTACAAAACTGCCATTGGTTCAGGTGTAGTTGAAGGTGGTGGTGCGTTAGCAACTGCCGCAGCTCAAGAGACAACTCGTGTTGCTACAGGACAAAAAGCTGAAGAAGACTTTAGCTATGGTAATATAGCATTAGCTACAGCTTTAGGCACAGTTCCCGGAACAGTGATTGGTGGTGCAATAGGAACACGAAAGGCTTTAGTTAGCAATGTTGCTGAAGACGTAGTAATGAAAGAAGCGGCTAAGAGAACTACGCAAACTAAAAAAGCTTATAAAGCTCACACACTTAAAACTTTTGGTAGTAAAGGTAATGTAGGCAAATTTGCTAAAGACACAGAAAGTAAATTAAAATTATCCTTGAAAGAGACAGCTAATGAAAAATTAATAAAAGGTGAAGAAGTAAAGCTTAAACTAAAAGGAACTAAGCAAGAGAACTTGGCAATAACATTAGAAGATATGGTAGTTCAAAACATAGCCTCTGCCGCAGCAACTATAATAGATAAGGTAGGAGTTAGAAGTTTAACAAAAGAACAAATTACAGAAGGTACTAAAATATTTAAAGAAAAAGGTGCAAAAGCAAAAGGTGCTATTAATCCTAAAGATATTAAAAATGGTAAAATAATAAAAGGTAGTGCTTTAGATTTACAAGAAAGAATAACATCTCGTGTAGGAAGAGGTTTATCAGATTCTAGCAAATTAACAGAAAAAGAATTTGGGGGTATATTAAAAGCTCATGGTCTTAATGCAGACGAGTTTAGTTCTTTATATGTATCTGATGTATCTACGGCAGGTAGAACATTGGGTACAGCAGGAAGAATAAGTACAATAATAAGAAAAGGTATATTTGAAGAATTAGATGAATTAGATAAAGGCATACTAACTCTTGGAACTGCCACTGAGGCAGCGAGGAAGAAAGCTGATGAAATATTAGATAGAAGAGTAAAAGCTTTAGGTATAAATGTTAACTTGAATGGTGTCAGTGATTTTATTAGAAAATTAAATAAGGCACGTATTGGACTTATGACTATACAAACTGCCACTACTGTTAGAAACACAACTAATGGTTACATGCGTAATTATGTGTATGCTTTAGATAACTTAGGTGAGGCAGGTGCAAAATATGCGTATGGTAAATTTTTAAACGCTTCTAGTGACAAAGCTGTACAAAAGATTGGACAAGATGCTGTTCGTGCAGCTAAAGGTCAAAGGCAGGTTGGTCTTAAATCATTAGTATTGAATGACATGGTAGCTGGGATAACTAGTCAAGAGACTGCTATTTTAGTTAGGATGTTTAGAGATACACAGTTAGGTAAGTCAGATTTAGCAAAACAATTATTTAGAGAGATGGGCGATGTTGGTGTGGCAGGTACTGACAATGGTTTGATGGTGGGTGCTGCTAGAAAACTTAATATATTAAATACCTATAGTGATAACATATTTAAAAAAGCTGTTTTTTCTAGAGAAATAGATAAGATTGTTAGGGCAGATGAAACTGGTATATTTAGAAAAGCAGGAGTTAAAGATTTAAGTGATTTAATACTTCAAAAGAAAAAGATGACAATGCTTGATGATAAAAGCATTGCGACTGCTATGGAAAAGGCTTTAGATTTTACATATCAAACAGGTAAGTTTAGAGGTAAAGAAGGTCAGTTTAATCAGTTAGCTGCTGCATTTATTGACTTTTCTAGTAGTACATTTGGCTCATCTTTTATTCCTTTCCCTAGATATCTCGTAAATCAGTTTAGATTCTTTTATGAACATGCACCTATACTAGGTTTGTTAGATAATAAAAATGTTCCTTTACTTGGTGGTATATTAAATAAGTCTGATATGACAGAGAGAATAGGAAAGCAGATGACTGGTCTATCCATGATTGGTGCTTTTTATGGTATGCGATCACAATTAGGCAATGAGAACACAGGTGCTTATGAATACACAAACCCATTTGGTCATGGTACATTTGATGCTAGGGCATCTTTAGGTCCTTTCACAGCCTTTGCTTGGTTTGCAGATTTACTATATACAAATGGAGGTCCTAAGGGTGCTTCTTTTATGCCTAGATTACATGACAATGACAAAGTTCTCCCTAGTTTAAATACGAGAGAATTAATGGAGGCATTTACTGGAGGTTTTGGTAGGTCAGGTACAGGTTTAATGGTAATAGATAGAGCCGCACAAATGGCTATTGAAGGTTCTTCAGATGGTAAATTAACACAACAAGCACTTGAAGGTATAACAAGGTTTGTTGGGAATTATTTGAGTACATTTACTGTAGGTGCTGGTGTTTTAAAAGATATATATGCGGCTGTAGACCCAGACTATAGGCTTTTAGCAGATACAAATGATGTTGAATTTATTCCTTACATGTTAAAAGCTGCAACTAGATCATTTCCGTTTGAGACACATGCTGATGGTGATGGTTTTTTTGAGAGACCTGCACAAACTACTGCAACAAGAACTACGGGTATAGAAAACACACTTCCATTGTTTAGACAATTTACAGGATTAACACCTGTTACAGAAAAAAATGATGTAGAAAAAGAGTTTGCTAGAATGAATCTAGACTATTATGAATATACCCCTAGAAAAACAACAGATGCTGATATTAATAGAGATGCCCGACAAAGAATGGCTTTCATTGTAGAAGAGCAACTTAAAGATTTTATAAACGGTCCTATATATAATAGCTATGAAAATGATGCACTAAAAAGAAAAGCTTTACTTTCCATGATTCAATCTGCAAAGGGTGATGCGAGAGAAGGTGCAATGGCATTTAATGAAAAGTATGATACACCTGAGATGATTGACAAAAAGGCTAAAGCACAATTTTTCAATTTGTCAGGAGTAGACCGTAACATATTAATGAGAGAATGGGAAAAGAGACACCCCGGAGAGGATTTTGATGATACTGAGCCATACAACGAATTACTATTCTTAAATCAAAAACTAAAAGAGTTTGATTTTAAAACAGGGCAGAAGAAACCCAAGTATCAGTCAATAGGCTCTAAATTGTAGACTAATACTTGGTTATTATATTTATCTTTCGTCACCTGACCCAGACAATGTGCCACGTTCTTTTCTACTATGTAACTTTCTCAAGTTCTCTTTCATAATCTCATTCAAAGGAACATCAGTTTCTTTTGCTAACATAGCACAATACCAAAGTACATCACCTATCTCTGATGCAATAGCTTTTTTATCACCTTTGCCATCACGTATAAGTTTCTTTACTTTACCAGCAACTTCACCAGCCTCACTAGTCAAGCCTAGAGCTAAATACTCTAAGGCTTTTTCTTTTGGAAATATAGCTGTTTGACTAGCTAAGTTCTCATATAAATCAGGAGTTATAACTTCGTTTATAAATAATTTATCCTGCATGTATTTTCTCGCCTCTTCTTCTAGCTTCTGCATTTTTGACCCTCTCTAATTGCACATAGTAAGCAGAATTAAAACCTCGTTGCCATTCTCGTGACTGCATAGTCTTGTCACTAAAAGGATTTATAAACTTTCGTCTCTTGAAAGCACTGAACCCTTGATTGAATTGCAGACTAAGAGGAGCATCATACTTGCCTAAACCTCTCTCTTGTCTAGTTTTAAACTTTCTATTCTTTTTCTGCATATCATATTCTCCTTATGGAAGTTAAAGTTATTTTTGTTTTTTAGTTTCTTCTTCTTGTTTAGGTCTTTCTAAATATTTTACTAATACATTTAGTCTACCATTAGCACTATCTAAGGCAGATAATTCTTTTACTATAGTATCTACAATAGTAGGATGGTCTCCTACACCTACAGGATTAGTCATCATAACTTCTATGTTAGCTATGTGACCATTCATCTCTCCTAGTAGTTTAGTCTTTATTGCCTGCAATATCATGTCTCTCATTTATTTCTCCCTTTTGGTTTTAGATGTAGTAACTCTCTTATGTGTAACTTCCTACCTTTGAAGAACACTATTAAATTTATAGTAGTGTTGATGGAAATGGCTATTAATAACCACCATTGCCACCAAAGTAATTGACTACCTTCTAACATTAACTAGCCTGAATGTCAACCATTTCACACGCATCTGCTGTACAAGCAAGTTCCCTTCCACCACTAGTTGTGTCTTCTTTCTCATAGTCTGCTAACTTAGACCAATCTATAGATTTAGGCATCTGTTTATACAACTGTTCATACTCTCCACCTGTTATGTCTTGATAAGGTGCTTGAGCATATGTATGGTCACTAAATGGTAAGAATGATATACCTGATACTTCATCAAAGTTATCATATACCCATGCTCCCACTCTCATCCACTCATCTTCCTTAACAGATACAGTAACAGAAGGCTTGTGCTCACACCAATGTCTTTGGAACATGAGCCAATACTCTAGTTGTTCTATAGCAGACATCTCTGTCCTAGTCGTAGCACCTGAAGGTGACTTCATAGGAAAGCTGAACACAGTTGTACTGTCAGGCTTCATAACACATGGCTCACTTGGTATGCCACTATCTTTCATAAACTGTGTGAGTGGGTCTTTATTATCACCACGTACAGTTCTGATGTAATAATCATTATGTCTAGCATGAATACCTGAAGCACTGTCAACTAATTGACTAACTGTACCACTAGGTTTGACACAAGTGATTGCAGTTGACTGTGGTATGCCTAAATCTTTAGCCATCTTCTTGTTAGTTTCTACTGCTACATCTTTTAAGATTTGCAGTATTTCTTCATTCCATATAGGACAGTCAAGAATACCCGTTAGGGAAACTCCTAATAGTCTTTCTTCTTCTGTGTTATCCTTCCATATCTTACGTAAATATTTAAAATTAGTAAGAGTTGATTGGAATGTACCTAAGATTGTAGCCATACGTACCTTTTCTTTTAAGGATGCTAAGTCATCTGTAACTCTGCACACTACCTCTGTAAGATTACAGAACTGATAAGGTCTAAGTATAATCTCACTACATGGATTACAACCAAAGTAATGTTCAGCATCACGTCTACCATTCTCAGATGCTTTGACTTGAGCAGCTTTTCTATTAAAGATACCACGTTCACCTGACTTAGATTCATATAAAGATGTCCATTCTCTCATAAATGTACCCATCTCAGGCTTACCTTTAAATGCTACAGAGTTGTTGGCTAATGCTCTCTGTCCTTCATTCTCCCACCATTGACCAGACTTAGCATGTCTCATTTGGTCATCACCTAAGTTAGACAATGATATAAGAGCAGACCTACGTACACCACCAACAACTACAACTTCTCCTATCTTGCACATCAAGTCGTGACACTCAATAGGAAACAATCGTCTGCCTTTAGCACCCTTGAACTTCTGAATACAGAAATGAAACAACTCTATGAGAGGTGCAGGACCTGATGCTCTACCACCAAATGTTTTTAATCTAGCACCTGCTGGTCTTACTTCTGATGTATCCCATGTAGGAACTTGACCTACATACAACATAGCAATAAGTTCTCTTAAAGCTTTTGCCCATCCGGGTCTGCTGTCTGCAACTTTTATGATAGTAGTGCTGTCTTCAAAGTGCTCGTTGACTATAGGTAACTTATCTACATTCTCACGTTCAACAGAGAATCCAACACCAGTGCCACACATAAGTATGTACATACATTCATCAAATGAACGTGGACTATCTACTGGTATGTAGCTACAGTTGTAACCACCTACATGGCAACGGTCTAAGGCAGGTCCTGATGTCATTAAGGCTCTCATGCTAGGCATCACACCTAATGACATTATTTGATCTGTTAGTTTATTCTTGAGAGCTTTAGTAACAATATAACCATGATTATTCTCTAGGTGAGATTGCATATAATCAAAGTATCTATCTACAGTTTCTCCCCAGTTCTCTCTTCTTTGTTCGTCATCTTTCCATCTTGCATAGCGAGAGAGTGCTATGAAGTTTTGGTAATCTGTGGGTAGGTAATTTCTTAACATTTATGTCTCCTCTGTTATTGTTTTTAAGCTTTTAATTTTTAAACCTTCTACATCATATATTACATCTTTAATATATTCTTCTAATTCTTCTCCTACATTCCCATCCGCTGGTATGGGATATTCTTCTTTGTCTACATTTAAAGTCATAAACATTTTAACTTTTATCATCATAGACCTCAATGAGTTTATTTAGATACCACTGTGCTTTTTTGAGGTCTTCTACACCATTCTTGTATCTAAATCTCCAAAGGTATTTAACTATATTACCTTGTAGGTAGTAGTCAAAACCATCAACTAACATAGCCTCTAGAGCATCTATAGTCTCTATACCAGCTTTGTTGTAGTGCAGAGGACTATTGACCATATCTTCTTTTTCTTTCATCATTCTCATGTACTCCATATGTCTCATTGTTTTTTTTCACTAGTAAAATTTAAGGATACTACGTTACCCTCAATAGATGTTGTTACTTTAGGTTTCGCATCATCATCAGGTTCAGAAACAAATTCATCTAGTCTAGTATATAAGCTAGGGTCTTTCTCCATAAGAGCCATTGATGCTGCAACTAACTGACTTAGGTGTAGTAAACTATTTCTGCTCTCATCATCTAGATTAGATTTCTGTGATGCTATAATGTTTAGTTCCACTTCGCCAGTCCAATAACTACCCTCACACTTAGGTAGTAATTCTATAAAGCATGAGTTAGGGTTTCTTGTTTCTAATATATCAGTCATAATATTATCTCCTTATCTTTGTACCTGAAAATTTAATAAAGTTCAAGTGTTTATTTTTACCTTTTTCTTTTAGCCAATCTTCAGGTATGATTCTGTCATAATACCTAAAACCATGCTTAATGCACCATTGCCCATAATTAGATTTAGCACCTTTACTAAGCTTACTTCTACTGTTTGTAAAGACAAATCTAATATCTAATTTAGGATGTTGCTTCTTTATGCAGAGATGTTTCTTTCTGTCTGCAGCTAAGAACCTTCCTTTAGTTTCTATTATTATACCATTGTTTAGTATAAAGTCTGGAGTATAGGTACGGTAGGTTAAATCCTCCCATTCTATCTTCATTGACTCATACATAAATGTATGTTTCAACTTCTTTAGATACAAAGATATAGAGTGTTCTAATCCACTTCTGTACCCATACTTCAGTGCTTCTCTTCTTACTTTATGAGGAGACATTGTCCACCAAGCTAATGTAAGAAACAATCTTAGGTGTCTGTGCTTTTGACATGACGGCAGGTTTATCAGTTAGATTCCAACAATCATATCTGTAGTCACAGAACTTACAGTTACTATTTAAAACAGTATTACCTGTAGCCTTACCTCTAAATGTTTCAATCTCAGGTTCAAAACATCTCTCAAACTTATTTGTATTGACAGTAGCAACTGTGTCTTCAATCTTTTTTATCTCATCATCTAGATTGAGTCCACTTGCAGGTACATATTTAAAGTGACCATTGGCTTTGTTTACAACCCACCAACCACCAACTTTTTTACCAGAAGCTTTTGCATAACCAGCAAGTTGTCCTACATAGCCAAATCCATCACCACTGCTTAATGTGTCATAGGACTCAAACTTATTTTTGTAAGACCAATCAGATGCTGACTTAACATCATCAACTGCACCGTCAATCACTAAGTCATAAGACCCGGAAACATTATCATCTTTTAATTTTAAGATAACATTCTCAGAGTCTTGATAGTCAACTTTAGCGGCTTTTAACAAACCCTTGAAGACTGCCTCAACTATATCTCCTAAC
>Ga0208767_1003815_pt1 | contig 10786 bp, 10 predicted proteins | sample VirMetDEL_Mar_21_FD_184514 | JGI IMG/M metagenome (GOLD analysis project Ga0208767, IMG submission 184514) | Aqueous microbial communities from the Delaware River and Bay under freshwater to marine salinity gradient to study organic matter... | ecosystem: Environmental > Aquatic > Marine >... | reverse complement strand
ACAGGAACAGTAGTATTTGGTCAGAAAACATTACAGAAAAAAGCATCTGCTTTAGATCGCGTAAATGTAAGAAGGCTGTTAATTGCCCTTAAATCATTTATTGGACAAGTTGCTTCTAACTTAGTGTTTGAACAAAATACAGTAGGTACAAGAAACAACTTCTTAGCTCAAGTAAATCCTTATTTAGAGTCAGTTCAACAAAGACAAGGAATATTTGCCTTTAAAGTTGTAATGGATGATACAAACAATACACCTGATGTAATCGACAGAAATCAGTTAGTTGGTCAGATTTTCTTACAGCCAACTAGAACAGCAGAATTTGTTGTACTTGATTTCAATGTGTTACCAACAGGAGTTGAGTTTCCATCTTAAAAACGTAACTTAGTAATATTTATAAACAAAATATAAAATGGCAGTATTAGATCCGAACGAAATTTTCTTTACAACATTCGAACCCAAAACACAAAATAGGTTCATTTGTTATATTGACGGATTTCCATCTTTTATAATCAAAGCAGTCTCTGGTATTGAAGTAGACAACGGAGAGCAGATCTTACCTCATATGAACGTTTATCGTAAAGTAAAAGGTAGATCTACATGGGGTGATGTAACATTTACCTTATACGATCCGATCACACCTTCAGGTGCCCAAGCTATGATTGAGTGGGTAAGATTACACCACGAATCCGTAACAGGTAGAGATGGTTATTCTGATTTCTATAAGAAAGACATCACATTCAACTTAATTGATCCTGTAGGTTCAATCATCCAGGAATGGATCATTAAAGGAGCCTTCATTAAGACCGCCAACTGGTCTGATTTTGACTACGAATCAGATGCTGAAATTGTTAACTTAACAATGACAGTTGGTATGGATTACTGTGTATTGAACTTCTAATACTTCGCTGCTACCTTAGGTAGTTAATAAAAACCCTGACTACGAGTTGGTCGGGGTTTTTTGTTTTCGTATATTTATAAACAAAACGTTTTTATGTCAGAACTAAAGTTTCCCTCAGAAGTTATAGATTTACCCTCAAAGGGTTTACTCTATTCAAAAGAAAATCCATTGTCTTCGGGTCAAGTTGAAATGAAATACATGACCGCTAAAGAAGAAGACATTTTAACCAACCAAGCTTACATTACTAAAGGAATTGTAATCGACAAATTGTTAGAGTCTTTAATAGTCTCTAAAGTTAATTTAGATGACCTTTATCCTGGTGATAAAAATGCAATTTTAATTGCAGCTAGAGTATTGGGTTATGGAAAAGATTATGAATTTACTGTAAACAACAAAAAATATACAGTTGATTTATCAACATTAGAAAATGTTGAGTTTGATGAAAGTTTATTTGACAACGGAGTAGGTAATATTGAATTTATTTGCCCATCCACATCAAACAAAATCACCTTTAAACTCTTAAATGGACATGATGATAAGGCTATTGAAAAAACAATCAAAGGTCTTAAAAAAATCCATAAAGACTCCACCCCAGAATTAACTACACGTTTAAAGTATATGATCACCTCTATAAACGGGGATGAAGATCAAAAATCCATTAACGATTTTGTAGATAATCATTTTTTAGCTCGTGACGCAAGAGCCTTTAGAGAATACATTAAAGAAATTCAACCAGATATTGATCTGTCTACTGAAGTGGAGGGTGAGGAAGTAACCATTCCCATCGGGTTGTCGTTTTTTTGGCCTGACCTCTAAAAATATTCCTCAAGTTAGAGTTAATTTATTTAAACAAATCCATGAAATAGTTTTTCATGGAAAAGGTGGATACGACTATTATACAGTCTATAATATGCCTGTTTGGTTAAGAAGGTTTACTTTTAGTGAGTTAGATACCTTCTATAAACAACAAAAACAGGAGATGGAAAAATCCACTAAGGGTTCAAACACCCAAACAGCCATCGATTCTACAGGAAAAGTTAATCCGGGTGCGTTCGCATCATCAAATACTTATAGGGCATCTAAAAAATGATGCCCTTTAATATTTATAATAAAATACCCTGATGGCTGATCTAGACGAAAATTTAGAAAATATTAAAGCAACCAGTGATGCTTTTAATAATTTAATCGCTAGGCTTGAAGAACAAAATAAAGCAACAAAGAAAAGTTTACGGGGTCAAACAGATGCTGCTTCAAATTTAGCAAAACTTCTTTCAAATGACATATTACAAGCTGCTCAGAAAATAAAAGAAACAAATGCTGAACAGGAGAGAATACAACAAAATATTTCAAGAGGGTTAAACCAAGATAAAAAAATAGCTCAGTCTAGAGAAAAACAAGAAAAAGCTATTAATAAATTAAGACAAGCTCAAAACTCAGCTAAAGCTGCTGGGTTTAAACTTGATCAAAAACTAATTAAAGAATTAGAAGAGCAGGTTTATCATTCACAACAAAACCTTGATGCTAATGAAGAACTTAATAATGCGGTTCAATCCCAGATCCCAAAGTTTCAAAAAATAATTGCCCAAAATGAGTTATTAAATACCCTCTTTTATGAAAACCTAACAATCCAGGATTTATTAGTTGCAGGGGTTATTGGTTTAATTAAGGGGTTTGGTAAGGTTGATGCCGCTCAAAAAGAATTTAGATCAACAACTGGTCAAAACGTAAAAGCATTTACTGATTTAAATGAAAGATTAGTTACAGCAGCTGAACAAATTCAATCTGCAGCAGAACTTTCTAAACAATTAGGTGTTAATGCTCAAGTAGTTTTCTCTAGAAATACTATTATAGAGGTAGCTGAGTTAACTAATAATTTAGGAATAGCAGCTGAAGAAGCAGGTAACTTAGCAGCTCAAGCAAAACTTTCAGGCACTAATTTACATGATAACGCCGAAAATATAGTTGATTTAACTAAAGGTTTTATTAGAACTAATAAAATTGGTATTAACTTTAGAGGAGTAATGGATGATGTCTCTACAGCATCCTCAGCATTAACAGTTTCATTAGGAGGTTCTACAGATGAATTGGCAAAAGCTGCTTTAAATGCTAGAAAATTAGGAATAAATCTAAAACAAGCCGAAGCAATAGCTGAGTCACTTTTAGATTTTGAATCTTCAATTGAAGCAGAATTAGAAGCAGAATTACTTACAGGCCAAAATTTAAACTTTGAAAAGGCAAGATTAGCTGCTTTAAATAATGATATTGCTACTTTAACAGAAGAAATAGCTAAAAACGAGGGAATTAGTGAGGCATTTGCTTCAGGTAATAGAATTCAACAAGAGGCTATAGCTAAATCTATAGGGATGACCCGGGACGATATGGCCCAAATGATCATCCAACAAAAGATCCAAGAAGGATTAAACGCTCAACAATTATCGGATGCTACAAATATTTCTTTAGAAGAAGCAAAACGATTAACAACTCAAGATCAAATAACTAAATCAGTAGATAAACTTTCTCAAGCATTTGCTCCTATTTTAACCCAAGTAGCTTCTTTACTTGATAATACTACTGCTATTTATACAGTACTGGGTTTAATGGGTGCTGTGTCTTTAACTAGAACTATAGCTCAATTAATAACCATGGGTTCTACTTTAGCTGGAAGTGCTGCTGCTGGAGCTGGGTTAGCTTCTTCATTAACTTTAGGGTTAGGAGCTATCGCTATTGTAGGAGGAATTGCTGCTATTGTAGGAGCTATGCAATCAGCTAAACAAAATGTTAAAACCCAGGATGGAGTAATAGGACCCCAAGGTGGTTTGATGTTAAGCGGACCTAAAGGATCTGTAACCCTAGATTCAGCTGATACAGTAGTTGCTAATAAAAATGGAGCAGTAGCAGGAACTGATTTATTAGGATCAGGTGCTTTAGTACAAGAAATGCGCCAAATGAAAGCTATAATGACACAGTTATTAAACAAAAACGTTGATGTTTATTTAGATTCCGATAAAGTAGGTACCTCCCTTAATGTAAGGACAGTTAACATTCAATAATATTTACACAATATTTATAACCAAAATTAAAAACAATGGCTAATAGATTTTCAAGATTACAACCCAAACCATCTCAAACAAAACCTACTAAAAGTGGAATTGGTAATCCTAATTCAAGTAAAATCTCCCAAACAGGAAATGCATTTTTAAATAGAGGTAAAACTTCAACTTTTTCTCGTAGTGGGTTAGTAGAAAACTTTGCGGGTACTAGGGTATTAGGTGCTAGTGGTCCTTTACCTCCACCGCCACCACCACCATTCTCCTTTAGCTTAACTTTAAATTCATCTTCAGCAGTAATTGGAAATGATACAGTTTTATCCTTTACAGGATCAGTTGTATCTTCCCCTTCTTCAAGCTTTGAATTATATTTTATTTCAGGATCAAATAAGTATTCTGCAACTCCTAATAATTCAAACTTTGTAGGTGGTACTGGTAGTATAGTATTTAGTGGAATTCCTGTAGAAAGTACTTCAACATATTTAGTTTCGTCCTCAGTACAAGTGGTAGATATTTCACAAGATTTAACTGTTGACTTTACAGCATCTATCCAAGACACAGGTGAAAGTGATCCTGTTTCTACAGTGGGAGATAGTTTAGCTACTTCATTATTTGATGTAGTTTATTCACTTAATACCTACGATGCTTTTGTAGCTAGAACTACTACTGAAGTAGCTACTCAAGAAAACTTAGTACAGATTTCAAGTTCATTCTTACCTAATATTGAAAGTCAAACACTTTAAGGTAATATAACAATATTAATACTCTTACAATATAATGCCAATATCACAAGATCTTTCTACATTCGGTGCCCCTGAAGGAGATGAAAGGGGGAGACAATCTAAAGACAAATTGAGATTTTTACTTGTAGGGAATAAACCACAAAATACTCAATTGAGTAGAATTGTAAAGGAAGGACCAATCCAAGACTATGTTTCTCAATTTAGAAACCCTAACGTAGCTTTAAGGGCAGTAGATTTAGACCCAACTAATTCTTCAGGAAAGCCTAGATAATATGCCTTTATTTGATTCGCATAGAACTAATTTAAAATCTCTAAAATACGGGAGCGATAGACCTGGTGGGGCATCATCAACCCAACCTTTTATCAAAACCCCTATCCCAGAGGATAGATTAAATAGAACATCTAGGGTAGGTTTGATTTTTCATTCTCAAGATATTGATCCTGAAAGATTAAAAGCATACTTTAAAACTACTAAAGGAATTGTTTTTAGAGCAAACCAAGAAATTTTATCTCAACTTGGAGTACAAACTCAAACTCAAAGATTACCTAATGAAGGCCCTTATCTTTCTACAACCTCAGTAACACAAGCAGGTCTTACAGGAATACAAACAGGACAAACTGTTAGAAATTTTATATCTCCTTTTAACCCAACTGGAGCAAGAGATTCATTAAATAATCCTTTAACATATTCTGGGGTAGTAAAATTTGATCAATCCGCAGATCAAAACAGATTATATCAACTAGTTAAAGAACATCTTTATGAGGATGGAGATCCAATTCAACCATTCTTTAGTAAACTCCAATCTACAGCTAATTCTATATTTAATACAGTCTCTGGTGTAGGAAATTTATTTGGTATTAATACTAGTGGAATTGGATTAGTCCAAGGTCTTGTAAATAGAGCTATCTCTCCCTTCGCTAACCCAGTCCTCAGATCATTCCCAGGTGGACCCGGTTCGGAATTAGGAATAGGGAAAACGAACATCTATTTTGCCGATAAGAGGACTCTCAATAAAAAACAAGCAGAAGATTTAAAAACAGGAGCTCCTGAAAGACCAGATTTAGAAGGTAAAAGATATACTCCTGGTCCTGAACCAATAGAACCTTTAAAACAAAAATCTTTCTCAAGAGTAAACTACGATAGATCACCTGGTAAAGTAAAAGATGGAAATAGAAGAGATCCTTTCCTTACTACAGGTGATGAATCAGTTGCTTTAGATAAAATTAATGCTTACCCAATTTATAAATCAGATAAATCTGATACCTCAGATATAGTTGGTGATTTAGTTAATTTTAGAATCGCTGTTATAGACAATGGGGTGCCTGATCAAAAAGATTTTATTCATTTTAGAGCATTTTTAAATGGGTTTACAGACAATTATAATGCCCAATGGAATGGATTTAGATACCCTGGTAGAGGAGAACAACTCTATAAGTATGGTGGGTTTGATAGAGACTTTTCTATATCTTGGACAGTATACGCCCAATCAAAGGGAGAATTAATGCCCATGTATAGAAAACTAAACTTCCTAGCTTCTTCACTAGCCCCAGATTATGGAACAAATGGGTTTATGAAAGGAAATTTAGTACAACTAACAGTAGGAGGTTATCTCTATGAACAACCAGGATTTATTAGTTCTTTAACCTATACAGCCCCAGAAGATTCTCCATATGAGACCTCTATACTAGATAATGGAACTGATAGTAGTGTTAAACAGTTACCCTTTAGAATTAACGTAAGTTCATTTAGCTTTATTCCGATCCATACATTTAGACCTGAAAGACAAGAAAATGAATTTGATTCGAAAAGGTATATAGCATTACAAAACGAAAGTAATAATAATTATGATAGTCTTCGTTAAAAATGGCTAACAGATACAATAACATACCTATTCAACGGATTGATAAAAAACGTGTTTATAGAAACGTTAAGTACCCATTAATCCCACTTTCGGAAAACGATATTTACGTTCAATCCTCCGAGGGAGATAGATTTGATATTTTAGCTCAAAGGTTTTATAAGGACTCTTCATTGTGGTGGATCATTTCTACAGCAAATGAAGAATTAACCCAAGACTCACTTGTAATCCCTTTACAAAGACAAATCCGAATCCCAGCAGACCCAAACGCAGCAATAGAAGAGTTTAATAGATTAAATAGTTAATGAATATAATAGGTGAAAACTTTCCTGAATTTGTAAAAACCCAAGTTGAACAACGTGAACTTATTTATGGGGAAAGGGAAAGAGACAACCAAACTTTAACTTATCTAAACTCAAATACTTCTTGGATTAAATTAGGTTCATCTGTTGATGTAGATCCAACCTCCCCAAAATACGTAGACTTAGAATTAGGAACTGAAGAGTTTGGTGGTTCTGAAATGGCTAAAAGGGCTGTTTTATTTAATGGTACTTCAAATCAAGATATTCAATTTTCTGGAATTTCTAGAGAAAACTCTATTTTTAATACAGCAACATATGGGTTTGGAGGAAATCAATTTGGTCTCTCTCCTATGCCTGGTATTACTTCTATTACTACTAAATATAAAAATAGAGGTTCTTTAAGAAGAGCAACTGTTTCATTAGTAGCTCATAATACCAAACAATTTGAAATAATTGAACTTTTATATTTAAGATTAGGTTATTCAGTATTACTAGAGTTTGGTCATTCTCTTTATCTTGATGATGAGGGTCAAGTAGAAAATATGGGGCCTACTTTAATGAATGATTTTTTAGAGGGGAGATTTAAAAATAATGATGATTTATTAAAAGCTATACTTGAAAAAAGAGAGGAGTATAGAGGTAATTATGATGCTTTATTAGCTAGGGTAATTAACTTTTCTTGGAATTTAAAAGAGGATGGTACTTATGATATTACTTTAGAGTTAACCTCAATCGGGGATGTAATAGCTTCTATTAAAATGAATTCAAGTCCTTCTTTATTAAATAGAGAAAATATTAATCAAGATGAAGAAACTAGAGGGGATTTTACAGAAGAACTAATTAACCTTAATTCTAAAATCTCAGAACTAGCTCAAGTATTTTATGATAAAATTCTTGAGGTAAAAAAAACTAATAACTTAAAACTAATTGGAAAAGACAAAGATTCAGTACTAAATGAAGAACAAAATATTATAAATTATTTTAGAGGAAATGCTAAAATTAAAGAAGCAGATGCAGAAGATAAAAATGATTTTTTTCTGGAGCAACTTTATTTTGTTAGATTTGGGGAATTGTTACGATTAATAGAAGATAATGTAATTTTTTCTTCTAATACATTACCCTATATTAAATTTGATAAAGATATAAGAACTAATTTAATTCTTACAGATACCTATATTTTTTCAAATAAAGCAGAATCATTTGGAACCTTTTCAACCGATCCAAGAAAAATTCGTACTGATGTTGATTTTCAATTTTTAAAAGGAGATGAAGTTGATACAGGACAAAAAATAAATGAATCTTATCCTTTAGGAAATTTTAATGAAAAAATAGGAGATTCCCAAGTAGGAAGATTAATGAATGTCTATTTGGAAATGGGTTTTATTTTACAACTATTTTTAGAACTTGCTGATGAAAACAATGATGTTTCTTTAGATAAATTTTTAGAAAAAATTTGTAATTCTATAAGTACTACTCTAGGGGGTTTAAATAAAATAGAACATACTGTAGATGATACTACAAATGAAATTATTTTTAGGGATCAAACCCCATTACCCAATAGAAGCTCTATAATTCAAACCCTAAACTCAGGATCCAACCCAACCCCAGTAAGTTTTAATATTTTTGGGTATACAGGTAACAAATCAGGGTTTGTACAAGATTTTAGTTTTACCACTCAACTTTCGAATAACTTTGCTACTTTAACCACAATAGGGGCCCAAGCTAGGGGTCAGGTAGTAGGTGAAGATGCTACAGCTTTTTCTAATTGGAATCAAGGATTAACTGATAGATTAAATAAAGAAAAAAATTCACCAATCTCATTTATCTCACCATCATCTCAAGATATAACAACCCAATTTCTAGAATCCAACAATATTATTTCTACAAAACTTAGCGAGGCTGAACAAACAGTAAAACAAGCTATATTAAGATATTATGGAGCTAAAAAAAGGGGGAGAAGAAATTGGAGTGGAACCCAAGATTTAACCTCTATAGTAAAAAATTATATCAAAGAAAAAAGGAACGAAAGATTAAATAGATTAAAATCACTGGAAGAAAATACTAAAACAGTAAACACTACTGGATTTTTACCTCTTAATTTATCTCTTAAATTAAATGGATTATCTGGGTTTAAAATCTATCAAAAATTTAATGTAAATCAAAGAATTTTACCTAAAAATTATAATCGTAATCTAGAGTTTATAATTAGAGGTATTACTAATACTGTGAATGAAAATGGTTGGTCTACAGAAATAGAAACATTTGCAACAGTCCCACCTGATTTACTTCTCCCTGGGGAAGACCAACTTCCTGATACCATAGACAACTCTATAGAATTTGACCCTGGAGTTGGGGAGGGGCCTCTTAAGTTATTACAAAATGGGGTAGAAATAACTCAAGAAGATTTACTTTTTCAACTCAACCCATCTACAGAAATTCAAAGTAGATTTAGAAATTTCTTACTTACCCTTAATTCAAACCTCCCAGGATATAGTTTACAAATAAATTCAGTTTATAGATCATTTGAAAAACAAGCACAATTAAAATTAACTAATGATAAGAATGCTCCTGCCGGTGAATCTACCCACAATTATGGGGCTGCTATAGATTTTAATGTAATAACCCCCTCAGGTATTACTTTACGAAAAGCAGGTCCCAAAGAAAATTGGATATCTATTGGGATTGTAGATGACGCCAAAAGAAATGGAATTCAATGGGGAGGAAATTTTTCTGAATATGTAGATTGTGTTCATTTTTATGTAAATATTAATACAGAATCAGCTCTCCAAATAGCAAAAGATCAATTCAAAGTAGCTGATACCAGTAAACCAAGTGAGTCCAAAAAGATAAATGGACGAGCAATTGATGTTAATAATTTAATAATTTCCTAATGTATTTTCCCAAAACTTCCACAATAAATAATTTGTATTCAAATGGGGAATTATTCTTTAAAGGCAGTAACAAACCCTATAAAGGATTTTATTATGAAACTTATAACAGTAGATATTTTGTAGGAAAAACCCCACAAGATCAGATTGAACAAATTGAATTAATTAAACCACAATCTTCTCCTAATAAAACTCCTTCATTTGAACCCCAAAACTTTGATAAACAACCTATTGATTTAAGATTTTCAACTAGGGATAATTTTAATTACTCAATTCTAAAAAAAGAACCCTTAACAGAGACAATCTATCCCCTCCCTATATTTAATCCAAACCCCACCCCCCAGAACTATCAAATAGGAGAGTTTAGAAGATACTTCGCTAAAAAAACAAACGAGGAAAAATACACAGAAATTTCTTTAACTACCTTCAACGAGTTAAAAGCACAAGATCCAAAATATTTTTTCTCTCAATACATTCAATTTTCTTTACCTTGGAAACTAACAGGGGAAAAAGAACAAGTAGCTAGAACAAACAAAAACATAATCGAATTAACCGAGAGACAAAACAATATATTTTTCCTTGGAAGATTCCTAAAATTTAATTACCTTCAGTTTTATAAAAACTAGGTTATGTTTTGGTTAGTAGAGACTCCTGAACAATTTGAGGAGCTACGTTATAAAGGTTTTAAACAAGTGTATTTAGAGGTAGTACCCTCTTTAAATTACATTAGTTGTATTTTTATAGCTACCCCTCAAGGAAAATATATTTTATCAATTTCCCATTCCGAGGCTTTATCTCTAGAGATAGATCCAGTTTTAGAATGGTTAAGGGGAATGGAAAAAATACAGGTGAAAAATAAGGTAGATACTATACAATATTTACCATTTAAAAATATAGAGGATATTTCAATGCAAACATCCCACCCCACCATACTTCCATCCATATTTCAGGATATACAATCAAGAACACATAACATAAACTATACAGCGCCTATATCAAAGGTATTTGAAAAATGCGATGCAGCCTATGAGAAGGTAAAACACTTACAA
>Ga0208767_1003811_pt1 | contig 10797 bp, 18 predicted proteins | sample VirMetDEL_Mar_21_FD_184514 | JGI IMG/M metagenome (GOLD analysis project Ga0208767, IMG submission 184514) | Aqueous microbial communities from the Delaware River and Bay under freshwater to marine salinity gradient to study organic matter... | ecosystem: Environmental > Aquatic > Marine >... | reverse complement strand
ACAGCGTTTTTAATGATGTTTATTAACTGTTATAAAGCGTTAAACTAAAGAAGCTAAAAGAACATGGATAGAATGAGCGAGATCATAAACGAGTATAAATCTAATCAATGGGATGAAACTAAACTAGCAACCCTAATAGATTTAAGGCGTGAATTAGCGTGTCTAATCTACGAACTGAGCAAAAAGGTAAGAGAAGCAGCAATAAAATACAACCACGCATACGCAACACGTAGAGTAGAAACAGCCCGTTTTAAGATTGAACACCTGACGAATAAAGACACGTTGGGAATGAGTGAAGCAAAAGCAACGGTAGACGCTAGAGATTACCGAACAAAAGAAGCCCAACACGAGGGGAATTACAGAGGCGGTAAGAGCGTACAAGATTCTGCTAACGGTGTACTCAAAAGCATGGAGCAGGATATATCTTTCTATAAAAAATTATACGATAAACCAGATTAAATAGATAGATAATGAAAGTAACAGACAGAATAACAATTACAAATGAAAATAATATGGAGCTTATGGCTCGTTATCCTGATAACTATTTCGATTTAGCAATAGTAGACCCTCCTTATGGTTTAGAAAGGTTTAAAAGAGCATCAGAAGAAACTACTGGGATTTATGCAAAAAGAGGCAGCTTTAAAAGTAAAAATGACCAAAATTGGAATAATGAAAAACCATCAATAGAATATTTTAAAGAGCTGTTTAGGATATCTAAAAACCAAATAATTTGGGGCGCAAATAATTTTGAGCTACCACCAACTGAGTATTTTTGTGTTTGGGATAAACAACAATATATGCCGAATTTTGCAAGTGCTGAGTATGCTTGGATAAGTATGGGATTAAAAAAACCCGCACAAGTATTTAGATATGGTATTCATAAAGAAAATGCGATTAGAAAACAGGAAGGTGGCAAAATACATCAAGCCCAAAAACCCGTAAAACTTTACGAATGGCTTTTAATGAACTACGCCAAAGAAGGTGATAAGATACTTGATACTCATTTAGGAAGCGGAAGCATTGCCATAGCGTGTCATAATAGGGGCTTTGAACTTACGGCTTGTGAGTTAGATAAAGACTACTACGATGCAGCCATAAAGAGGATTAAGAACCACACAGCCCAAACCACAATATTTGATTTAGGAGCATGAGCATAAAAGAAAACAAAGAGTTAAGAGAGAGAGCAATCCAAATGCTAATAGACGGGAAAGAGATGCACGAGGTAAAAGCAGAGGTGTTTCCAGATGTGACTAGAGAGATGTTTCAGGAGTTAATGAGTATTGCTATATCTGAATCATCCTACACAGATAAGGCAGTAAACAAGTACAGCGTAAATACTTACTACAATAACGGCTTAGACTTTAAATGGGAAAGAGAGTTAACAGAAGAAGATTATATGTCTATGCCTTTACCTCATGAATGGAGGTTGCCTATGTTTAAATAAAACTTGCTGGTTAATTAAATAAGTAGTATATTAGCACTTGTAAATGTTTCATTATTTTTAGTTTATTAGTTTGACGACTGCCCCCATGATTAATTTTGTGGGGGTTTATTTTTTTAATATAAATTTATCAACAAAAGCAACAAAGTTGAAATAAATTCGTTATATTGCTAGTGATTTAATAACGTGAAGCGTGAAGATATAATAGAAAGCATTGTAACTAATACATTTTGGAGAGGCTTGTGTGTTCAATACGTAACAAAAAATAGAGAGCCAGACATCTCATTGATAGATGACTTATACCAAGAGTTTATATTAGTAGTATTAGAGACAAGCGAGGAGAAGTTGTTAGATATTAATAGCAAAGGGTTAATAGATCTTTGGTGTTATAGGATTATTAGTAATATGTGGAAGAGCAACACTAGCCAATTCTACAAAAAGTATAGAGAGATAAGGTTAATAGACATAGATGATTATCTAGCCTTTAATAACGATGATAGAAGTAGAGAAGAAGTATTGCAGTATAATAGAATAATGAGTGTCTTTAATCAAGCCTACGAGCAAGGGCAGATAGATAGTCCTAAACTGTATGAAATGATGACAAGGATTTATATAGATGTAGGCAGCTTTAGAGAGATGGAGAAAGAACTCGGTATCAACTTTATGACTTGTAAGAGATATGTTGACAGATTTAGAGATATTGTTAAGACCAGCTATAATAAGCTACTTATGGATAATGACGAGCCTAAGTGATAAGATATACTTTAAGGCTAAGAAGTTAAACGTAAAGGAGTGGGTATTATGGTTAGTAGATAAATTATCGTGCAGCCATTGTTTACCGTTCTGGTTAACAATATTTATGTCATTTGGTAGTGACAGTTTTTTATTAGAGATATTTATTAATATATTAGTAGTTAAATTAGCAATTAAATACACTTAACAATGGATAATAAAGAAGATGAGAAAATTACAAAGGCACAGTTAGTAACAAGCCTTATTAGTTTAGCATTAGTAATCTATGTACTTGTAACAATTTTCGGGAAGTGAAAGAACTAGCGATTAAACACAGAAATTATATAGATAGTTGCTACCACAATAGAACGTCTTTAGACGGCACTCTAAGCACCCAACTAACACAAGCGTATGTAAGGGAGACAGGAAATAGAGTAGGCCACTGTGGATCATGCTTTATTAACACCGTAATACCTGCCTACATAAAACTACTTAAAGAGATAGATGAGTGAGTTAACGCCTAAACAAGAACAATTTGCACAATTATATGTGGAGCTTGGAAATGCTAGTGAAGCGTATAGAAAGGCTTATGATAAGGCTAATTTAGATCCTTCTCAGTCATCAACTAGGGCGTATGAATTGTTACAAAATAGTTACATAGCAAAAAGAGTAGAAGAACTAAAAGAAGAGTTAAAAGAAAAGCATAACATAACAAAGGACACGATAATAAAAGGTTATTTAGAAATCATAAGTGATGCTGATTATACTTTTAGTTTAGGTAAGTTAAAGAATGCTGACAAGGAAGAGACAAAACGATTTTACAGACTAATGCAGTTGACTAAGAATAGTGACAAAATTAGAGCCTTAGAGAACTTAACAAAACTACTAGGATTAGATGAGCCTAGTAAGTCAGACAACAACACAACAGTTAGAATAATAGAACACAGGAATGATAAAGATATTAGTAATTAATACAGAGCAAAGCGGAGTAGATATGTATAGGCTAACTCCGCACAAGTATTTGAATAGTGAAGAGTTTGAAGTTCACTTTACACCTGTGTTAGATAATCCACCTGCGGACCTTCACAAGCAACTAAGCGAATATGACATAGTAGTGTTTAGTAGGATGCTGAGTAAGGACTCTCAAAAGGACTGGACTAAAGACCTAATTAAACACCTAGAGAAAGCAGATGTAAAAGTAGTATTAGACTATGATGATAACTGGCAACTACCTAAATATCATTCACTCTACAAAGACTATGAGAAGAAAGGTTATAGGCTAAGACAGGTGAACGCTGCTAAGTTTGCCGACGCTTTAACTGTAAGCACACCATACTTAGCTGATAAGCTAAAGTCATACAACAAAGATATTACAGTAGTAAAAAACTGCGTAGACTACCATGAGGTGCAATGGATGAAGTATAAGACAACTAGCAATAAGTTAAGGGTGGCTTTTATTGGTGCAAAGGACCACGTTAAGGATATGCAGATGATTGCAGATGAACTATGCAAGATAGGGCAGTTAGAAGATGTTGAGTTGTATTATGGTGGATGGGCACCGGGTAAGGAGAATAACGAGATAGCCAGTATTATGTCATGCGCTGGTGCAAGTAACCTATTCGATGTGATACCTGCTTTAACGGTTAACTGTTACGGTCAGATGTATAACCACGTAGATGTGTGTATTGCACCTTTATACAAAGACGAGTTCACTCAATGTAAGAGTGAGTTAAAAGCCTTAGAAGCTGGATTTATGAGGTGTGCATTAATAGCATCTAATCAAGTGCCGTTTACTTATGTATGCCATGAGGGTAATAGTACGCTGTGTGATGGTGCTAATGGTTGGTATGAAGCAGTAAAAAAGTACAGAGACAATAGAGACCTAGTAGTTACACACGCCCAAAAGTTAAACAAAGACGTATTAGAGAAGTATGATATATTGAATGAAGCAAAGAAGAGAGAGAAACTATACAAGCGTCTATGTGGGAAACAGGAGCAATGATAGAGATACTACCGATATACGCTAATATGACAATAATAGAGACAGAATACTACGCAATAGAAGGAGTTACATTATGGGTTTATAATGCACCTTTAGAAATGCAGTTAGGCAAGATATATTTAAATTGATGAGTAAGATAGCAGTAATATGCAATACAATGAACGAATACCACACCGCAAAGATGGGGCTAGGTGTTACGTTAAGAAATGCAGGCAAGGACTTTGACTTGTTTTTATGGGATAACGGCAGCGATAACGATAGGATTAAAGACCTACTAAAAGAGTTTGAGCCTAAGTTTCTTCACTATTCAGAAGAGAATGTAGGCAACCCAGTTGCATATAATCAAATGCTTATAAGGGTAAAAGAGCAAGGGTATGACTATGTAGCAATGATTGCTCCAGATATGGTAATGCATAATAGGTGGTTAGACCTGTACTACAATGTTTATACAAGATGTAAGTTAGAAGGGTTTTTAGGTTATAATTGGGGTATGCCTCAAAACAAAATAATTGAAGATGTTAATGGCGTGCCTTTGGAGTATTCAGATTACGTTTTTGGTTGTTGGTTTTTTAGTACAAAGTATTTAGACGTTGTAGGGTATATCAATGAGAAGTATAAGATGTATGGCAAGTGGGATAGTGACTGGAATTTTAGAGCTTCAGCAATGGGTATTAAATCCTATTACTTACCTGTAAGATGTGTTCACTTAGTAAGCGTTATGGAAGAAATGAGCAAGTATAGAAAACATAAAAACAAGTGGCTACAACATAACGAGCAAGTATATAAAGAGGAGATACTGCGTTATGCTAGACAAGGTAATTACTATATTGAGCCACCTAAAAAGATAGAATTATGAATACACGAATACACCCCACAGCCGTAATATATCCTAATGTAAAGTTAGGACTTCATGTTTATATCGGTGCTAATTGTATTATAGGCGCACCAGCAGAAGATAAATCACATTGGGATAAAGAGGGTAAAGGTGTAGTGATAGGAGACAATGTTATTATAAATGGCAACGTAACTATTGATGCAGGAACTGTAAGACCTACTGAGATAGGAAATAGTGCTTTTATTATGAAAGGTGTACATATAGGGCATGATGCGATTATAGGACAAAGCACGACACTAAGCCCTCATGTATTAATAGGTGGTCATTCAGAAGTGGGAGATAATACGAATATGGGAATGGGTGCAATAGTACACCAGAGATGTAAAGTGCCTTATGGTTGTATGATAGGAATGGGTACAATTATAACTAAGTCTAGCAAGTTAGAGCATAATAATTGTTATGTAGGTAATCCTGCTAGATACTTAAGAAGCAACATACGATGAAGATACAATTACTAACTGCTATGTACGGTAGGCATAAAGCCGTAGAACTTGCTTTACGGTCTTGGAGGAGTGAAAACTTAGAGCCTATTATGGTAGTTAGTAACGACATGGATAAACAGTTTTGTAATAAACATAGGGTTAAATGGATTAATCACCCTAACAGACCTTTATCAATGAAGTGGAACTATGGAGTGGATTGGCTAAAGCGTAACTCTAATGCAGATGCTTTTTTATTTTTAGGATCTGACGATATGATAGAGGGTGCTGAGAATTACAAAACATATTTATTTCAGGGGTATGACTTTATAGGGGTGTCAGATGTATACATCAAAGAATTAAAGACGAATAGAGTAAAACATTGGCAAGGTTATAAATGCCATAGAGTAGGTGAGCCAGCAGGAGCAGGTAGATGCTTGAGCCGTAAATTAATGGAAGCCTTAGATTGGAACTTATGGGTAGGGTCTAAAAACAATGGACTAGACGGTGTGTTATGGAATAGGATAACAGACTTAAAGCCTAAATGTGCTATATTATCTTCTGATAAAATTAAGATAACAGATTTAAAAGACGAGCATAGTTTAACCCCATTTAATAGATTTAATTTACCTATTGAGTGAGATAATACTAAATACTACTCCAGTCTTTACACAGATTAGAAAGGCACTTAATGACCCAAATATACGTGGTATAGTCTTAGAGGGTGGTTCACGTTCTAGTAAATCATTCAGCGTAGGTCAAGCCTTATTAGTACATGGATTAGAGAATCCTAATTTAACAATACTTACAGCCCGTCAGAAGTACACTTGGATAAGAATGTCCGTATTAGACACTATGCACAAGGTAATAGAAAACATGGGGTTAGGTGTTAAGTTCACACGATCTCCATTTAGATTAGAGTGGAACGGTTGTAATATGACTTTTGGAGGGCTTGACACACCGCAAAAGATACATGGTGTTGAGACTGATATATTTTGGATTAATGAAGCAGTAGAAGCTACTAAGGATGATTTTGACCAATTAGAGCAAAGATGTAAGGATAAGTGGATAATGGACTATAACCCGTCTACGGATGAGCATTGGATATATGAAAACGTGCTTAAACGTGATGATGTGGTGTATATTCATAGTACAGTATTTGACAATCCTTTTGCACCTGAGAATGTAGTTAAGAAGATTAAGAGCTATGAGCCAACGGAAGAAAACATAGCAGCAGGAACAGCAGACGACTTTAAGTGGGAAGTTTACGGATTAGGTAAGCGGTCAAGACGTGAGGGTGTTGTGTTCACAAATTGGGAACTTTGCAAGGCTATGCCTACGGACTACCAGTGGGAATGTTATGGGATTGACTTTGGATTCACTAATGACCCTGCCACAATAATTAGGGTAGTATTTGCAGACGGACAGTTATGGCTAGAAGAATTGTGTTATGAAACAGGCATGACTAATCAAGATATAGCCAAGCGTTTAATTAAGTTAGGAGTAACACAGAGCAAGGAAATAGTAGCAGATAGTGCAGAGCCTAAGAGTATAAGAGAGATTAAGTTAGAAGGCTTTAATATACGTGGAAGTGTTAAAGGTCAGGATAGTATAAGACTAACTATTGATATTGTAAAGCGTTACAAACTTAACATACTAGAGAGTAGTGAGAACGCAATTAAGGAAGTTAAAAACTATGTATGGCAGAAGGATTATAGCACTAACAAATTTAAGAACGATAAGCCTATTGACGACTATAATCATATATTAGATCCATTGAGATATATTGCAGAGTACAAACTAGGAAAACGTAGTAGTGGTGTATATGTTATAAGATAATTTTGTATATTTGTGATTAATACGGGAAGCCGAAAACGTGACAGAGTAGGCAATTAATATCTTAAAATTAGACGCTCCATCTAAGCGGTTAGTAGGAGTTTATTTTAAGGTTTGGTCATTAAGGGGGTATTCGGCAAACGAGCGTTACCCCTTTTTTAAAACTAACGATATGAATACACAACCGCATTACAAAGGCAAGGAAAGTCTATACAAGTTTGCAGAAGAGTTGGGGTTAAACGCTTGGGAATTTGACATAATAAAAAGAGTGGTAAGGTGTAGACATAAAGGGCAGTTTGAAAGCGACTTGAAAAAGACTAAAGACGTAATAGATATTTATTTGAAAGAATTTAGTGATGAGTAAAGAAGAATTAGAACTAAAAAATATTGAGTTTAAAAATAGGAAATTCAATAGTAAATTTATCAGAGAAAAAGTTATATGGTATGATATTGCTATCCAGATAAATTCATATAACGGCAAAAAACAAGAATATTGGATTAGGGTTATGGATTTGTATAATCAAAAATATAGAGCATGAGCAACTGGGATAAGATAACAACTAGAGACTTTATAGAGATACGTGAGATAATCTATACAGAGAATGACCCTGTAATGATGCGAGCAAAGGTGTTAAGTATTGTTACAGGCTATGAACTTCAGAAGCTATTAGATGCTACCATAGAATCTTTTACTAAATTATACCAAGCTAATACATGGGCGTTTGGTTATCCAGAGTCTCCTATAATAAGTAGGTTTAGATTTAAGGGCAGAAAGTTTGAAGCTATCTTAGACACTAAGAAGATGAAAGCTGAACAGTTTATAGATGGTGCTAATTTAAGTGACGGCACAGAACTAGACAAGATTAGAAACTTAAACGTGTTATTAGGAGTTGTAACAAGAGAAATAACACCTAAGTGGAAGTTCTGGAAAAAGCCTTTAACAGATCAAGAGAAGTTTGATTTAATCTTAGATATGCCTATAAGCTATGTATATCCTACTGTTGTTTTTTTTTGCAAAGTTTGGGAGGGCTTATTGCCTTATATCCCCGACTTTTTGGAAAAGAAAGCGGAGGAGTTGACAAGAGCAGCGCAGGATTTGTCAGAAGATGGGGATGGTTAGTAACAGTTGACAACTTAGTTAATGGAGATGTATCAAAGTATTCTTATATTTACAGTATGCCAGTAATTGAGTTTTTAAACTTACTAGCCTTTGAAAAAGACAAACAGCAACTACAAAGAGAACAATTAGAGAAACAAAAGCAAGGTAGATAATAAAAGAGCATATCCATAGTTAAGCCCTTATCAGAAATGGTGGGGTTTTTTTATGCGTGTTACATTCTACTAAAAATATATTTATAAGTATGGCAATTAAAGGCATGGAATTCTTAGAGGATTTAGGCAGGGATATTGAAACCGATATAAACAAAGCGGTGAATGATTCCATACTTACGGTTGCTAATAAGCTAGTAGAAGTATTAAGACAAAATACAACTAAAAGCGAGTTTAGCACAGGAGACTTAGAGCGTTCTATTAGTGCATTACCTTTAAGACAAGAGGGGTCTAAATGGATTATAGAGATTGAATGGGAAGAGTACGGTAATTTTGTAGATGCAGGCGTAGCAGGGAGTAAAACAGGAACTTCTAAAGGCTTACAGTACGGATACAACAGAGACTTTAAATACACAGACAAAGTACCTCCAGCAAGTGTGTTTGAGCGTTATGCAAGAGCTAAAGGTATAAGCCCTTACGCAGTAGCGAGGTCAATATTCAATAAAGGCTTAAAGGGGTCTGGATGGGCAACAGAAACAATAGAATCTAGAGAGGTGCAGGATCTAGTAGATGACATAGCAACTTTAATAGTTAATCAATACGAATAATGGCAATAACAATAGATCAACAAGTAACGGGAATGGCTACGGCTTACAACCCAATAGACTATGTACTTAGTTCTGACAACACAGGAGAAACTTCTTTTAAATACCTATCTACTGTTTACGTTAATGGAAATGATGTTCACACATACTTAACACCAGCAGACCCTGTTTACTCAAATGGTGTAATAGACATAAGTGATATAGTGGAGAGTTACTTATCGTTTGATTTTGATACTAGCCTAAACGATGACAGCATAAAGAATAACCCTAATTCTATTGCAGAGGTTTACGTGGACTTTGGAGAACAGTACGATGTAAGTGGTACTGTAACAGATTTTAGCGGATTAGCAACCGGCAATACAGTAGAGATTATAAACGGAAGTTTAAACTATGAGGACTACATAGGTTTTGATTACACAGACTACTATAATAATTCATCTTCACTCACTAAGTTTTTAACTAATTCACCAGTTAATAGGACTATTCCTAGTGACATGAATGCATGGCTTTATATGTACTATGATAATTCTACAACGGCTTTTGATAAGGTGAGAATAAGAACGTATGATAGTAACGGAACTATTAACGGTTTATTCACCTTTAGCAACTCATATAGAGGTGGTGGAAACTATACAGATAACCATGTAAGGTTTCCCGTAGGTTCTAATCTAAATGACGTAACGGGCGTTACAGTTAGCAGTGGAGCTTTACCTATCCTAGATGCAGACGTAGCCTCATATGACGTGCAAACATTTGACAATGGAATAACGGGTACGAGTGAAATAAGAACATACACAAGGGACTTAACGTGTACAGGATTTGATAGATATACTATACACTTCATAAACGAGTTAGGAGGCTTTGATTCTTTTGCGTTTGATTTAGTGCATAAGATTAATTGGGATAAAGATGTAAGCCAATATATGACGCATGGATATACAAGAGCGCAAGATGCACTGACTAGAAATTTAACCAAGCACCAAAGACGCTCATATAATACCACTACAAAGAAGTCTATTAGATTAACGTCTAATTGGATAACAGAAGATGAGAGTATATGGTTACGTGAGATGTTTGACAGTCCTATAATGTTCTGTGAATATCCTGACGGTACATTAGTAGCTATAAGCGGTATTGACTTGTCAACATATGAAGAAAAGCAAAGTATAGTAGATAAGACCTTTAACTTACAATTAACTGTTAACTTAGCTTGGGATAATTATAGACAGAGATGGTAGAGATATACATAAACAACACTTTATTAGACTTACCAGAAGAGGGTGTAGCGTTTCCACTTAATTATTCTATTGCAGATATTAAGCAGCCAGATAAACGTCAACAGTCATTTAGTAAGACTATTGTACTCCCGTCAAGTAAGACCAACGACAAGTTATTCACTCATGCTTTCAATGTTAATAGAGATGGTGGGTATAATGCAAACAGTAAGGCAAGTTGTTTAGTTATCCAAGGCGGCGTAGAAGTGTTTAATGGCTATGCTAGATTGTCTAAGATAAAACAAAGTGCAGTTAGAAAGTTTAGTTATGAAGTAGTTATTTATGGTAGTTTAGCAAATCTATTTTTTGACATAGGTAAAGATA
>Ga0208767_1003808_pt1 | contig 10808 bp, 16 predicted proteins | sample VirMetDEL_Mar_21_FD_184514 | JGI IMG/M metagenome (GOLD analysis project Ga0208767, IMG submission 184514) | Aqueous microbial communities from the Delaware River and Bay under freshwater to marine salinity gradient to study organic matter... | ecosystem: Environmental > Aquatic > Marine >... | reverse complement strand
CCGTGTTTGGCTCGCACGAGAAGTATTTTTTTCGTCTTTTGTCATGTTACGCTCCTTCCGTGTTTTTTAATTGTTTTGCGTATTCTTCGAGTGGCACACCTAATTTTTTAGCTATTGCTACCTGTGAAGATGTGAGTCTCACAGTTTTGCGACCAGGCTTTACGCTTCTATTAGCAGAAGCCACTGTCTGAACAGGGGCGGCCGTTTGCTTGCTTTCAGTATTACCAAATTTATGAGGAAAGTCAACTCTAATACGTTTGTCAACTTCAGCATAATACTCGTTAGAATTAGGATCATACCCTTCTTTTTCAGTAAGATCCTTATGAATCTCAAACGCAGTATAAGTCATTGCTCTATCTGACCCAAACCATGAGTTTTTTGCAGCCCATGCTTCAGCTCTTGGATCCGGATTAATCGGTTCATCCATAGCAGGTTGATTTATACTATTTGCTTGAGAGAGTTGTACAGGCTTCTCTTCCTGTGTTGCTTGTCTTCCCTCTTTTGCTTCTGAAAGTTTTGCGTTCTCAAATGCGAGCGTTGCAATTCTTTTATTAGCTTCAACTTGAGCTTTTGCATCACCGGCTTCAATTGCTGCAGCTAATTCTTTTTGTGCAGACTCTAAACCTGATGATATAGTTGTCTCAAATTTTTTGATGTAATCAGAATCCGTCTTTTCAAAACGTTTTTCTAATAATTGTCTTTTTTCTTCTACAGCTTTTGCATACTCAACAGCAGCTTGTTCTCTTCTCTCTGCTTCTCTCATTTTACGAGTTAATTTTGCAATACGAGATTGTACACCTTTACTATAGTCTTCTAACTCACTATCATCTTTTTTTTCTTCTAACTTTGTTTCTCGTTCATTTTCAAATGATTTATCTGTTCCTTGTTCTTGTTCATTTTTTTCTTCCGGCTGTTCAATTACAGCTTCGTCTTTTGTTTCTTCGATATCAATCGTAGCATCAGGTCCTGATGTATCGATGGGTACCATTTTTTTTTCTTCTGGCATAGTTACTCCTTCCTATGTTTAGAACTCATGCAAGATGTCCTCTGGACTATCAATTGTTGCTAACACTTCATCGTCGTTTAGCAGACGCATTTCCCCACCATCAATTTTGATTCGACTACCTGCATATCGTGCAAACATAATCCAATCTTTCTCCTTGCACCACGGACCTTCCGGATACCTCTCCTTATCCTTATAACATTGAGATCCCATGGCCATAACTAAACCAACTTGAGAAGCAACTTGTTGTTTCTCTAATGTAGTTTCAGCTAATACTAATCCACCTTTAGTTTTTTCTTTCATCTTGAAAGGTAAAACTAAAAGTCTCCAGCCTGTTGGCTTTGGTAATTTTGGTTCTTCTTCTTTTTTCTCTGATTTTTTTACACCAATAAGATCATTGTTTGGTGTTAATATCGATGACTGTTCCTTTTCCATTTTGCTCCTTTTCTTCTAGCAGGTTAGAGATTTCCTGTAGTGTTGCCTCGTAGGCGTTTATTTGTCCTATAATATACTTATAATTTTCCATACTGTCAACCCCGCCGGATGTAACTGATATGGATAAAGAATCTATTCTGACTCTTAAAAATCTAAGTAGTTTATTGATTGTGTTTTCTAATTGCATTTAACATTTCCATCTTCTGCGAGCCTGTCTTAGTCTTGAATTAGGATCTTTTGCAGCCTTTGGAAATTTTTTCATTTGGCCTGCGCTTCTTGCACAGTACGACTTACGTCGATTTGCAGCTTTAGATCCTGGTTTGACTTTTCCAGTCACCGCTGTTTTTAATTTAGAACCGGGATTTGCTCTTCTATAGGCAGCGACACCGGCTCGTGTCATGCCTGCTCCAGACTTTGTAGATCTGAAATTCTTTTTATTTCTTGGTGGCATTTTATCTTGTCTTCTCATTATGCAGTCTTCTTTTTCTTTGCAAATGTTGCAGCTCTACTCGGTGTAGGGCCTGTATTTGCTTTCGCTTGTTTTCTTCTTACGGCACCCGCACGTTGCCCTTTGCTCATCGCTCTTGCTTTTGCAATAGGCACGCATTTTGGATAATTTTTTCTTTTTTCTCCACCACTTCTTCCACACTTCGGGTATGAGCCATCCGATTTTTTGTTTGCAATATCGACCCAGTTCTCTTTTACCCATGATCTTAAACCACCTTTTGAAAAATGCGTTCGCATTAAGAATTCTTTCCGTAAGCTTTGCCTTTTCCTTTCATAGCTAACTTACAACCTGTAGAACCAGCTTTTAAACCAATTCTTTCATTCATCATTCCACCACCCATAGCTTTTGTTCTTTTCTTCTTGCCACCTGGTGTAACTTTACCTGAACAAACTGCAGATGCATACATATTAGCATACGCTGATGGATACACTTTAAATTTTCGCTTCGCTGCGGCTTTACCTCTAGGACATAGTTTTGCCATTATGCTTTTCCTTTAGTTCTTCCAGCAACAACATCACCAAATGTAATTTTATCTCTTGGTGGGGCTAGTTTTGCTAATGATTTTTCTTTTGGTGTAGTAGGAACTTTACCTTTTGAAGATCCTTGACTATAGCCCATTCTACGGCCCATCATTCCGCCACCCATTTTATTTTCTCTTAAATCTTTACCTTTTGAAACTCCAGACTCTGTAACTTTTTCACCTTTTAATTTTTGTGTAGTCCGTCTTAATTTTTTTCTAGCTGGATCAATGTCTTCTTCCATTTTTTGGAAGGAACGTTTCATCTTACTTTTTGTTTTTAAAGAAGATAATTTAACATCGTCGACGGCTTTTTTTAATTTTGATTTACCTAAAGCTGGTTTTACACTTTTGATAGTACCATAAATTTTTTTGCCTGCTTTTACAAAACTAAATATACTCATTATTTTTTTCCTCCGCCGTTTCTAAAAATTTGTGTGCCCTTTATACCATAAATGCTCGCCACGACAAGAATCCACAAATTTGTGAACCATGACGGGAGCTGCGAAAACATGTCAAAGAACAATTTTACCTTGTCCATCGCTGTTGGATCATCCGATATCACTGCCCAGGCCAACACCAAGACGGGCAAACTGAGAATTATCAAAACTGCCTCGTCTTTCCAGTCTGATTGTCTAGCTTCTAGCAATTTTCCCTGGTAAGCTTCGTCACCTCGGGCCATACGTTCAGCATGCATCAGTTGTGCATCTGACATTGCCATTTTCGTTTTCTGCTTGTTAGCATAAATCTTACTTCCAGCAGAAACGGCTAGTTTAATTGCCGATAACCACATGATTTAGTACCAAGTAGCTGTTTTTTTCTTTTCAGCTAGCATTCTTTTAGTTCCTCTAACTTTTTCCTTGTCTCCAGTAGGAATATTGTTAAATGCACCATCAGCTGTAGTCTTAGATCTTGGATCTACCTCTACATTCTGACTTGGAACTGCCATTTGCTTTGCTTTTTTATAGTTCATCATAATATTATCTCCTTAACATTAATTGTCGTCCATTACAACAGCTGCTTGTTGCACTCCTGACTTCGCAAGACTGACTCCAGCTCGTAATTTTGCTAAATCTTCGTTTTGTTCCATCTTATCTTCTGCAAGTTCTTGTGCTTGCATCAATTTAGACCTTTGAAGATCTTGATTTGCTTCATCATTCATTCTTTTTCGTTCATTTTCCATTGCTCTAAGGTCAACTTCACGTGATTTTAACTTTAATAGAGGGTCATTATCAAATTGTGATGTAATTTTCTTCTCTTCCTTCATGTATTCTTCTGTCATTTCAGCAATTAGTATCGCTTTTCTTGATTCAATTTGATTTGTAAGCATTTGTAACTGTGCTTGAACCTGCGGATTTGTTGCTGCCATCTGTTGCATTTGTTGCATCTGCATCATTTGCTCTCTAAATTCTAATTGAACTTGTTCTTGAGCCATAATTGATATGTGTTCTAAAATATTTTTTTGTATTGCAGCCATAATCATCGGATTATTTCTAACCATGTTCGTTGACATAAAGTTTAAGTGTGCAGTTATGTGAGCTCTATGGTCTTGACCAGGAAAAGCTTGAAAAGGTTTGCCTGCCATTGCATTAATATGCTCCATACTTGGATCCATCGGTGCAGTTGGCGCCGGTGGTGGTAAAACTGCATCAACATCTTTTACACCTATCGCATTATACATGTTTCTATAGATTTGATACATGTTGTGTAGCTGTGGATTTGATGTTGCAATCTGTAACTGTGTTTGTGCTAAAGTAATTCTTTGCGACATTGAAAAAATATTAGGATCAGCAACTGGTATTACGTCAACTCTATCATCAAAATCTGCTTGTTTTACATTTCTTGCACCACCTACAACATCATATGGATATTCTGGTGGTAAATATTGTGAAACAATTTTAGATAATAATCTAAATTCATTTTTCATTGCTGCATAACATCTTTTGTGTATTGCAGACATTACACGTGAGCCACGTTCTAATAATGCAATTGTAGTTCCTACAGCTGCACCTTGGTTACCATCGCCTACTTGCATATCAGCAATAGCCGCGAATCTTTGACCGGCTTGTACTACAATACCAAGTAAGTTTAATAAAGTCTGTGATGGTTCTTTGTAAGGTAGTGGAAAGAATGCATCTCTTAAATTACCACCTGGTGCATCAACATCTTTAAACTCACCTGGTTGTATTGGTGATGCTTCATCTCTAACTCTTACACCTCTTTGTTTAAATCCTGCTGGCAGGTTTGATAGTGTACCTGCATCTAATAATTGACGGAGAGCCGCCGTTGCCGTACGACTCAGTCCGCCAATCATATGAATGAGTCCAAAGCCATAAAATCCTAGTCCTGGCAGAAATTTAAAGTGGACAAAATATTGGATTTTACTTTTCTTTAGATCATCGGGCGCATAGTTTCGTCTGATAGACAAAACTTTCCTATTGCCTTCTTCTACAGTTACTATGTAGGGCAATTTTATTCCAGTTGGGTCACCATTTTCTCCAACTTCTTCAAAACCTTCTAAGTCTAAATTTACATGACACTCTAACAAAGTATACACAGGTTCGTTCTTACCTGTTTTCTTTGTGCCATCTAGCTCACGTTCTTTTTTATCAAGTTCGTTATTTGAGTCTGTGCCTGGTGGGCCTAACTCTACATCTCTATAGAAACCACTAACTTGTTGTTTTCTTAATTCGTTTTCTGAAATTTTTACTTTATGAATAACTGCCTCCGCATCGTCTAATGAGGTAGCCGTATACGGGACAATTAATTCATCTGCGGGTACAAACTTAGATACAGCTCGCCCCATTGGTACATCGTAATATATTTTTTTAAAAGTTGATCCAGCTAATGGTAAATGAAATAACATAGAATCAAATTCTGATTCGTATTCTTTCATTTGATCCATAACTAAATAGTTCATGAAATCTTTAACACGATTTGCTTGTTGTTCTGTTGCAGGATTTTTAATACCAACAACCTGTGTTCTTACAGGTCCATCTGATGGTAATAATTCTTTGTAAGCTTGCGCTTGAAACTGTGTAACAGCTTCTGCAAGAACTGGGTGAGTTGCACCACTAGCTCCTTGAAATGGTTCTGTTCTGTTTTCGTATTTAAAACCTAAAAGATCTAATCCTGTTATATATGCTTGCTCCCATTCTTTTCTTGAAGCTTTGTAGTCCATATAGTTTTGAGTCATCTCATTACCAATTGGTTCTAAGATATCGTCAGGTAAAAGTTCTGCTAAATTATCAAAGTGTGATTCTGTTCCTGGTACATTGATTGCACCTGGTTCAAAGTCTAATGTTACACCACCATCTTCTTCTGGTATAACTTCGATTGGTCCTTGTTCTGCTTCTGCTTCCTGAACAGCAACTTGTTCTTCTTGTATCGCTTCTTCTGAAGGAATCTCAAGTTTAGATCTAGTGTTCGGGAGTCCTTTGTCTATTTCTGCCATATATTACTCCTAGTAGTTTCTAGCACGGTTTTTAAGGGATAGCAACCCTTCTGAATCTGGGTTCATTGATGTTCTTTGTGGACCTTTATTTATACCACCAGACAGTCCTGCAATACCACCACCCGCTAAAAATTCATCGGCCATTACAGGTGTTCCAAACCCTCTTGATCTAGATCTTTGTAAATTTTTTTCAGCTTCTAACGCTTTAACTCTTTCAGCACCAGCTTCTGCTTTTGCCTGTGCTTGTTCTAAAGTCATATCTGTTTTTGGTGTAGGTCCTTCTATAAAACCAAAACCCATAGGCATATCTAAATTTAAATCTTTTAATGCATCTTGTTTAACAACACTTCTTGCAGTTCTTTCTTCTGGTGTAAGTGCAAGAATTCTTTTTGTACCACCAATTAAATCTGTACCAATCAAACCTGCTTCTAAAGATTCTAATACAGGTTTACCTTGTTCAAAAGCTTTGTACGTATCATAAATAACTAAAGGTGAAGCAGCAATACCCAAAGTTTTAAAACCAGCTTTTAAATATTTTGCTCTTTTTATATCGTCAGGTATGCTTCCTGCCATTTCTAATAAGTCATTAACTAAAGGTATCTTTGCTCTAAATTTTGGATTGTTTTTTATTTTTTCTAGCTCAGCTTGTCCAAAGGCTTTTCTTTCTGTAGCTGACATATTTTTATAAAATTTTTCTTCACCTTTTGCTCCAGCAAAAGTTTTAGATTTATCTACACCTTTTAAATTAAATTTTCCATCAGCACTAACGTCAAAATAACCTAACGTGCCTTTTAATTCTTTTGGTAATAGTTTTTCAAATTTTTTAGCTGTATCAGCTGCTTCTTTATTTTTAACTAACAATAATTTTTTATAACCTTTTGGTTTCTCTGTAATTAATCTTTCTTGTTCTTGTGCTATCTTTAATATGGCTGCATCAAAACCTTCCGCAGCTCTATTAACAGATGATTTAAGTGGTCCGGTGTTTGTAGTGGACACTAAATAACTTTTTAGTTTTGGAGCAAAGTGAGAAAAATTTGTTAACTTGTCTAAACTTATAAATCCTCCTTGTGCGTCTTTTATAAATTCTGCATATTTTTTATTTGATATTAATTTTGAAGTTGGTTTAGTAACAGGTTTACCTTCTCCAGGAATTTTTAAGTTTGGAAATCTTTTCATTTCTTTTCTACCTGCAATTTTATTTTTATAAAATTTTCCCTCGCCTCTTAAATCTTTTCTTGTCAAAGGATATTCTTTACCTTCAATTATTTTAGGTGGAGCATTATCTATTGCTTTTTGAACTTCATCAAAAGATCTCATACTTTTTGTGAATTGATTTACACCAGCTGGATTAAAATTACCGCCTCTTTTTAAACCTACTCGTGTATCATCGTCATCAGTTACAAACTCTCGTTGTTTATTTCTACCAGTTATTAAATACTGATTTATTTCTTTAATTTCTTTAGGACCAAGTTTCATTATTCTCCTAGCATCATTGCAATGCCGCCATCTGCTTTTTTAATTGAAGGTGCTTCTTTAGTTGCCTCTTTTATAATTTCTTTAATACTATCTGGTTCAATACCATCTTCAAAATCTTTCATCTTACCGTCCATGTCAGGTCTGATAGTTGCTTCTCCATACTCGTCAGGTATAACACCATCCTCGGTTCTTTGACCTTTTCTATATTCCATTACTTCTTCTTCGTAATTAAATTCAGGATCGCCTTTTTGTTTTGTAATTCTTAAATCACCTGTTGATACATCTTCCATTAATTCATAATTTTTATAATTCATCGTATTCTGTCTTGGACCAATAGATATTCCTGGCTTACCAAACATTTTAATCTTAGTAACCAAATCAAAAAAATATGATGGCGCTTGTCCAGCTACCTCTGCAGCTTTTTCTACTGCTGGTGCAGCAGTCTTTGCACCTTTAAAAAATTTACCAACGAAAGGTATAGTTGCAAGACCTCCCATAATTTTCATAAACTTTCTTCTGCCTGGTACATCTGGCCCATCTTTGTAACCAATACGACCTCCCATGGCTTTCATCTCTTTACCGCCCATAATACCTTTAGATGTATCGATAACGTTGCCTTCCATATCGACAACTTTATCTTGTTGTTTGATTCTCTCTAGTGCTTCTTGTTTAATTTTTATCTTCTCCAAACCATCTGGTTTTCTACCAGTAAATTTAACAAAACCTTTTGTCAGTCTTGAGATCATCTGCGGTAATGTAAACATAGCCATTAATAATAATTCCTTTTACGTTGATCGACTTTTTCATCGATATAATCTTCAGGGTGTCCGATCATACCGCCCTGTCTGAATCGCATGATTGCTTGTGTTGTTGAGTCCACAAGATCGTCATGATCACCATAAGGAAACGCAGCGCATTCTTCAATGACGTCATCTGCGAATTTCTGCTCAGGCGCCCATATCATACCAGATTCAAACAAAGGTGCAACAGCATTCACACGGGCATGCTTATCGTTTCCTTTTGACGGTGTGAAGTTTACAACCGGTATATCCATTTGCCTAAGCTCGTAAGTTAAGGGTAGGCCAGATGCTTTTGCCTCAATAATAACTGTTTCAGGCATCCAATACTTATATTGATCCAGGGCCAAGCGCCTTAGTTCAGGGAACTCGTACCTGCCTTTGATTGCATCGAGGAGTATTAAATTAGCTCCTGAGTCTTCATCAGGAAAAAATACTCCCCATGTGGTAATCGCCGAGTAATCAGCTGTCTCCTTTTTTAAAAATGCAGTATCATAAGATTGTATAACATGATCTAATTGTGGAATGTTTTCTCCCTTATAAGTTCGCCACCATTCACGTTTAAGTATAGCTCCTTCTTCAGCTGTTGGATTTTGCATCCACTGTGCATTCCATTTGCCCGTGGGCAGTGTTGCTTGAACCTTCTCTAATTCATCTAACTTCCAATACTCAGGCCATACAGGTTTAGCTTTGCTTGATCCTTGGTCCAAGATCGCTGGAAATTCGACCACGTGCCATTGATCAGCTTTCGCTTCTTTTTGATTCTGTAATAACTTACCTGTTAAATCTTTATTAGACCATCTAGTCATAACTAAAATAATTTTACCACCAGGTTGTAAACGTTGACGTGGTCCTGATGTGTACCATTCGTAAGCAGACTCTAAAGCTGTAGGGGACATTGCATCTTGCTCGGAATGTGGATCGTCAATGATTAATAGATCAGCACCACGACCTGTTATTGCTCCACCAACACCAGCTGCAAAGTATTCACCACCTTGGGCAGTCTCCCACCTACCAGCTGCTTTAGAATCTTCTTGTAATCTAGTTTTAAAAATTTTTGTATAATCCTCACTGTCGATTAGATTCTTAGCTTTACGACCAAACCGAACTGCGAGTTCGCCCGTGTGAGTTGCTTGAATGATCTTGAGTTTTGGATCACGGCCCACCATCCAAGCCGGAAGTAAGAACGAGGCAAATTCCGACTTAGTATGTCTCGGGGGCATATTGACAATCAAACGATTGATCTCGCCTGATGCAAGTTGATTAAATTTTTTTGCAATATGTCTATGGTGTGAGCCTTCAATGAAATCTGGCCACATACATTTTACAAAAGAAAGAAAGTCATCTTTGGCTTTGTTTTGGATTTGTTTTTCAGCATGCATTACTTGCAGCTGTTTAAATTTTCTACGAACGTCTGCAGGTAGTTTACTTATGTCTATATTATTCAAATTCATTTAAAATTTTTTAAAAAATTTTTTGCACTATGTTTAAAGTGTTCAACATGTTTTTACCAGCTAAAGCTGTGTAAATCAAGCAATACAACCTAGAGTAGTGGGACCCCTTTGTACAAAAAGGGGGGATAGGGTCAAAGTAATTATCTATATTGGGATTTGGTTCGGGACCCCTGGCCCGTTAGGGCCAGGGGTAGAGAGTTAGTCTAGTAATGTCATGTATGCTTTAGCATTCATTCTACTAAATTTAGATAAACCTTTTTGCATAGTCTTATAGTCCTCATCTAATTCAGCCTCTTTGATTTGGATATACAACTTGTGCTCTTCTGGTGTTAACATTTCTGATTGACCAGAATAAGGATTGGTTGCTTTTATATTTCTTTCTGTCATGTCCTTGAACATATAGGATAAGTCAAGCATTGTCAACAACCTTTATTTCTGTATTAACCCAACCATATTCGTTCTGTACTTTTTTAGGGTCCTCGATTGGTGTTTCTAGCGCCTCCGGTCTTGGTGCAAGTGCAATCAAGGCTTGAATATTCTTTTCAACAAAATCGTGCAAACAAGTTTGATCACAGAAATAATTATCCCAATGTCTGAACCAACGATAGCTTCTAGCTTCTCGATCTGGTGGTGTTCTATATTTTACTTTCTTTGTTCTTAATACTTTAGAACCTTTGACACCACGAACCCTTGTGGTTGTATGTCTTTTATGGCACTCTGGGCCATGACACCAATTATAATTACTCATTTTCTTAACCACTCTTGATGTTGTCTTTCATATCTTCTTAATCTTTCATTTTGGTCGTAACTTGGCAATCCCTCGTGCATTGCCCAAACACCACCAAACAAAAGTAATACACCTAATACAAAATGATTAGAGTGTATTGCTGTTATCATTCCTAACATTCCTAATATTAAACCTGTTAAGGTCATCATCATTCTTCCAATCATTAGTGCCTCACTTTCCATGATGTTGTTGCTGTTCTATAACCATGACTATCTAAATCATAATAAACATAATATGGTACACCTTGTTTTGATGTTCCATACCTAGATTTTTCGTCATGCTTACCTTGTCTTGTTATGTGCTTCTTATGTTTAGAAGCCCAATAAGTTATGTAAAATGTTTTAGTCATATTTATTTCTCTCTTTCTATGGGTATCC
>Ga0208767_1003801_pt1 | contig 10823 bp, 25 predicted proteins | sample VirMetDEL_Mar_21_FD_184514 | JGI IMG/M metagenome (GOLD analysis project Ga0208767, IMG submission 184514) | Aqueous microbial communities from the Delaware River and Bay under freshwater to marine salinity gradient to study organic matter... | ecosystem: Environmental > Aquatic > Marine >... | reverse complement strand
CTTACAGACATCAAGACATTGAAGTTTATTTCCTCATGTTGTTGTTGTTGTTCATCTACTTCTCTAAGCACTGATACCATTATCTTACCTTTTTATTTTCTCTTAGATGCTGCAAATTATTTTTTTTTATTTTATCATACTCCTCTTGTGGAGACAACGAAAATGTGATACCCTATCTTTAGATTAGGCAGAAGAGATTATAATATAGTTATATATAATAGTATATAATAATATATATAATAGTATATAGTAGTATATAGATGTAGATGAGCAAGCCTAGTTAATTTTATATATTTTATACCCCCCACCCCTGCCCTAAATAAACATAAGGGGGTGTTTCTGTGATAAATATGTCACACTTATTCTATATTTTGCCCCTGATGAGCAAACCTTTTTATTTTTGGTCTATATATGTGTGGTGTGTATATACATAATACAAGCATGGGGGTTTTTTTTGGGTGGGGTATGCGAATTAGAATTATTCCAATGGTGCAGCGCAACATAGACTTGTGCAGTGCAACATAAATTGGTGCAGTGCAACATAAAGATACTATCCGACCAGTCAGCATTGTGCAACGCAGCATAGAATTGTGCAATGCAACATAGATTTGTGCAGTGCAATATAACAATGCCTAAAAAATAGGCATATACCCCCCCTGCCCATTCACTAGGCAATACGTGTATTGTGCGACATTCCGACACATACCCCAAGTATTTCCGCCATTCCGCCGAAACTGGCATGATTATTGCATTAGCAATATCTGTGCCATATGATGATTATGTTGCAATGCAATATATTCTAATTGAGAATCATTCCTACTTAAAATACAATTCATAAGTCATTGAAATATATAAACTTTTTCTATTACTTAGATATCTATGTAAATTGTGCAATGCAATATCGCCATTGTGCGTTGCACATTACGTTCATCAATCAAGAAAAAAGCCTTATAAATCAATGACTTATAAAATAGTTAGTTTTCAGTCTATTTTTTAATTTTTTATTTTCGTATAATGTTTTCAGCCGTTGCCCTTGCGCGGTTTTTGAAAACCTAGAATATACAGTGTATATTCAAAACATAGATAGGAAACGATACCATGCCATTCGACAGCACCGAAACTCAGAACCGCGACGAATTGATTTACACCGTTTCAAAAATCGTTAATCAGCTTGATGATGCGGCAAATAGATCGGATGACGCTGCAGCGGATAAGTCTACCGCATGCGATGAAATCCTACAGGCGTTTAAATCCGCGCTAGTAGATCACGATATCCCGCCTTTCTATTTCTGGAATGATATTTGCGCCGCTAATAATTACGCTCATACGCGACTCGATCCGGCAACCGGCAAAACAAGTAAGATAGAGGGTGAAAAACCGCACAATACGTTGAAGAATGTAGCAAGTCAGATTAAAAAGTATTACGAAAACAACAGAAATCTCGCAATCGGATCATACACCGAACTACGGAAAGAAAATGCGCCAGCCCAAAAAACAAATTGGGATAAAGCTATTGACGCAATGTCGAAACTAGATAGCGAAGAATTGGAGTTGATCCGAAAAGGCTTGAATGAACAAGCCGAAAAAGAAAACGTTGAATCGTAATATACATTGTATATTGAAAAAGTCCGGGGGGTTTCATTACCCCTCGGTTTTTTTCGTCCTTTTTTTTGACCCTCTTAAAACGGTCATAGGGACGGAATGGACTGCACGAGAGGAAAACAAGCAATGTTTGAGTACCATCCCAAAAGTGAACGCATGCTTTACAAGAAATGCCCCATTGGTACGATTACGCGACACGATGACAGAACGTGTGACGTTACTGATGTGCGAGGCAAGGTAAAGACATATGCATCATTCGATGATGCTCTGCATCACTTCACACGCTTCATGTCGTGGGATAATTACGTGAAGCACACCCCCCTCCCCCCCTCGCGTTTGATACGCAAGAATACCGAACTACGTTCACGCTTTGCCCTAACTTAGAATATACACTGTATACCAGAGGAGAATTGAACTATGAATAAAAAAGATGTAACAATTGAGCATTGGGACTTAGAGAACAATTCCATTGTTGAATCTTTCACCGTATCAGGATATGAATTTGATTATTCATATGCTCATATAGTTGATGACCCTTGGAAAGATAGCGATGGCGCTGTCAAATGGAATGAATACAGAGTAAAGAAGGAGAAATGAAATGGCTGACAATTTGGTATCCCATGCCACAGATGTTGACCTCACACGATTTAGTGGTGGTGAAGCAAGAGGTACTTGCATACAAATCAGTACACCTATGTGTGAGGATTCTAAGAACACACCAGACTCTCTTTTTCGCAAAGATATTATACAACTTACAAAAGCACAGGCAGCGGCACTGGCTGCTGATTTGCTAGACTTTGCACAAAATAGAGAAACAATAGATTTCGGATAAGAGGTAGAATAAAATGAAAACGACAATAGACTACAGCGACAAAACAGAGCGTGAGGCAATATCAGATGTATTGTTTTACATTGGATTCAATCACTTTAAAAAGGTGGTGCGTGAGATTAGTAAATACACTGATAACGAGGAAACGCGGAAAAGTTTTATGATTGGTCTGGAGTTCGCGGGGGTACAAGGTTATCCCGCAAAGGCTATGCTGAATCGTTATCTCAAAGGTGAAATAAAATGACTGATAGAATCACAAAAACAACGCTTCAACATCTGGTAGACCGTCTCAACGCAAAGCTGAATGAAGTAGCACATATGGACTTAGATTATGCCGAGTGCTATGGAGGTTACTGTCTGGTAAATTACAATGGATCACACCACATAACGCCTCGTATGAGTGCAAAAGAAATGTACCACTATCTGAATGGTGCATTGGATTGGATCACAGGATAAAAGAAGGAGAAATGAAATGGAACACAATGAAAATTTACAGGTAAAAGCTTATCGTCTTGCCTATGACGAAGCTTTTGCGAACGCTAAAAATGCTTACAATTATGAGCAAAAAGAGGCATGGGTAGCCGAAGCTGTTAAGTATGCAAAATTAATTCAGGAGGAAGTATAATGGCTGAATTAACACGGGAAGAATGGGCTAGACGTCGTATTACAATATGGAAAAACCATAACGCATTACAAAAACTTGCTGGACTGAAACCGTGTGATTATCATACATTCAAACGATATGTATTTTGTGAAACTAAATCTGAAATACAGATGTATATCAAGGCAGCACAACTTGCGGCTGTAATTGAGGAGAAAAAGTACAATGTTTAAACAGCACCAGCCACAAATTGCACAATATGCGTGTAAATCCCCTGATAATATGTGCCGAGTTATTGATATGGTATTACTATCAATTCAACAGCCGTGGCACAATGTAGGAAACATGTTAAAAGATGTAGACGAGAAAGGATCGGAGAGTAGTTTCTTATTCGGATCAAAACGTCCCGGCTTTGAATATGTACGTCACAACAAACGATCATTATACAACACCATCTTCTACGAAAATATGACGCAAGAAGAACGATTGCTAACTGTTGCAGGAACACCGGGACTAGGCTTGCCTAAAGCAGGTTTTGTTTTACAGCTATGTATCGGTGAAGCTGGTTGCCTAGACGTACACAATCTAAACCGTTTCGATCTGTCACCTAATGCTTTCAAACTTGGAAAAGTAAAATATGATACAGCCCTAAAGAAAGCTAAATTCTATCTTCAAACAATAGAAAACTTAGGTGGTTGTGAATCCCTTTGGGATAGTTGGTGTGAATTTATGGCCGACAAATACCCTAAGCGTTTTCCTAATGCTGATTATGTATCACAACTACACGTAGAGTTTGTTGTAGTAAAGTAAATCACAATATACACTGTATACCGTAACCTTAGAAGGAAGATAATTATGACTATGAATGTAGAGAATATCAAATACATCGGTGGACGTAACAAGTGCCGTGACGAAGAACTGGATCGTAAGATTTGGGAGATTATTCCTCATGGAGAAATTACTCATATGGAAAATAATGTAATATTGCGGATGGCTAAACGTAGAAAGAGGATTTATGGTGGTCTTTTGAGAGAAAACCAGCACATCTGTTGGCATCTTGTGCTACAACTTGTTATTAAACAACGCCTAAAGTTAGGCTATTCGCCTCTGATTATTAAAAATAATACATCCCTCTCGGAAAAGAAAGTAGCTTAGATATGGATTGGTCAGACGTAACAAATGTTGAACAGGTTATAGAAATGTATTTATCTATGGGGTTTGACATTGAGAAAGCGAAAGAGATAGCAGAAGAAATATTTGAAGAGGTAGGAGAGTAATGTTATTTGCATCTATGGAATTTAAGCAGAGAGCTTTTGATCTCTACGATAAAGGATATAGTTGTTCTAAAATAGCACAACTATTGACAGATGAGCATGAAAAAATAACAGGTCGTTCTCTAACTAAAAACTCTATCATTGGATGGCGTAGTAGGCATGGAAATAAACGACCAATCAAATCTAAAGTAGACTTCAATGAGTATATGGAACAACTACTTACATATAAAAGACAACTAGAAGAAACTACTAAAGAGAAATATAAGATAAGAAAGTGTTTACGTTGTAGTAAAGAAAGTGTTTTACCTAAGAACAACTTCTTGTGTACACCCTGTAAGAAGCATGATGACTTCCGATATGTAGTATAATGATTACATATATGAATTGGAAAGAGTGGGCTAGTATACTAAAAAATACAAAGAAAGACTTTCTACCTGTATCATGGAAGAAACAAACAATTGAAATCTATGAAGATTGTTCTAAGGTAACTAAGAACCTAACGTATGAAACCTTTATGAAGGAGATAAATAAATGAAGGTAGTTGTTAGATGTGAAGACTGTGTTGGTTATGGTACTCTCGAAACCAAAGATATGTCATCAAGCCTTACAACGACCTGTCACGAATGTGATGGTACAGGTGAAGTATCTTTTGAAGAAACTTATGACAGTCTTTACGAAGCTGAACAAGATTATAAAGACTGTAACATAATCAGAATAGAGGATAAATAAAATGAAACTATTTAAAATATATCAGAATATTAACACAGGTTATGACACCTTCGACAGTGCTGTAGTGGTTGCTAATAGTGCAGAAGAAGCACAGAAGATACATCCTTGTGATGGATCAGATAACTTTTTGCAATTCGATAATTGGGTATCACGCCCTGACTTAGTGAAGTATATATATCTGGGTGAAGTTGTGGGTGAACCTGACGATGACATCTATCCCGGTGCTGTAGTTTGTGCATCATTTAACGCAGGATAAATAAGGTGTTTAGAATGTCTAATATATGGAATGAAGAACTTATAGAACGTCTGTATTACGAGGCTCTTGACGAACTTGTGGCTGATGGTATGGATGAAAAGGAAGCAGAAGAACATGCTAAAGATGTTGCAATCACACGTTTTCAGGATATGTAGATATGAAAGATAAACACTTAAAAGCGTTTATGAAAACAGCATATAATTTTGCTGAATGTTCTCACGCAGTGCGTCTAAAAGTTGGAGCAGTTATAGTAAAAGATAATAGAATTATATCTATTGGATATAATGGTACACCTCATGGATGGGACAACGATTGTGAATATAAGTCTTTCTTTGATGGTGATAGGCAATTACCAGAACCTAACCTCGTAACTAGATCAGAAGTTTTACATGCGGAAACTAATGCAATAGCTAAACTTGCTAGGTCCAATGAGAGCGGAAATGGTGCTACGTTAGTTACGACCCATGCACCATGTATGGAATGTTCAAAGTTAATCTATCAGGCAGGTATCGTTCAAGTTATCTATGCAGAAGAATATCGTAACTTTGATGGTATATCTTTTCTTAATGCCTGTGGTGTTAATGCGAAACAATTCAAACTAAAAGAGGAATAGAGATGTTAGAAGATGATGTGAAATTTAATGCTATGGAGCAGGTAGAAAAAATAGAATTTATCAGAGAGCTAAAAAATAAGTTGACTAAGTTTGAAGAAGAACTTATAAAGGGTCTTGTTAGAAACGAAGGACAGATGGAGATAGAATACAATGTCAAATGAAATGACTGTACATGGTATAACTAAAATTGAACTTACAGAAAATAAGTTTACCAGCTTCTCAACCATTAATGTTACAGCTACAGACAAGAAAGGTAATAGCATCTCGTTTAAGATGTTTGTAGATAGTACAGATAAACTAGAATATTCTAATGAAGTAGAAGTAGAAGTAGAATGAACGCAGTATACGATTCACTAACTGAACTTAACTGAACCTAAAGGAAATTAAAGTTATGGAACATCTTCTTAACACCAATGAAGACAATCGTGAAATCTTTTTCAACGTCTCTACTCAACCTGTGTACGGTTTACATAGCGGAGATAAAGCACCCAATAAAAAGATGCTTATGCGTACAAATGGTTATAATAATGATAGAACTTATCTTGATGTTGTTAATGATAAGTATCGTGTAGTAGAGAACAAAGAAATTCTTGAGCCACTACAGCGTCAGATGGTTAACTTCTTTGATCCTCTTGTTCTGGAAGATGTACAGATCAAAGATACCATCGCTGCTAATGGTCTACAATGCTATGCAGAGTATATCTTTCCTTCTATTAAGTCAGAGATTGAGACATCGTCAGGACATAAGACTAATCTTGGTCTACGTTTTGTAATGAAGAACAGCTTTGATGGTAAGGGTAGTGTAACTTTTTATAGTGGTGTTATTGATTTCTTCTGCACCAATGGGATGGTGACAGGTACTTATGATGTAACACGTAAACGTCATAGTAGGAATTTCTCTACTGAAGGATTTATTGAGGCATTTGCATACTCAATGGATCGTCACCAAGAATCTGTAAGAATGTATCAGAGGTATGCTGACGCTAAAGTAGGATCGTCCCTGAAAGTGCAGCAGTTGTTTGATAAGCTTACCAAGACCAAGCGTGAAGAAAAGAAACGTGATGGTGGTCTAGCTGATCGTCTGTTCGCTCAATGGATGGATGAGGTTAAGGAACGCGGAGATAATCTCTTCTCTGTACAGTCAGCTATGACCCACTATGCGTCTCACGACGACGATGGTCGGTTTGATTTGACAAAGGCTGGAGATGGTGGTACGCTATACAAACGTGGTGATCAGGTCAGTAAATGGCTTTCTTCTCCTACGTGGAAAGACTTTGTGGAGCATGTCACTGCGTAACTTTTAACCCTTTATAGGAGAGTTCGTAATGCGCTATAGATATAAAACTCACTCAGATATTCCACCATATATGGAAGACTATTTACTTTCTGTTGTTGGTGGTGAATCTTTAAAAGATGTAGCTGTTGAAGATATAAATAATTTTCTTAACGGCTATGATGAATGGGTGGAGCAAGAGGATATGTCTATGGTTGCATCAGAAGATGCTTATCATAGTGATCCTATTGATGGCGTAACAATCCATTAAAGATAGAAAGGAAGGGGGTAGTGGAACATACGGTCATACTTTGTTCCGCTGCCCCTTTTTACATAAAATGTTTAAATTAACTGCACTTTTTATATTATCTTTTATTCTTTCTTTTTTCTATACATACACAATATCTGCTCAAACCTCTCTAGATAAAAATGTAGATTGTCTTGCAGAAGCTATTTACTTTGAAGCACGATCAGAAAACTTTATGGCACAACTTGCTGTAGGTAATGTTATTTACAATCGTGTCAAATCTTCTAAATTCCCTAACACATTTTGTGGTGTAGTACATCAAGCTAATAAAACAAAAAGTGGTAGAATAATTAAGAACAAATGTCAGTTTTCTTACTACTGTGACGGTAAAGAAGAGACAATTTATAATGGACTAGCCTATGAAAGAAGCGTAGAAATATCTTATTTAGTTCTTGAAGATGTTAAAATCGATCTTATCGAAGATGCTTTATATTATCATGCTGTATATGTTACTCCTTACTGGGCTAAAAATAAAAAGTATCTAGGAAAAGTAGGACTTCATAAATTTTATAAGTAAAATATACAATGAATATTGATAAACACTTTAAACATCTCATTAGTGTAGCTGAAAGTATTGAAGAACCTGTAAGATGTTTTAGATTAGCTGCTGGTATAATTCATAAGAATATGTTAGTAAGTACAGGAATAAATAGTTATAAGACTGATCCTTTCCAAGCTAGATTTGGTAGTACAATACATGCCATACATCTACATGCAGAAGTTTCAGCTATTAAAAGTGCTTTACGTAAACTATCTGTAGATGACTTACAGAAAGCGACTTTATTAGTTGTAAGAGTTAAGAAAAAGGATCATAATAAAATGTATAAAACAACTATGGCTAAACCATGTATAGGTTGTAGTAGGTGTATAGCAGAATTTGGGATACGTTCAGTGTACTACACTACAGATAAGGGATATAAGAAATTATGAAGTGTGAACTTATAAGTTCTATGGGTGACGATCTATCAGTTGTCAATGCAGCAAGAGTTTCTTTTAGTAAAGAAAGCGAGTATGTTTATGATACGACTTGGGCTAGTACAGAAAAAGACTTATGTATAGCTGATAAGAAACTTATAAAATATTTAGCAAAACATAATCACTTCACGCCATTTACTCACTGTATGATTACAGTACGGGAAGAAGTGCCAATCTTTGTAGCTAGACAGAGGTTTAAACATACTATAGGTTTTAGTTATAATGAAGAGTCACGAAGATATGTTGATAGTGATCCTACATTCTATCACCCTGCTGTATGGCGTAAGAAAGCAGAAAATATTAAGCAAGGTTCTTCTGAAGAAGGCATAGCTTCTCAGGGATTAACTAAAGAAAAGTACGATAAATTCTTAATTCAGGCTAAAGAAATGTATGATAATTTATTAAAATCAGGAGTAGCCCCAGAGCAAGCAAGAATGTGCTTGCCTCAGTCTATGTATACGAGTTATTATGTTACTGGTTCTCTTTCAGCGTTTGCTAGAGCTTACAAATTAAGGATTGACACACACGCTCAGAAAGAGATACAAGACTTAGCAAAGATGTGGGATAATATTTGCTCTGTTATCTATCCCATTTCATGGAAGGAGCTTACAATTGGCAACTAAGAAACCATCAGGAACAAGCAAACCTGCTTGGGTTAAACAACATATGCGTACTAGTATTGGTCAATCAGTAAACAGTAGACCAAAGAATAAACAAAAGCGTCGTTCTTTTAAAAGATATAGAGGGCAAGGTCGGTGAGCATCGTAGTTCCAGTATCTTCTACTGATAATATCGTATCTTTTTCAGATCATGCACGTAATAATCTTGAAAAAGGTAAAATGACTTATGAGAGATTTTGTAATATAGAAATGTTAGAGTTAGGTTATTCTCCTTCTGATCCTAAACAAGTAGAAGAATATAATAACTTAATAGAAGCTCTTTCAGAAGAAGATTTTGAAATGCCTGATATGAGTTCTTTAATATTTGGTCCTATCGAAGGGGAAGATACGAGAGAACTTATAGTATGTCCAGAATGTAATGAAAAACATCTCGTTGGTCATATGGAATGGGAGCATCTTGTATGCTTACAATGTGATTATGAAATACCAAACCCTCACAAAAAAGAATAATAATAATAAGAATAAAATAAAATGAAAAATTTATGGCAAAAAGATATAAAAACAGTTTACAAAGAATTGTATTTACAATACCTTGAAGAAGGTTATTCAAAAAAAGAAGCTAAGAAGTTCGCTTCAGAGGAAACAGAAGAGTTCATGTCTTTTGATGAAGACTTTGTAAAAGATATCTTCTCTTACCAAGAAGAAGAGTGTTGAAAGATGTGGAAAGTTATGGTTAAGACTAAACATACTGAAGTAGATGTGGAGGATTCTAATTACGAAGAAGATATATGGAAACTTCTAGGCGATAGAAAAATATTTACATCCCAGATGGGATATGATATTGAAGAAACTATCGACGGTTTTGTAGCTAAACGTAATGGAGAAACAATTGCTACATACAGGATACTCAACGAAGAATGACAGTGACCATGAAAATAGTGAATGGGTAAAGCATATACCATGTGATGTCTGTGCTTCAGACAACAATGGCAGTCTTTATTCAGATGGTCATACTTATTGCCACAAATGCGGAACACATGTACTACCAGAAAATGTAACAGAGGACTATGAAGCTATGCCACTGGATATTTCTACTAATCACTCTAAACCAACAGCTAAAGGATTCATATCTGAACTAAAAGACAGAGGCATAACAAAAGATACAGCAGACAAGTATGGTGTTCGTCTACAACAGAATAGCTCTGGAGAACCACTAAAACATTACTACCCCTACTACGATGTGAATAATAATCTTGTCGCGTATAAGGTACGTGATGTACCTACTAAAAACTTTGCTGCTGATCCACCCGGTGCTATGTCAGCAGGTACTCTCTTTGGACAACAGATTTGTCAGGAGAAGGGTAAGTACATCACCATATGTGAGGGTGAGATTGATGCTATGTCTGTCTATCAGATGCTAGGATCAAAATGGCCTGTGGTTTCCATTAAGGATGGTGCTACTTCAGCAGTAAAGAACTGTAAGCGTAGCTATGACTTCCTCAACAGCTACGATAATATTGTAGTATGTTTTGACATGGACCAGCCCGGTCAGGAAAATGCGCGTAAAGTTGCTGAACTCTTTGAGCCTAACAAGTGTAAGATTGTATTCCTTGATTCCAAGATGAAGGATGCTAACGAATATCTTAAAGCTAAAAAGACAGAAGACTTTTCTAGGGCTTGGTGGGCTGCTAAAGCATTTACACCTGCTGGTATAATTAATCTTAAAGATGTTGGTGATGCTCTA
>Ga0208767_1003797_pt1 | contig 10836 bp, 9 predicted proteins | sample VirMetDEL_Mar_21_FD_184514 | JGI IMG/M metagenome (GOLD analysis project Ga0208767, IMG submission 184514) | Aqueous microbial communities from the Delaware River and Bay under freshwater to marine salinity gradient to study organic matter... | ecosystem: Environmental > Aquatic > Marine >... | reverse complement strand
AACTAGCACTGCAGCAGAGCTAAATGTTTTAGATGGTATTACAGCAGTTGTAGGAGAACTAAATGCTTTAGATTTAGGAAGTACTGCAGTAGGTACAGCCATTGCCTCTAAAGCTGTTATTTTAGATTCAAACAAAGATTACACTGGAATAAGAAATCTTACCCTCGCAGGTGATCTCACTATAAGTGGTGATGATCTTATAATGGGTACAAACACTGCAGGTCATATTTTAGTTGCTGACGGCACTAATTTTAATCCTGTAGCTGTAACAGATCTATCAGAAATTAGCACTGTTGCTGATGATGATGTTTTACTAGCAGTTGATACTTCTGGTGGTGGCCTTAAAAAAATTGCTAGGTCAACTATTATTGCAGGTACTGGCTCAAGTGGAGACTTATCTAATGTAGTAGAAGATACTACGCCACAGCTTGGTGGAGACTTAGATGTTAATGGTAATGGGCTAGTCTCTACATCTAACGGTAATATTGCTTTAACTCCTAATGGAACTGGGGTAGTTAGATTAGACGGTAATGTAGATATACAGACAGGCGAAATTGTTTTAAAAAATGGTGGGTCTGTTTCTAATGTCAAGTTCTATTGCGAAGCTTCTAATGCCCACTATACTCAACTACAATCAGCAGCACATAGTGCCTACAGCGGTAACGTAACTCTTACATTACCTGCTGCTACAGATACGCTAGTTGGCAGAGCAACCACAGACACTCTTACTAACAAGACTTTAACTTCTCCTAAAATTAATGAAGATGTAGTAGTTTCTGCAACAGCTACGGAGCTTAATCTTCTTGACGGTGTAACAGCTACTACAGCCGAACTTAATATCCTTGATGGGGTTACGAGTACCGCAACAGAGTTAAACATTCTTGATGGTGTAACTAGTACTACAGCAGAACTCAATATCCTTGATGGTGTTACTAGTACAGCTGCAGAGTTGAATCTAGTAGACGGTTCTAGCGCAGGAACTATTGTTAATAGTAAAGCTGTTGTATATGGATCATCTGGCGAAGTTAATGCAACAACGCTACAGATTGCAGGAACTTCTGTAACCTCAACGGCTGCTGAACTAAACATCCTTGATGGTGTTACAAGTACTGCAGCAGAACTTAATATCCTTGATGGCGTTACTAGTACTACAGCAGAGCTTAATTATTCTGATGGAGTTACTTCTAATATACAGACGCAGTTAAATGCAAAAGCCGGAACAAGTAATCCTACACTTGCAGGACTAACCTTGTCTGCTGAGTTGACAGGCGCAGACCAAACAGTCTCAGCAATTAACTTAAAAGACTACGGCGAGATTACTAATGCCATTGGTAATGCTACAGGTGCTAAGACGATTGACCTAACAGCAGGTAACTCAGTAACAGCCACAACCACTGGCGCAACTACTTGGACGTTCTCTAATCCTACTGCAAGTGACGAGCTTTGCAGCTTTAGTCTTAAGTTAGTCAACGGAGGCTCGGCAGCACAGACATGGCCTGCATCGGTTGATTGGCCTGCCGCAACTGCTCCTACACTCACCGCTTCTGGTACAGACGTTCTTGTCTTTATTACCTGTGATGGTGGTACTACTTGGTACGGCTTTGTTGCGGGACTCGCTCTAGCGTAGAGGATTTAAAATGCCAAGTAATAAAAAATTACTTCAAGCAGCGGCAGGTAGTGCAGGTGGGGACAACTTGTACGTTGAGGATGTCTTCTCGACTTATTTGTATGCGGGAAACGGCAATGTTGCGTTCGACATAACTAACAATATTGATTTGTCTGGTGAAGGCGGCATGGTATGGATAAAAATTAGAAACGCTACTTACGATCATAATGTATTCGACACCGAAAGAGGGGCAAACAAGTGGTTAGAGACTAATACTAGTCTAGGCCAACAAACAGCTACTAATAAAGTAGACGCTTTTAACGCTGACGGTTTCTCGTTGGGGACAAACTCCCTTGTAAACGGAGGTACGGATCAAAACTACGCCTCATGGTCATTCCGCAAGGCTGAGAAGTTCTTTGATGTTGTGACTTATACGGGTACAGGTTCTGAGCGTACTGTTTCTCATAATCTTGGCGCAGTCCCAAGAATAATGATTATTAAAAGGACAAACGGAACAGGTGGCTGGTGGGTTTATAGTAAAGATTGGGTTGACGCTAATTCAGGTTCTTTAGGAGTAGCTTTCAATCTTAGCAATGCCGATGCGGGGCTTACTGGTTACGATACAGATTTTTTTTGGGGAGCTAACCCAACTGATAGCGTTTTTTCGGTAGGTACTTATGGTGGTACTAATGGCAATAGCGACACATACGTTGCCTACCTATTTGCCTCAGACGCAGGAGGCTTTGGAGACGATGGTGACGAGAGTATTATTAAGTGTGGGAGTTTTACTGGCACAAGTAGTGGAGAAGTAAGTGTAAATTTGGGATGGGAACCACAGTTTATAATATATAAGTTAGCCAACAATACAAGCTCTAACGATAATGATAACTGGAGAATGCACGATGTTATGCGTGGCTGGGATGTAAGTAACAGGAAGTTATTAAATCCAAATGAATACGCAGAAGAATCAAGTTTATCAAATACTGGTGGTTATGAAATAAAACCTACTGCTACGGGATTTATACATGAGGGTCATGCAGGCAGTTCTGGTAGTGACTACATCTACATAGCCATACGCCGCCCTATGAAGACTCCTAAGTCTGGGACTGAGGTTTTTGTTGTTGATGACAGAGCGGCAGCAACTCCTGCTTTTGTGTCAGATTTTCCTGTTGACTTGTATTGGACAAGAGCAAAAACAGGCGGAACTTTCTTTGACTATGCAAGATTAAGAGGTGATAAATACTTGCAGCACGATGGGACAAATGCAGAGACATCCGGTGCAGCTTATTTTGACTCAAACACAGGCGTAGGTTCGTCTGGCTCTGCTTCTACCAATAATCTAGCTTGGATGTTCAAACGCGGCCCCGGCTTTTTTGATGTGGTGGCTTATACTGGTGATGGAACATCAAGAAAGTACAATCATAATTTAGGGGTAACGCCAGAACTAATGATTGTAAAAAGAAGAAGCAGTAATGAAGATTGGGCGGTGTATTCATCTGCTCTTGGGGCTACTCACGGATTGTATTTAAATTATGATTCTGCTGAATCAGAAACTAGTGGTTTTTGGGATGATATAGAGCCAACGTCAACGCAATTTCATGTTCGTGGAACAACTTTAACAGGAGCGTCAGGTAGCACATACATAGCCTACCTCTTCGCCTCAGTAGACGGAGTAAGCAAAGTAGGAAGCTACACAGGCACAGGTTCTGACTTAAACGTAGACTGTGGATTCTCGGCAGGTGCTAGATTTGTCCTCATTAAGCGTACAGACTCTTCTGGCGATTGGTACGTCTACGACTATTTTAGAGGGATAGTGTCAGGCAATGACCCGTATCTTTTATTAAATACAGGAACTGGCGAAGTCACTAACACAGATTACATTGACCCGCTTAACGCAGGTTTTACAGTAACATCATCTGCCCCTGCTGCGCTTAACGCCAGTGGCGGCACTTATATCTTTTTAGCAATAGCATAGGAATATCAACTATGGAGTATCGTATTCAATCAACTGGCGAAGTCAAAACTCAAGGCGAAGTCAGAAGAATGCATAGCAACACATCCCTCCCACGAGTATGGGATGCAGACACTTGCGAGTTCTTAGGGATAGACCCTGTACTCGCAGCACCTAAGCCCGAGGCAAGTGCAGCCTATAAACAAGTTAATCGCAACGGGGCAGTGCAGGACGCTAACGGTAACTGGGTAGAGGCTTACATAGAAACAGATATGTTTGCAGACACCACAGAAGACGGCGTTACTACTACTAAAGCAGAGCATGAGACAGCGTACCAAGCACAGCTTGATGCAACTGCGGCGGCGGGTGTTAGAACTACTAGAAACACCAAACTAGCGGAGACAGATTGGATGGGTATGTCTGACGTTACTATGTCTACCGATATGGCTACCTATAGACAGGCTCTTAGGGACATCACGGCACATGAAAACTTCCCTAATCTTTCAGACGATGATTGGCCTGTAGAGCCAGAGTAAGATGAGTGATTCACGTATTCGTTTTAATTATGACCATAGGCGGTTTAGAGGTAGCTAACGATAACTGCTCAGAGTCTATGTGCTTTAGAAACATTGACACTTGCAATAGCTTTGCTGCTAAGTTAAGACGCAGAGGAAGTCCAAGCACTTTAGTAATAACGACATATTGCAAGCCGCTTTTAGTAGACCCAACTCAAGATGGGATAAGGATTTACTAATATGGCCGTAGAAATAATAGCAGCCGTATCAGCGGCTAACCAAGCCTTCAATTTTATTAAGAAGGCAGTACACAAAGGACAAGAGCTACAAGATTTAAGCAGGGCTATAGGTGCTTTCTGGGATGCCAGAGAAGAAGTAAGTATTTTAGAACAGAAAGCAACCAACCCTAGCAAGATTCAGAAATTGTTTGGAGGAAAATCTGTAGAAGCTCAAGCATTAGAAGTAACTCTACAGAAACAACGTGCAGAAAATCTAGAACGTGAATTGAAAGATATATTTTTATGGACAGGTAACGGACATCTTTGGACTGAAATGATACGAGAAAGATCCCGAATAAGAAACGCTAGAATTAAAGCAGCTAAAGAGGCCGCTCAAACAAAAGCAGCATTTATAGACTTAACAATTGTAGGTGTTGTAGTAATATTAATATTTGTAACTGTAATGGGAGCCACTTCCATTATATTGTAGAATGGTATATAAATATGGAACAGCAAGAGTTAGAAACTATAATTCAACAAGCTGCTGAAAAGGGAGCTAAACAGGCACTAAAAGATATCGGGTTGTCAGACGAAGAAGCCTATAATGATGTAAAAGAGTTAAGAGGTCTTTTAGATTCTTGGAGAGCAACTAAATCTACTGTAGGTCAAACAGTTGCTAGAATGTTAACAACATCTATTTTAACAGCATTGGCTGTAGGTATCTGGATGTCTTGGGGTGCAGAATGATTGGATTAGTAGATTCATTGATAGGGCCTGTATCTGCTGTACTTGATAAATTTATAGAAGATAAAGATAAAAAAGCTGAACTTGCTCATGAAATAGCTACCATGAGTGAACGTCATACTAATGAGGTTGTAAAAGCTCAGTTAGAGATTAACAAAACAGAAGCGCAACATGCAAGCGTCTTTGTCAGTGGATGGAGGCCTGCTATTGGTTGGGTGTGTTGTCTTGGTATGGCGGGTAACTTTTTAATTATTCCATTTGTTAATATGACTTTAGAGTTAATGGAAACTGAAGTAATAGTACCTATGATTCAATTAGACGTAATGATGCCAGTATTGATGGGCATGTTAGGCTTAGGAGCTATGCGAACTGTAGAAAAAGTTAAAAAGGTGGATAGAAAAGCATGAAGCAGAAAGATTCTAGACTATCAAAAATAGGAGTTTCAGGTTTTAACAAACCTAAAAAGACTCCTAGTCATCCTACTAAAAGCCATGTTGTTGTAGCTAAAGTTGGAGATAAGATAAAAACAATTCGCTTTGGTCAACAGGGCGTTAAAGGTGCTGGTAAGAATCCTAGTACAGCAAAAGACAAAGCTAGAAAGAAATCGTACTATGCTAGACACAATGCTCAAGATGCAAGTCCGTCAAAACTTTCTGCACGTTACTGGTCACATAAGGTTAAATGGTGATATAAATGGCTAAAAGAAAAAAAAGAAACTTTGGCGGTGGTATGACTGACGAAGATAGGCAAGAAGGTTCTGGAGCTATTAATACAGATGACACGTACCGCTTCGAGCTAGGCATTCCACCCGAGATCACTAGCCCCGGTGGAGAGCCTATTGAGCCTATCCCTACTGTTGATTTAACTAAGGGTGTTCTGGACTATGCTGACGCTAATCCTAATGCCTCGGAAAAAGAGCTAGCCAGATATATTAGAGATACGGGAGCTAATGTTGTTGAGGTAGGTGCTGCTTTAGGTCTTGATGCAGCAACGTCAGAACAAATGTATGCAGACGCTTTAGGTGCTGAACTTGAAACACAACTAGTAGCGGAAACTCCTGTCGCAGGTATTACAGAAGATACTCCCGGTACATACAAAGCTCCTCCTGTTGCTGTAGAAAAATACATACAGAAACCTGAAGTAACTGATATTAATATAGCTGCTGGTGTAACCGCTGATACTGCTATTCAACAGCTAGATAAGTTTGAAAATATTACAGCTCCTGATAAGGTAACAGTGGCTGAAATGACAACGACTGCTGCTGATATAAAAGAAGCAGTAATGCAAGGTGACATTGAGCCTCAAGAATATGAAGCCGAATTAGTAAAAGCACTAAACAGAACTGTAGCCGCAGTAGGAACTGAGCGTCCTCCTATTTCTATACAGGAGATTCGTGACCTAAGCCAAAGAGCGAAAGCCGCTACAATGGGCGATGTTTCAGTTGGGCTAGCTAGTACTGCTGATTTTAAAATTGACCCTAACTCTTTTGTACCCGGAGTTACTGCAACTAATATACAAATTTCTCCAACTCCTCAAGTTGAAAAGCAACAACGAGAAGCAATAACAGGAACGTCTGCATCAGGCGTAGAAGCTCAGATATTAGGCACAGTAAATTATCAAGCTTCTCAGTCTAGGGCAATTAAAGGGACAGCCGCTAAAGGTGCTGCTGCCTCAATGGTTGCAGAAGTGGCTAATCTACCTCCGTCAGTAGCAGAAGTTATTGTAGAAGATCCTGCGACAGTAACGGCAGCTATAGATACACAGCCTATAGAAATACAAGCTGCTGTTGCTGCACTGCCTCAAGAGGCTTTAGTATCTTCACAGTTAGAAACTTTATTAGGTGGCCTTGAAGATGGTAATGTACCTGCATGGGCTAAACCAGCAGTAGATCTAGTTGAATCCCAGATGCAACAAAGGGGTATGTCTGTTTCAACTGTAGGCAGGGATGCTCTGTTTAATGCAATTATTCAATCAGCTATACCTCTAGCTCAATCGAATGCTACAGCGTTACAGCAAAGAGCAACTCAAAATCTTTCTAATGAACAGCAAGCTAATTTACAATCTGCTCAGTTAGATTCTACACGTAGACTACAAAATTTAAGCAATCAACAAACTGCTGCAAGTCAAACAGCGCAGATGGCACAAGAGATGGGACAGCTACAAAGCCAGTTCCGTCAAGATGCAGCGATTCTTACAGCGCAACAGAACCAACAGATTCGCACACAGAACTTGGCTAACCGCCAAAGATCTGCTGAGATCAATGTTCAAAACGTACAAGCTAATAACGCTCAGAATCTTTCTAATGAACAGCAAATAGAACTAGCAAACCTAGAGGTCATGAATCTTACTGAACGTGAGAACATGAGCGCAGTAAACCAAGCAAGGCTTGCAGAGTTTCAAGTAGCAGCAGATTTCATGAGTAAAAATGCTGCTTTTACTCAACAGATGGAGTTAGCAAATCTAGATGCTAATCAGCAAGTAAAGCTTGCTAATCTTACTTCATTAAATAACGCAAGCTCAGATAATCTTAATGCTGCACAGCAGACAGAGTTGGCTAATCTAAACGCAAGAATGGAAACAAATCTTGCTCAAGCTAATATTGCTCAAGCAATGGGTATTGCACAGCTTAATGTAAATCAGCAAAGAGCTGTTGAAAATGCTAAGATGGTAGCTAATATTGATTTGACTAAGTTTAATGCAGATCAACAAGTCCAACTAGCTAATAGTCAGTTTATGCAGACTGTTACTATGACAGACTTTAATGCTAGACATCAAGCAGCTATGCAGAATGCTACAGCTCTTGCATCTTTAGATCTGGCTACTGTTGATCAAAGAACTAGGGTATCTATAGAGAATGCTAATAACTTTCTACAGTTTGATTTAGCTAATCTTTCTAACGAGCAACAAGCAATAGTATTAGATCAACAAATAGAGCAGCAACGTATGTTAAGTGATGCATCGGCTCAGAATGCAGCTAAACAATTTAAAGCTACGTCTGCCCAGCAAACTGAACAGTTTAATGCTAATTTAGCTTCCCAGATGGAGCAATTTAATGCTTCTCAACAAAATGCTATGGCACAGTTCAATGCTAGCGAAGCAAATAGAATGGAAGCTGTAAATGCCCAAAATGAATTAGAAGCGGATAAGTTTAACAATCAGTTGACCGCACAGGTTGATCAATATAATTCTTCTATGGATCAACAAAGAGAAATGTGGAATGCTCAAAATGCTCAAGCCGTAGAGCAATCTAATACTGAATGGCGTAGGCAAGCTAACACTATTAATACTGCCGCTGAGAACGCAGCAAACGCAACGGCAGCACAGCAAGCTTATAACTTATCAACTCAAGAGCTTGCAAACACTTGGCAGCAATTACGTGATGATGCCACATACGCAAGAACAGCTTATGAAAATGAAGAGCAGCGTAAAACTACTTTGTATGCAACAGCACTAGCGAATGATCCCGGTGCTGCCGGGGATACCGACTATATAAATACATTAATTGGAATAGCTGATAGAGTTATAGGCTCATAGGTAATTAAAATGGGATTTTTTAGTAAGATATTTAAAGGTGTTAAAAAAGTCTTTAAAAAGATTGGTAAGGGTATAAAAAAGGTTGCTGGCAAAGTTGGCAAGTTTATGAACAAGATTGGAATCGTTGGTCAGATTGCAATGGCTTTTATTCTTCCCGGCATTGGGCAAGCTCTCGCAAGTACTTTAGGTAATATGGGGACATGGGCAGCTTCGGTAATAGCTAATCCTGCTACAAATGCCTTGGTAAAAGGAGTAGCTCATGTTACTAACGCTGCTGTTAAGTTTGCTGCAGGAACAAGCAGAGTATTTAATACTGTTACTAGTGCGGTTAAAAACTTTACAGGCGAAATAGGTAAAACTATACTAAATAAAATTCCCGGTATAAAGGTAGAAAGTGCAGCTTCTAATATATTTGGAACAGGTGGAGCATTAGAAAAGGCTGCAGCTGCTACCGGAAAAACTTGGGATACTACTATAGGTAGTTCAAAGTGGTGGGATGGTTTTGCAAGATCTGCTGATAATATACCTGCTGGTTTTACTGGGCCTCCAGAACCTACAGGTACTACGTCCTATCCTGCTTCTGGGCCAGCAGACTTAACTAGGCAAGGTCTTGAAGTGCGTCAGCCTCCGGCAGGAGACTATACGACTATAGATGTTACAGCAAAAAGAATTGATCCTACTACTGGCTTTACAGTTGAATCAGGAGTTCCTGCAGACATACCTTTAGATATACCTGAAGTTAGATTTGATAAGCCATCTTTGCTAGACAGAATTAAAGGTGAGTCTGGAGTTTCTATAGGTTCTGAAAATGCAGTATCAGATTTAGGTAAAGATTATCTTATCACAGAGCGTAGTCTAGCGGCAGCAGGAACAGAGGCAGTGAAGGCAGTTGGACAGAGCCTAATGGCTCCAGAGGCTCCTGACTATGATTATAGCGGAGGTCAAGTAGTAGTAGCTGAAAATGCTTATGAGGTTTCATCTAGTCAAGGAGGAATATCTCAAATGCCACAAATAGGCTATGGTGCGCCTATGCTTCAGTATGATGCGATGTATAAACCAACAGGAATGTATTCTAGAAGAATGCAAGGCTTCTTATAAAATGGAAAAAAGTTACGTAGATCATATATTAAAAGCTGGAAGATCTATTCCGGGTCAGTCTCTTACGAACGATCCTGAGCAACGCTATGAATTTGAAAAAGCTCCTGAGATAACTAATCTTAGAGAAGGTATTGAATATTTTTTCACAAAGATTGTAGAGGAAGAAACATATCCAGAAGTTATGGAGTTAGTTATAGAGGGCATTCCTATAATGGAAATTGTTCAAACTATACTCTTTGCGGCTTTTGATAAAGGTATTTGGAATCCTGATCTAATGATGCTGCTTGCAGAACCTGCTACTTACATAATCATGGGATTAGCTGAAAGAGCTGGTATAGATTATGTTATCTATGCAGAAGAAGATGAAGAAGAAGAAGCAGAAAATAGAGCAACAGGAGCAACTGTTGATATGGCTTCTTATATGAAAAATAAACATCAGAACATACCTAAAGGTGCTATACCTAAAGAGATACAAGAAAAAATAGAAGAGTTGCCTGTAGAAAGTTTAATGGCTCCTCAAGAAAAGAATTTGTTAGAGGAATAAAAATGGCTATTGAATCAGTTTTTACTAAGTTACAAAACAACAGACGTAGACAATATAAAGATATTGCTAAACGGCAACAGAGGGAGGCCGCTGTAGGTACATTTTCTAATGTAGCTGGTAAATTTTTAGGAACTGTATTAAATGATACATTACGTGAGTCTGCTAATAGTTTTATTAACTCTGCTCCTATAATGGATGAAAGAATACAAGCTAAAATAGCCAATGATAGAAAAACAAGAATAGGTGGTATTCAGAAGCAAATAGATGCTTCCGGTAAATCTACATACGACTTTTTGTTTGAGCAGCACCTCCCTACTTTTGAAGAAGGTTACAGAGCAGAGTTGGCTGAAAGAGAAGGCGAAGAAGGCTGGAGAGATTTTGCAGCTAACCCTGATGTATTTGATGCAGATATTAGAAACAGACTGGGAGAAATAATTACTCCGCTGGCAGCAAATCATGATGAGGCTTATGCGTTGTCCCAAAGAGTAGGAAGCTTTGAAGATTTTAATGCTACGGTAGAGTTAGCTTCTAAAAATGCCAAACCTGCTAGTGTCATGGGTCTTCTAAGTCGTGAACTAAGGGGAGCTATATCAGGAAGATCTAGGCAAGACTTTGAAGATGAGGCT